>Ga0307426_1001641_pt1 | contig 14538 bp, 17 predicted proteins | sample SalMarWE160340MG_FD_202165 | JGI IMG/M metagenome (GOLD analysis project Ga0307426, IMG submission 202165) | Salt marsh sediment microbial communities from the Plum Island Ecosystem LTER, Massachusetts, United States - WE1603-40 | ecosystem: Environmental > Aquatic > Marine > Intertidal zone >... | reverse complement strand
GTTCCTCGATCGAGTGCCCCGTGTGCAGCTTGCAGGGGTTCACAAGGCGCACCGAGCCGTTCTCGCCGGTGGCGGTGAGATGCCATTCGAGTTTGCCGGTCTCGTCCATGTCGACATCGACGCTCGCACTCGCCCCGGACGGAAAGCGCATGGAGGCCTTGATCGCCCGGTCGACATCGGTCGCGGTGCGCTCGGTGCTCGCTTCGAGCACCTCTGGCTCCTCGCCGCTCAGCGACCGGCACCAGTGGATCGTGTAGGAGCCCAGATCCATGAAACCGCCGCCGCCCATCTCCCATTTGTAGCGCAGCTCGCGCTCGGAGAACTTGATGGGGCCGTGGAAGACCACGTCGATCGAGCGCAGCCTGCCGAGCTTGCCCGACTGCACGAGCCCGAGCACATGCAGGAATCCCGGATGGTGACGGTAATGGAACGCCTCGATCAGCCGTTTGCCGGCGGCCTCGGCCGCCGCCACCATCTGGCGCGCCTGCCCGGCGTTGAGCGCCGCCGGTTTCTCGCACAACACGTTCTTGCCGGCCTGCAGCGCCGCGATCGACATTGGGGCATGGGCGTCGCCGGCCAGCGCGTTGTAGATGACATCGACATCGGCGTCCGCCAACAGCTCCTCGTAAGAGTCGTAGGCCCGCTCGATGCCGTGCTGGGCCGCGTAGGCCGAGGCGTTGCCCGACCGCGAGGCGACCGCCAGGATGGTGGTGTCGTCACGGCGGTCCGACGGTTCGATTATGGCCTCCGGCGCGATCCGCGCGGCGCCAAGAATGCCGATTTTGAGCATCGTGTGCCTCCCCGATTGTGCCCGCACAACCGGGCTTCATTTGCACAGATGCCGCCGCAACGCCAGCCGCGGCAGCCCACTCGTGCCGAACGGGGGGCCGCCACGCCCCGGTGATCGCAACGGCCAAACCCGATACAGTGCAGCGCCGAACGGGAATAAACGCCGTTCGCCGGTGTTGTCCGATCGCAGGCGGTGAGTAGCGCCGCCTGGTTTCGCGCGAAACGGGAGGACCCCCATGCACTTGCACAAACTTGTATTCGCCGCCGCACTCGCCGCGGCATTCACACCGGCGGCAATGGCCGACGACTATGCCGGCGGCGCCGTCATGTCCATGGCGAGCGATCTCGGTGAGATCCTCACCGACGCCAACGGCATGACGCTGTATATCTTCGACAAGGACGAACCGGGCGTCTCCAACTGCTACGACACCTGCGCCGAGAAATGGCCGCCGCTCCTGGCCTCCGAGGGCGCCATGGCCGAAGGCGATTTCACCCTGGTCGAGCGCAACGACGGCACCATGCAGTGGGCCTTTGACGGCATGCCGCTTTATGGCTGGGTCAACGACGTCAGCCCCGGCGACACTACCGGCGACGGCGTCGGCGGCGTCTGGCACGTGGTCGTCGAAGACGGCGCCATGTAGGCCGGCACCCGGTGAGTGAGTTCCTGGACGAGATCGAACAATGCGTGCCGCCCCTCAGGCGTTACGCGCGGGCTTTGACCCGCAACGCCGACTACGCTGACGATCTCGTCCAGGACTGTCTCGAGCGGGCCATCCGCAAGCAGGCCCTGTGGCGGCCGACGGCGCCGCTGAGGGCCTGGCTGTTCCGGATTCTGCTCAACATCTACCGCAACGACATGCGGGGCCGGCGCCGCCGGCCGATATCCGTGCCGCTGGACACGATCCCCGAAGTGTCCGGCACCGCCCCCGCGCAGCCCGGGCGGGTGGCGCTGGCGGAGACCGCCCGGGCCCTGGAGCTCCTGCCGGACGAGCAGCGCACCGCCCTGTTGCTGGTGGCTTTGGAAGGGCTCAGCTACGCCGAGGCGGCGCAGGCGCTGGACATTCCCCAGGGAACGCTGATGTCGCGGGTCGGCCGCGGCCGTGCCGCCCTGAGGAAACTGACGGAAGGCCGCGAGGGGCCGCGGCTAAGAACGGTGCAATCATGACCGACAATCGCCCGATCACAGAGGCGGATCTTCAGGCCTATGTCGACGGTCAGCTCGACCCCGAGCGCCGCGCCGACCTCGAAGCCTATCTCGCCGCCCATCCCGAGACCGCCGCCGATCTGGCGCCGCTGAGCGCCCAGAACGAGGCGATCCGGGCCCTGTTCAGCGGCATCGTGGACGAGCCCGTGCCGGCACGCCTCGATCCTCACCGCGTCGCCGACGAGCTCCGCGGGCGCCGACGGCGCTGGCTCGTCACCGCCGCCGCCGCTTGTGTCGTGTTCGCCGCCGGGGCGGGACTGGGCTGGTACGGGAACACGATTTCAAGCCGCCCCGGCGACCCCGCCCGGGCCCTGGTGGTCGCTGCGCTGTCGGCGCATTCGGTGTTCGCGGCCGAATCCCGGCACGCCGTCGAGGTCGCCGCCGACGAGGAGTCGCATCTGGTCACCTGGCTGTCGAACCGGATCGGCGAGCCGCTTGTCGCCCCCGATCTGAGCGCCCATGGCTTCACGCTGGTGGGCGGGCGGCTGCTGCCGTTCCAGGATTCGAGGGCCGCGCAGCTGATGTATGAGGACGCCACGGGCGGGCGACTGACGCTTTTCATCACCGCCGGCAGCAAGATCCCGCCGGAAGTCGATTTCGCCTCGCTGGGGAATTTGCGCACCTACTACTGGATGAGCGACGCGATCAGTTGCGCCATGGTCGGCGAGTTCGACCGCGAGGAGCTCAAGGACGTCGCGACCAGCGCCTGGCGGCAGCTCATCGCTTCCCTCTAGGCCCTAGTCCCCGGTCTTGCCGATCCGGTCGAGATGCTCCTGCAGCTTCAGCTTGTCGAGACGCTCGAACGGCACACTGGCGAAAACCGAAATCCGGTTCGACAGCATCCGGTAGGCCTCGGCGAAGGCCAGTTCCTTTTCGGCATCGCTTCCCCCGGCGAGGGCCGGGTCGGGCACCCCCCAATGCGCCGTCATCGGCTGCCCCGGCCACACCGGACAGGTCTCCCTGGCCGCCTGGTCGCAAACGGTGAACACGAAGTCCATTTTCGGGGCTTGCGGGTCGCCGAATTCGTCCCAGCTCTTCGAACGCGCGAACGACGTGTCGTAGTTGAGGCGCCTGAGCAGCGCCAAGGCGTGGCGATTGACCTCGCCTTTCGGGAACGAGCCCGCCGAGAAGGCCCGGAACCTGGCCCTGCCCTCGCGGTTGAGGATCGCCTCGGCCATGATCGAGCGCGCCGAATTGCCGGTGCACAGAAAAAGAACGTTGAACTTTCGGTCGGCCATGCCCCCCCCTCGCGGGGCGCGATCAGAACACGGCGGACATGACACTTGCATGACGCAGGCCGAGGCCGGTCTTGCAAGTGCCGGCCGCAGCCGACATCCTCGGTCCGCGGCGGCGGGCTTCCGGCGCCGCCGGAGGGCCTGTGGCGATGGCATTGCGCGCGTTCTTCTTCGCTGCCGGCGGCATCTGCGCGTTGCTCGCCCTGGGCTTTGTGCTCGACCGTTCCTGGGCAACCTGGGTGTGGCCGTTCTATTCCTACCCGCTGGCGCGCATCTTCATCGCGTCGGTTCTTCTGGCGGTGGCGGCGCCGATAATTCTGATCGGGGTCCATCGCGAATGGGCCGCGTTGCGCGGCGGCGCGATCAACCTCGCGGTCACCTTCGCGATCATGGCGGTGTTTTCGCTGGCCACGGCGCGCGCCGATCCGGTGCGGGTTTTCGGTCTGGTCGCGGCCGGATTTGCGGCGTTCCAGCTGGCGCTGCTCGCCGCCGCGCGGCAGGTGCCGTTCAAGGACCTTCGGCCGACGCCGAGACCCGTGCGCTGGGCCTTCGCCGGGTTCGCCGCGATTCTCGTCGCGGTCGGCGGGGCTCTGCTCCTGGGCGTCCCGAATGTGTTGCCCTGGACGGTCACCTCGGGCGTCTCGGTGCTCTACGGCGCCGTGTTCCTGGGGGCGGCGGCCTATTTCGTCTACGGATTGCTGGTTCCCGTGTGGGGCAATGCGCGCGGCCAGCTGGCCGGCTTTCTCGCCTACGATCTGGTGCTGATCGGGCCGTTCCTAAGTCTCTTCCCCAAGGTGCCGGACCGTTGGCGGCTGTCCCTGACGGTCTATCTTCTGGTCGTCGTCGCCTCCGGCGTGCTGGCCGCCTACTATCTGGCGCGCGGGCCGCAATCGGCATCCGCGCGGCGCGGGGCGCCGGCCCGCCAGCATTGAACGGGCGCCGCGACGGCCTACGTTGGGAACGAAAGCGAGGCACCCGGGATGCAGACGATCACCATCGAAAACGCCGTCACCGAGCCGCTGGTGCCCGTCGCGACGCGGCTCGGGCCGGTCCATATCGGCGTCACCGACCGCGACGCGGCGCTGGCGATCTGGGGCGAGGTGGTGGGCCTGACGACGATCGATCAGAGTGAAAACGAGCTGCGGCTGGGCGCCGGCGGCGAGGTGCTCATCGTCCTCCATCTCGACGCCGAGCGGCCCGCCATGAGCGGCACCGCCGGGCTCTATCACGTCGCGATCCACGTGCCCGAACGACGCGACCTCGCCGCCTTTCTCGCCCGCGCCATCCACGCCAGGGTGCCGGTCTCGCCCACCGATCATCTGGTCTCCGAAGCGATTTATCTTTGGGACCACGACAAGGTCGGCATCGAGATCACCTTCGAGACGCCGTGGCGCGGCAAGCTGGCGCTCAACGAGGAGGGCGGCTACGGCATCGATGCCGAGGGCAGGCCGCATTCGGGCCGCGAGCCGATCGACGTCCACGGGCTTCTCGCCGAGCTCGGCGACGCGGCGCCGACCGAGGCGATGCCGGCCGGCACCCGCATCGGGCACATCCACGTGCATGTCGGCGATATCGACCGGGCGATGCGCTTTTACCGCGACACGCTCGGCTTCGGCGGGCAGCTTCTCAGCCACGAATTCGGGATGGGCGACGTCACCGTCGGGTATATGCCGCACATCATCGCCTTCAACCTCTGGCACGGCATGGATGTCAGCCAGCCGCCGGCCGGGACCGCGGGGCTGAGGCATTTCACCATCCGCCTGCCCGGCGCCGACGCGGTGGACGCCATGGGCGGGCGCCTCAGGGACGCCGAGACCGAATTCGACGAGATCGCGGGCGGCTTCGCCGCCGCCGACCCCTGGGGCAACCGCTTCGAGGTGATCGCCGAGTGAGCGCCGCGCCTCAGTAGGTGGCGCGGCCGCCGGACAGGTCGAAGACGCCGGCGGTGGTGAACGAGTTTTCCTTCGAGACCAGCCAGGCGACCATCGAGGCGATCTCCTCGACCTCGACGAAGCGGCCGCGCGGGATCTTGGAGAGCATGTACGCGATGAATTCCGGCGTGACCTGTTCGAGGATGCGGGTCTGCGCGGTCGCCGGGGTGATTGTGTTGACCGCGATGTCGAAGCCGGCCAGTTCCTTGCCCAGCGACTTGGTGAACGCGATCACCCCGCCCTTGGACGCCGAATAGCCCGAGGCGGTGGGATTGCCCTCCTTGCCCGCGATCGAGGCGATGTTGACGATGCGCCCGTAGTTGCGCGCCCGCATGCCCGGCACCACGGCCCGGTTGACGTGGAAGGTGCCCGTCAGGTTGACGGCGATCACCTTGTTCCACTCGTCGAGCGGATAGTCGGGGACCTCGGCGTTCGGACCGGCGATGCCGGCGGAGTTGACCAGGATCGAGATCGGTCCGACCGCCGCCTCGGTGGCCACGACGGCCGCCTCGACCGCCGCATAGTCGGTGATGTCGACCACTTCGGCATGCGCGCCCCCGCCAAGGGCGGCCGCCGCCTGGCTGAGCTCCTCGGCGTCCCGGTCCCACAGCGCGACCTGAGCGCCGGAGGCGGTGAGCCGCGCCGCGACGGCCAGCCCGATGCCGCGCGCCCCGCCGGTGACGGCCGCAATCTGCCCGGAAAGATCGATCTGGTTCATGCCGGCTCCTCGCTCCCCGTACTCGGGAGCCTAGCCAACACCGGCGCCGCACGCCAGACGCAGACGATCTCAGCTGCCCTCGGCCGCGCGCCGCCTTGCCCGGATCAGCGCCACGGCGCCGACGCATCCCGTGCCGGCGATCAGCGCGGCGCGAAGCACCAGGTAGTACTCCATGTCTCCGCTCAGCGCGCCGTTGACGAGCGCGGCGATCCCCAACCCGAAGCCGCCGGCCAGCATCAGGCCGGAGAGCGCGCCCGCCGCCGCCACTTCACTCCGCTCCGCCGCCGCCGCCGAAAGCTGCAGCCGGGCGAACAGGCAAGCTGTCGTCAACACGGCAAGCAGCAGCGCGATTTCAACCGCACCGCCCGCCGGCCCCGCATGAACGAACGCCATAAAAACGAACACGAGCCCGGCCGCGACCGACAGGCCGAGCCCGCCCCAAAGCGGCACCGCGATCCAGATGGGGATCTCGCCGGCCAGCACCCCGCCGGCCGCCAGCAGACGCGCCGTCGCCTCGACCGTGCCGAAGCGCTCGCAGGCCCGGCGCTCGGCCTCGGCGCGCCCCGCGCCGTCGATTTCCAGCGCCTGCGCGGCATCGTCGAGATGGTCGGCGACCTCGCGCAACGCCCGCCGCGCCCGGGGGCCGCGTGGACGCCCCAATGCGTCGTCGAGCGCCGCACACCATGCGGCGATGGGACCGCTTTCGTTCATCTGGCCATCACCATGTCGACGGCGGCGAGATACTCGCGCCACTCCGCGACGCGGCGATCCAGGGTCGCGCGGCCTTTCGCCGTGGGCGCGTAGACCCGCCGCCGCCGGTTATCCACCTGCCGCCAGCCGCTTTCGATGAGCCCTTCGGCCTCGAGCTTCTGCAGCGCCGGATAGATGGTGCCTTCCGGCAAATCGAAGGCCCCGCCGCTGGCCTCCCGCAACCGGGAAATCAGCGCGTAGCCGTGCGCCGGCGCCGAGTTCAGCAACGACAGCAACATGGCGTCCAGCGGGCTGTGCACACTGCGCGTCCTCATTACCTAGATAATCTAGGTATATGCGGTCCGTGTCAACCATGGCGCGTTTGCCCGGATGCGCGAGTGAGCTATGAAAGAACCCGGAAACGACCGGAAGGAGCGAAGCATGGCATTGGTCGGCGAGGCCCTGGAGTATATCGACGATCGGTTCTACGCGCTCACGGTCCCGATCGCGGACATCGAGCTCATCCACGACGGCGGCCGCTGGACGGAGGGGCCGGTGTGGTTCGCCGACGGCGGCTATCTTGTCTGGTCGGACATCCCCAACAATCGGCTGCTGCGCTGGGTGCCCGATCAGGGGGTGGGCGTCTTCCGCTCCCCGTCGAATTTCATCAACGGCAACACCCGCGACCGCCAGGGCCGGCTGGTGTCGTGCTCGCACGGCGCCCGCGGCGTTCTGCGCACCGAGCCGGACGGTGCGGTGACCGTGTTGGCCGACCGCCATGAAGGCAAGCGCCTCAACTCCCCCAACGATGTCGTCGTCGCGTCCGATGGTGCGGTGTGGTTCACCGATCCGGACTACGGGATCATGTCCGACTACGAGGGCTACAAGTCGGAACGCGAGCAGGACGGCTGCTACGTGTTCCGCCTCGACCCGCAATCGGGCGACCTGGCAATCGTCGCCGACGATTTCGTCAAGCCCAACGGGCTGTGCTTTTCACCCGACGAATCGATCCTCTACATCGCCGATTCCGGCGTCACTCATGAGCCCGGCGGACCGCACCATATCCGCGCCTTCAAGGTGGGCGGCAACGGCAAGCTCTCCGGCGGCGAGGTGTTCGCGGAAATCTCCCCCGGCGTGCCCGACGGGTTTCGCACCGATACCGAGGGCAACGTCTGGACTTCCGCCCAGGACGGGGTGCATTGCCTGAACGCCGAAGGCGAGCTGCTGGGCAAGATCCACACCCCGCAAATGGTCTCCAACCTCACCTTCGGCGGGGCGCGCCGCAATCGCCTGTTCATCACCTCGACGCAGGCGGTCTACGCCATCTTCGTCGGCGCGACCGGCGCCCAGCGCCCCTGATCGCGTCCCGCTCGCGGGAAATTGCCTTGCGCGGGACCGCGGGCGGTGGCCACTATGGCCGCCATGCGGGCTATCGCCGACATGTGGAAACGGCTGGCCGCCTGTTCCCTGATGGCGACCGTTTGCGCCACCTTGGCGCTGGCGCCGATGCCGGCGCGCGCCCAGGCCTATGTCGACACCGACGCGCTCGAGTATTTCTTCGACCAGCTCCGGGCCGCCCCGGACGCGATTTCGGCTCAGATCGCCACCGACGAAATCTGGTTCATCTGGATGCACCCGGACGATCCGCAGCTCGCCGATGCCTTCGAGGACGCGTTGCTCGAGCGGGCCGCCGGGCATTTCAGCCGCGCCGTCGAGCTTCTCGACAAGATCGTCGAGACCTGGCCCGACTACGCCGAGGGCTGGAACCAGCGCGCCACGATGAACTACATTCTGGGCAACCTCGAAGCCTCGCTCTCCGACGTCGAGGAGACGCTGGCCCGCGAGCCGCGGCATTTCGGAGCGCTGTCCGGCGGCGCGTTGATCTATCTGAGGCTCGGAGACCGGGCGGCGGCGCTCCGGATGATGCGCACGGCGCTGAGCTACCATCGCTTTTTGAACGAGCGGCGGCTGTTTCCAGAACTGCTGGCGCCGCAGGTCGAGATCTAGCGCATGCCCGCGAATATGGTGCCGCCCCCGCCCGTCGAGCGTCAGGACACGGAGGGCGGCGGCCGCTACTTCATCCGCTTGGAGGGCGGCCGGGAAGCCGAAATGACCTGGCGGCGGATCGACGAGACGACGATCGCCATCGATCACACCTTCACACCGCCCGCCGATCGCGGCCGCGACGTCGCATCGCGGCTGATGCACCATGCCATTGCCGAGGCGCGAGCCGCCGGGCTCAGGATCGTGCCCCTGTGCGCCTTCGCCGTCGCCCAGTTTCGCCGCCACCCCGACTGGGCGGACGTTCTGGCCGACTAGCCTCCCAGCGGCCGGCGGCGGCCCGACCGACCATACATTTGGCGCCGGAGCGGGCGATGGTCTAGCCTGCCGCCAATCCGACCCGCATGGCCCAGGAATGAGCGATCGATCCGAAAAAGCCGTCGCCGAGCTTCTGGCTCTCGGTGACATCGAGCTCGGCGGCAGCCGCGACTTCGACGTGCACGTTCACGACCCGCGATTCTTCGATCGTGTGCTGACCCAGGGCACCGTCGGCGTGGGCGAGGCCTACATGGACGGCTGGTGGGACTGCGAGAGCATCGACACCCTCGTCTATCGCCTCCTGCGCGGCGGCATTTTCGATCGGGTCCGCCCGAATTTCCATGTCCTGGCGGCGATCGCGCGGTCGCGGCTGGTCAACTGGCAGCGCTGGCGCGGCGCCGAAGTCGCCCGCCACCACTACGACATCGGCAACGACCTCTACGAGGCGATGCTCGACAAGCGCATGGCCTATTCGTGCGGCTACTGGCGCGACGCCGAAACCCTGGACGCCGCGCAGGAGGCCAAGCTCGATCTGATCTGCCGCAAGCTGGGCCTCGCCGAAGGCCAGCACCTGCTCGACATCGGCTCGGGCTGGGGCTCCCTGATGAACTTCGCCGCCGAACGCTACTCGGTTCGCGCCACCGGCATCACCCTTTCCGTCAGGCAGGCCGAATGGGCCCAGGCCCGCAAATCCGACCTGCCGGTCCAGACAGTTGTCGAGGACTATCGGGAGCTCACCGGCAGGTACGATCATGTCGCCTCGGTCGGCATGTTCGAGCATGTCGGCTACAAGAACTACCGGGTGTTCTTCGAGACCGTCGCTTCGCTGCTCGCCGACCAGGGGTTGTTCGTGCTGCACACAATCGGCGCCAACACATCGATGACCTTCGCCGATCCGTGGCTGACGAAATACATATTCCCCAACTCCATGGTGCCCTCCATCCGCCAGATCGCCGCCGCCGCCGAAGGCCTGTTCATCATCGAGGACATCCACAATTTCGGCGTCGACTACGACCCCACCCTGATGGCCTGGCACGCCAATTTCGAGGCGGCCTGGCCGTCGCTTGCGCCCCAGTACGGCGAACGTTTCCATCGCATGTGGCGCTATTACCTTTTGTCGATGGCCGGCTCGTTTCGGGCCCGCCAGACCGAATTGTGGCAGATCGTCTTCTCAAAGCGCGGGGTCGAGGGCGGCTATCGGTCGGTTCGGTAACAGGCGCGGCAGCGCCCTCGCCGCGTCGCGAGGCTCTTGCATCGCGGGCGCGATTCGACGATGCTCGCGCCAACGCAACCAGATGAAAGGAGGTGATCCAATGTCTGATGAGATTTCGACGATGTCCCAGGACTTTGGATTTGTGGCAACGGTGACGGAGGATTCTTCCGCCTAGCCGCCTTCCTTTCGAACCGGACCGGTTCGGGTCCGGGATATCGCGAAACTCATGAGGGCCGCCCGCCGGGCGGCCCTTTTGCTATTTGGCTCACAGCGCCACGTCCACCCGCGCTTCGCCCTCGCGCCAGGGCACGTTGACGGCCACCTCGGCGCCGTGGCGGTGCAACAGGATATCGAGCCGGCTGCTGCCGATCACCAGCGAGCGGATGTTGACCTCGTTGAGGAACCCGGGCAGCCGCGGCTGCCGGAAGGAGACGTGATCGGCGGCGAAGTCGAGCTCGAGCCCCAGGGAGGCCTGCAGCAGGGCGTAGGGCGCCGCGCAGGACCAGGCCTGCGGCGAGCAGGCCACCGGGTAGAAGGTCGGGCCCGACCCCGGCATCCGGTGGAAGCCGCAGAACAGCTCCGGCAGGCGCCTGAGATCCATATAGCCGGCGGCGTCGAACATGCCGCCGAACAGGCGCAACAGTTGCTGGCGGAAGCCGTAGCGCGCAAATCCCAGCCCGATCAGGGCGTTGTCGTGCGGCCAGATCGAGCCGTTGTGATAGGACATCGGGTTGTAGCGCGCCTCCGAGGCGGCGATCGTCCGGATACCGAAACCGGAATAGAAGTCCCTTCCCATGAGCTGATCGGCCACCTGCCGGGCCCGCGCCGGCGCCGCGATGCCGGCGAACAGCAGATGCCCGGCGTTCGACGAGCGCACCTTGCATTGGCGCTTGTCGCCGTCGAGCGCCATCGCGTAGGTGCCGATCTCCTCGCACCAGAAGTCGACCTCGAAGCGCTGCCTGAGGCGCTTGGCGTCGCCCATCAGCCGGCTGGCTTCCTCCGCCTGGCCGAGCCCGATGGCGATCTTGGCCGCCTGGAGCCTGGCCGCATAGGCGTACCCCTGCACCTCGCACAGCGCGATGGCGCCCTCGGCGTCGGTGCCGTCTTCGTGAAACACCGAATCGGCCGAATCCTTCCAGCCCTGATTGACAAGCCCCTCGCCGACATGGCGGGGATACTCCACGAACCCGTCCCCGTCGGCGTCTCCCGGCCCCTCGATCCAGCCCAGGGCCGCCTGGACATGCGGCCAGAGTTGCTCGGTTGTCTGAAGATCGCCGGTGCGCTCGAAATACATCCCCGCCAGCATCACGAACAACGCGGTCGCGTCGACCGACCCGTAATAGCGCGCGAACGGCACCTCCCCGCGATGCGCCATCTCCCCGGCGCGCGTCTCGTGCATGATCTTGCCCGGCTCGGCGGCGGCGGCCGGATCGGTCCCGGTGGCCTGGGTCTGGGCGAGATAGCCCAGCACCCCCTTGGCGATCGCGGGGTCGGCCCACAGCATCTCCATGGCGGTGATGATCGCGTCGCGCCCGAACGCGGTGGAGAACCAGGGAATGCCGGCATACGGAAACGGCCCGTGCTCGGTGTCGGTGGTCAGCATGTTGAGGTCCGACTTCGTGCGCCCGAGAATTTCGTTGAAGATGGCGTTTGAGCTGTCGATGGCGGCCCCCCGGCCGGTCGCCTTGCGGTGCGCCCGGCGCGCCTGGCGCAGGCAGGCAAAGAAGCGGTGGCGCCGGGGTTCGCCGGGTCCTTCGTGACAGGCCATGGACATGAACACCGACGTCCGGTCCCTGGCCGGGACCTCGATCTCGATGACTGCCCCCTCCGCGTCCACATGGGTGGGAGCGGGCTCGAAACGCATGACCAGGTGCCGTTCGATGCCGTCGAGACCCTCATAGATGAAACTCATCCCGTCGGGCCTGACCTCGGACCGCACCCGGCCGCGTTGCGCCCGGCGCTGTCCGCGCACCTCGAATATGTCGGCGAAGTCCGCGCCGTAGAAGAAGGCGAGCTGCAGCTTCTGCGGCTGATCGGAAAAGTTGCGAATGCCCAGCCGCTCATGGCAGGCCGCATCCCAGAGGAATTTCGAACGCGCCACATGGATGGTGTCCTTGGGCAGCACAAGCGAGCCGCTGACGATGAAGTCCGGATTGGTCAGATCCGCCTTCAGCACCGCGTTGTTGTCCTGCACCGTCGAACTCAGCAGGAGCGGCCGCTGCCCGTTGACCAGGATCTTGAGGTTCGACAGATACCGCGTGTCCTTGTGATAGAGCCCCTCGGCGCCCGCGTCGCCGGAGGTGACGTTGCCGTAGTGGTCGAAGACGGCAAACGTGTCGCCGCGCTTCAGGGTGCGCGGCCGGCGCTCCAGGATGGAGGTGATCGCCGGAATGTAGCCATGATCGGGGCCAGGCGGCGTGGTGGGGCGCGGCGGCTTCGCCTCACTTGCGGGTTGTTCGTTCATGGCCCGGACCCACCGCTACTCGGGGGCGTGCTTCGCTTGAGCCGCCGACCAAAGGCCGAACGCGGCGCCTCGGATCGGCGCGCCGACGCCGGGGTTTGGCGCCAGCGGCCCGCGTCCCGCCGCGGCGCCGGCGCGCACCCGCTCGGGGTCGGTGCGGTTCAGATATTCGTACACCGCCACATACTCCTGCGCCATGCGCTCGGCGGTGAACCGCTCCTCGAAGCGCGAGCGGACCCGGGCCCGGCTGAGCGAGCCGACCCGATCGATCGCCGCCACCGCGTCATCGATACTGTCGACGATGAAGCCGGTCACGCCGTCCTCGACCACCTCGGAGGTGGCCCCGCTGCGCCAGGCGATGACGGGGGTGCCGCACGCCATCGCCTCGATCATTGCCAGGCCGAACGGCTCCGGCCAGTCGATGGGAAACAGCAGCGCCCGGGCGCCGCCCAGGAAATCGTTCTTTTCCGCCTCGCCGATCTCGCCGAGGAATTCGACCCCCGGCACCTCGAGCAGCGGCACGACCGCGCGCTCGAAGAACGGCCGATCGTCGACGCCGATTTTTGCGGCCATCTTGAGCTCGATGCCGGCCCGGCGGGCGATCCGGATCGCCCGGTCGGCACGCTTTTCCCGCGACATCCGCCCCAAAAAGGCGAGATAACCGCCTCCGCCGTCCTGCGGGCGGTAAAGGTTCCGCGGCAGACCGTGATGGACGGTCGCCACCCAGTTGGCCTTTTGCGGCGCGCGCTGCTGGTCGGAGACCGAGACCAGCGGCATGTCCCTGAATTCACCAAACAGCCGCGGATAGTCGGGCAGGTCCATGCGGCCGTGCATGGTGGTCACGCTCCGGCTCCCCATCTGTCGGACGAGGGGGAAGTGCAGGTACTCGACATGGAAATGCAGGATGTCGAACTCGCGCGCCCGCTTCCTGAGCGCTTCGAGTTGCAACACCGAACACGCGAGCGTGTCGTGGCTGCCGGCCAGCCGCAGCGCCTCGGGGCAGCAGGCGACGAGCTCGGCGTCGGTCCGCGAATCGCCACTGGCGAACAGCGTCACCTCATGGCCGAGCTCGATCAGTTCCTCGGTGAGATAGGACGCGATCCGCTCGGTGCCGCCATAGAGTCTCGGCGGCACGCTTTCGATCAGAGGCGGGATCTGTGCGATCTTCATCGGGTCATGGCCACGCATGCACACACGCGGTGGGCGCGACCGCGCATTTCGCACTCGCCTGCGAGTTGCACCCCATCATCATAGTCGCTTCGACCCCTCGCTCCTTGCGCTCGATCAACCCGGACGCGACCGCCCCAAAGCCCGCCGGAGGCACCGGACATGAGGGCGGGCGGGGGCCCATGGCGAGCCCCCGGCCGCAACCCGGTCAGGTCCTGGACCTGACCTCGATCTTCCTGGCCGAGCGTTGGACTTCCGGCGGCTTCGGCAGGGTCACGGTCAACACGCCGTTCTTGAACCCCGCCTCCACCTTGGCCTCGTCGACGCCGAACGGCAGCCGGATCGAGCGCGAGTACGACCCGTAGGAACGCTCCGACATGTGAACGCGTTCATCCTTGCGTTCGGATTCGGCCGACTTCTCGGCCCGGATCGTCAACACGTCGTCGCTGAGCGAGACGTCGATATCCTTCTCCTCGACGCCGGGAAGCTCGGCGGTGACGGTGATCGCCTTGTCGTCCTCGCTGACGTCGAGCGGCGGCGCCAGCCGGTCCGTCGACGGCAAACGGGCCAGTCCGTTGCCGAGGAAATCCTCGAACAGCTCATCCATTTCACGCCTCAAAGAGGTGTACGGGTCGTCGCCGGTCAGCTGCCGGCCCACGCCACGAGTGCCCCCGAAGGGCACGAGCGAGCGAAATGCCATCGCATCCTCCATTTCGATATGAAGTGGCCGCGACCCGGGCCTGACGCGCCGCGCCGCGGGGTTAGAGGAGATATAGGTGGGGCGCGCCAAGCTGCAAGAGGACTTGCGCTT
>Ga0307426_1001640_pt1 | contig 14546 bp, 12 predicted proteins | sample SalMarWE160340MG_FD_202165 | JGI IMG/M metagenome (GOLD analysis project Ga0307426, IMG submission 202165) | Salt marsh sediment microbial communities from the Plum Island Ecosystem LTER, Massachusetts, United States - WE1603-40 | ecosystem: Environmental > Aquatic > Marine > Intertidal zone >... | reverse complement strand
AGCCGTCTTCGGTCTCTTAAGCCTGAATACTAACCCTGGAAACTGTTCCGGACGATACTCTACGCCTGGATACCCCTTAACAACCGCGTTTAAATCAACTTTCTGGTTCATAGTTCCAGTAGCAACAACGTTCTGAATGTTTATTATGGCTTCAGTCTTCGGCATTAAACACCACCCTTATAGTATAACGGATGCTTAAATACCCGTTATAAAAGCAACATGTTGCCCGTTTGTAGAGAACTTCTGAACACTCCTTTTTCCGTAATAACGCACTATTTCTCCAGTCGGTTTTGAAGCGAAAACCTACCCGAAAATTCAGCGCTTGCTTTAAGAGAGGAATAAAATGGAATTGTGCGGCCGGTATCTACACTATCAACAGTGCCGTCGAACAGTGAGCGTTTTGACAGAATTACTGTTAGCCAAGCGAACGAACGTTAGATGCAAGAAATAAAAAAGAGGGGTTTGTTGGTGACATCTTCACCTGACTGAACATCATTCTTTTATAAGATAGATCACTGCTTGTTGAAAGGATGCTATATGGTCACGAGAGGGCAACGGAGGCTGGGCAGATTGATACGAAAACTGGGAAACAGTGTAGAACTTAGCACCAAAGAAAGCCAGGCACAAGAATCAGAGAAGAAATACAGAGAAAAGGTTCGAAAACTTGCAGGAAGCGCAGATGGCTCGCCAGTTCAGAGTTTACGCGGTCCCATCATCCACAAGAAAGACCCCCACAGAACCTTGAACTATTTGAAGTTAGAATTTATCAAAAAACTCACTAAATGCAGTTCAACCGCAAAGGAAAAAAGGGAATTGTGTGCGGGAGATATCGCCACTAACAAGGTGTTTTTATAACTACATCTATGGTTGCTGTTGCGCTGTTTTCTGCTTTTCAGCCGGCTTTTTTTCTTTCATCAGTGGCAATACAAACTCCAGAAGCACTATTATTATTATGAGCGCTACGACTATGGGCAAGCCTACAGAGTTGCGCATGAACAGCACAAGGTGTCCCAACCAAGGAATGCGCATAACAACTTTGCCAACCACTAAATCCTCACGCACGCCGTCAACGCCATAGGTTCGCCAAGGGTCGTATTCATTAACTGAAGGAGTGTTTGGCCATTTGACGCGGCTGTTTCCGTCCCCTTTGGTCCGAAAGTATAAGGTGCCATTTACTTCATCCACGGCAACTATTCTGTGAACGATAAGGTCGCTTGGGTCACCAGGTTGGTGGAAAACGATTATGTCGCTATCCGGATAGTTAGTGTTGAGGTCTTCTGGATTGACTCCTTGGACAATTATCAAATCGCCTTTATGCAAGGTTCGTGCGAACGGGTGGGTCACTGAGAGCCATCCATCGCATGCGCCGTCGTAGGGGATGCACATGCTGCCGCTTACCACTGCTAACGCGGGATACGGCGAGTTTAACACTGCTTGTGAGCCGAACCAGAAGCCGAAGACCGCTAGTGCGATTAAGCCTATTACAATGGCGGTTTGTATGTACTCGTTTTTCCAGAGTTTCTTAAGATTAACGGTCAAAGCATTGCCTCGGTTGAATGGTGAAGTATTCTTGTTCAATACGCGGGTTATGTTATAAAACTTAACGCTTCAAAAAAGGAAAAATGAGAAGGTAATGTGTATTGCCAGACATTGGCGTTAGTGCAGTTCAGTTTTGGGTTGTTGTTGCGTGTTTAGATTTTCTTTTTGCTTAGCACTTCGCGGAAGGTGTGACCATTTGGGCATTGATATAGCCCGATTTCCAGCTGCATTCGTTTTCCTTGCTTGTCTGGGCGACCTGCCATTTTCCACGACTTCTTCAGTGGTACGTTGTCGGCTCCACATTTTGGACATTTAGCCATTTGAGTTCCTCCATGATCGTTCCATGGTTTCTTATGATGGTAGATATATAATTTTCCATTGTTTTCGAATAGAAAATTTCTGTTTAAACATCAAAATTAAACATTTTCATGTCAAAAGCATGTAAATGTGATGCGGGACGCTGCAAATACGGTGGTAAGACACGATAAATCAGCCTAGAAAACCAAATGAAGTTTGCTTGTTTAAACTGGCAACATTTTTATCCTTGTTTCAATTCGAAAATCTGAGACATGCGCTTTTTCAAATTCAAACGGTTTAAGATAAGTCCTGATGCCTGATTGTACTGTTGTGCGATTTTGTCTATACCTCCTATCGTGCTGTTGTTTGTGTTCTGCGCCCTGTTTGTTGTTCAGGTTGTGAAACGGGCGTTTCCCACGTCTTTTTCTGTCGCTGATTGTCCTGAAAAGACGCAGTAAGTCCGAGGATCTGCGTTGTTTAGATTGCGCTGGCAGTTTCGCGAACTAGCTACTCGCGAACAGACTATCCCCCCTATAAATAGAAACTACTAAAGAAAACTGGAATTTGACGTGAGAGCGGACCAGCCGACGACTTAGAAGCTTGTAGAGTCTTCGTACTGTGTTAGCTTTTCGGTGCGTTTTTCTTGGTTATGGATTGCCAAGTGGATAGTCGTTCTTTCCTGTTTTCTTGCAGCTTTTCTTGTTGTTCCTTTTTGACTTTTATGAGTAGGTCTAGGACTTTGTCGAAAGAGACTGCGGACATGTATGCGGGTACTCCTGCCGGCCAAAATGCGCAGCTGATCAAAAAAGACGAGATCCAGATACGGGTGCACAGTAATACTCTCTTTGCGGGTTGGACAGTGCCAATACCGCTTTTTCCTCCGCAGTACAGTCTTCCGCCTGCGTGCATACTGATTGAAGGATATGGTAATGTCAAAACCGTCGCATATACAATAGTTCCTCCCTCAGGCTACAGGTCAGCGTTTGAACAGAACTACTTCGATGCGTTTGTAACTTTTTTTCATCCATCATGAAAGTACTCAGGACCTGGAACCGACGGATTCTTTGTCAGAGATTTTGTTGCAACCACATATCCGCCGTCTACCTAAAAGAGAATAGTCGAATTAGCTAAGCGTGCCAAAAAGTTTTTACAGTTGATTCTCCGCTAATGTTCTCGCCGCTTGAGGTCTAACCGAATTTGCAGAAGTCTTCTGAAAGCGTTTTTGAGATGCTCGTGAAGCCAGTTCGAAGGCTCGTTGAACAGAAAGGATTTCCTGAGCCCACCGAACCTCAAGAGAAGACAATTCCCAAAATCATCGAAGGCAAAAACGTCCTGCTGATTTCGCCTACTGCAACGGGGAAGACTGAAGCCGCGTTTCTCCCCGTGCTGAGCAGGCTGCTCCAAGCGCCAAAAACACCGGGGATAAAAGTTTTGTACATCACGCCGTTGCGGGCTTTGAACCGCGACCTCCTTGAGCGGCTTGAGTGGTGGTGCAACAACCTTGACATTAAGCTGGCGGTCCGGCATGGTGATACTGACACGAAAGAGCGGACGCGGCAGTCGCGGAGCCCTCCTGACATTCTGATAACCACGCCTGAAACGTTGCAAGCTGTGCTGTCTGGTTGGATATTGCGGCAGCACCTGCAGAGCTTGCGGTGGGTGATAATTGACGAGGTGCATGAACTGGCGGACAGCAAACGAGGAAGCCAACTGTCTCTGGCTTTGGAACGCGTCCGAAACCTCATCGGCAAAGAGTTTCAGATGATAGGGTTATCCGCCACCATCGGCACCCCCCAGAAAGTGGCTCAGTTTCTTGTAGGCAACAATCGAAGCGTGGAGATTATCCGCGTGCCCGTGGCTAAAATGGTGCGGTTACAGGTGATTTTCCCACAGCCGACTGAGGAGGACGTGAGGCTTGCAGGGAAGCTTTACACGCACCCAGAAGTAGCAGCCAGATTAAGGGCAATACGCGAGTACATGGGCAAACACAAGTCCGTGCTTCTGTTCACCAACACACGCTCGATTTCGGAAGTGCTGGCGAGCAGGTTCAAAGTGTGGGACATGGACTTTCCAGTTTCCATTCATCATGGTTCTCTTTCTAAGCCTTCGCGGATAGCGGCGGAAACTGGGCTGAAAAGAGGCGACCTCAAGGGTTTAATCGCCACCAGTAGCCTTGAACTCGGCATAGACGTGGGGCGCATAGACTTGGTCATACAATACATGAGTCCCAGACAGGTCACAAGGCTCATTCAGCGAGTGGGAAGGGCAGGTCACAGAGTGGGGCGCGTGGCAAAAGGCGTAATCATCGGAATGGACTCCGACGACACGTTAGAGGCTTTGGTGACTGCGCGAAGAGCCTTAAAAGAAGAGTTGGAACCTGTTGAGATTCCGCCTAAGCCCTATGACGTGCTGACTCACCAGATAGCGGGATTGCTGCTTAAAAACAGGCGCTTAGCCTTCCAAGAGATTTTGGAGATAACTCGAAACGCTTACCCCTACAAAGACATGACCTTGGAAGATGTTGAGAAAGTACTCGGGTACATGCACAGTCGTTTTCCGCGTTTAGCCTGGGTCTCCTTTGAAGACCAGGTGGTTTTGAAGCCTTCGCGAACCAAAGCGCTCTTCGAATACTACTTTGATAACTTGTCTATGATTCCCGTGGAGAAACAGTTTCTGGTTGTGGATGATTCAAGCGACTCTTCGATTGGAGTGTTGGATGAAGCGTTTATGGCGGAGTACGGCAAAGCTGGAACCAAATTCATCATCAGAGGCAGCCCGTGGCAGATAATACACACCACCGAAGACAAAGTTTACGTCAGACCAGTTGACGACCCCACAGGTGCCATCCCTAGCTGGATAGGTGAGGAAATCCCTGTGCCCTTCCAGATAGCGCAGGAAGTGGCTTCCATACGAGGCTTCGTTGAAGAGAAACTACGGGGTGGACTGTCGCCGGAAGAAATCAGCGGGTTGCTCAGCCAGCAGTACCCAGCTGACGAGGACACCATACTACGTGCAATAGGGGAGACAGTGGAGCAGGTGAACGCTGGCTTGGCGGTTCCTACGGATAAACGAGTAGTGCTTGAAGACTGGGAGGATTTCGTCATAATCCACGCCAACTTCGGCTCGCTTACGAACAGGGCTTTGGCTCAGCTGCTTGGGGAGATGCTCTCCGAGAAACTCGGACACGGCATAGTGGTCCAGCATGACCCCTACCGCATCTTCGTGCAAACAATGGGCGCGGCAGACGTAACTCGCATCCTCGAAGTTTTTGACGAATTATGCGCTATGACGGAGCAAGCGGTCAAAGACACGCTAACGAAGTCAACGGTGAAAACAGGGCTTTTCAAGCGACGCACAATCCATGTGGCTCGCCGTTTTGGAGCCTTGAAGAAATGGGCAGACTTCAGCAGCGTGAGTCTCCAGAAGTTGATAACCAGTTTTCAGGATACGCCCATTTACGACGAAAGCTTGAAGGAGGTTTTCACGAAAGACCTTGACGCTGACGGGCTTGTTCAAGTATTAAGCAACCTTCGAGAGGGCGAAATCAGACTGCAACCGTTACAGACCGGGGGCAACGCGACTCCAGTTGCAAGGGCGGGCATCGAAAGAGTAAGCATGAAAACCGACCTTATTCCGCCCGAACGGATGCGTGCCGTGCTTGTGGAGTCAGCCAAAGCGAGGTTGCTGAACGAGACGGGCAACTTCGTGTGCACAAACTGCTGGGACTACTTAGAGATGACTCGCATTAAGGACTTGCCTGACAAACCCAAATGTCCCCGATGCGGCTCTCAAGCCCTCGGGCTTCTGAAGGTGGACGAAGAAAAAGCACTTCCCTTAATTGAAAAGAAAGATCAAAAACTAGCTAAGGCTGAAGAAAAACTGCAGACGCAGGCTCTGCAAACCGCGCAGCTGATAGCGAAGTATGGCAAAGCAGCAGCTGTGGCATTGAGCGCCCGCAAGGTTCGGTCATCAGACATTGCGGCTGTGCTTGCAAAAGAACCTAAACTTAGCGACAGGTTTTACGAACTGGTTCTTGAAGCCGAACGCAAAGCTCTAAGCAAGCGATTTAGGTAGGAAATCACCCGCAATCCTTCATGGAAGCAAATTTACTTCAGAACAATTTGCTTCAAGCGAAGTTAATTGCCGAGTTTAGGAAGACTCAACAACATCTTTTTAAGGTGAAGACTCATATTTGCCTCAGTACCCATAGGAACTACAGGAGACTTAAAGAGTGGAAATAAGCCGAAAAAAGCTCCGAGACGAGGTTCTTAAGCGCATCCAATACGTTAAAACGTGTGTCATGGCCAGAGAGCTATGCCTGCTGGTGCGCACAAACAGAGCCGTATTGGAACCCAAAGACGTGCAGGAAGTCTGCACCTACATATCGAACCTTTGCAGAGAAGAAGGATGCCTCGAACCCAGCGAACTCTGCCAGAAAGCCGCTGAAGCCATAGGCTCCAGAGACGAAGAAAAATACTTGGAAATGTGTGCTCAAAGCTGCGTGAAATGCGGCGAAGCCAAAAGACCGATGCCGAAAAAAGACGCTTACGTATCATAAAACCTTTATTTTCAACAAGCTTTTAAACCAGATTGGAGGCTCATGAAACGTTCATTGCACCTTTCGTTCCAAGCCCTGTTCCAGTGGTTCAGTTCATGCTTAAACTAGCTGACCTGAAGGCGGGTGAAGTTTTGTTTGATTTGGGCGCTGGAGACGGCAGAACAGTTATAATGGCTGCAAAGGCTTTTGGCGCCAGAGCGGTAGGCGTCGAGTTAAGAGAGGATTTAGCTAAGAAAGCGTTAAGCACCATCCACAATAATGATCTCGCAGACAGAGTAACAATAGTAAACAGCGACATTTTTAACGTGAATTTAACCTCAGCCGACGTAGTTTTTCTATACCTAACAACGAGTGCGAACGAGAAAATCAGGCCCAAGCTGGAAACAGAGCTGAAAAAGGGTGTCCGCGTGGTTTCCCATGACTACGAAATCGTGGGGTGGAAACCCCTAAAAGTGGAGAACTTCTGCGAAAATCCGAAGCTGGGATATCCTTCGCACACAATCTACCTTTACAGGAAACCCTAGTTTCTGGGTTTGCCCGAAAAAGGCTTCCTTGAAGCACTCAAGTTTACTGTTACATTTTTGTTTTTTCTGGCTTAGCTGCGAATTTGATAACTGAGATGGGAGTCTCTTGTCCACTTGAGTAGTAATCTTCCTTTAACTTGCGGATAAATGTTGAAAACGCGACAGGTAATCTTCCCTGTAGCTTCGTGCCTAACTTGGCGCATAGCCTTTCAGCAATTGCCTATCCAGAATGGGAGCTGAACCCAGAATCTGACCTCTCCCGTCACCCAAGAGTTTCCTAAGTTCTTCAGAGAATCTATCTAACCTGTTGGGAATTTCATACTTTGGAAAAGAATTGCGCTCTAAATAAGCGCGCGCTAGATTCCTTGACAAACCGCCAATTTGCTTAGTCAAGGGTTCTTGACAAGAGCCCGTTTATGCGTACCTTTGCCTGCAGAGTATAAGTAAAGTATAATACCCATACTGTTATGAATTCGCAAGATAATTCTGTGAAATTAGCGAAACGTACCTTTGTTAGTGTAAGCTTTTGCACATTTTTTCCTAACCCGTTAACTGAAAGGCGAGAACGACAATATGCATAACCCTCAAAAGACCGCTGTTTAAAACAGCTTTTCCTTTATATTGTTTCTTTATATAAGTGGGCTATAGTCTTTTCCGAGCAGCCATCCCGCAAACGGTCTAAGCGCCAGTTTAATCTATAAATAGAGGGGAGATAAGTTTTTTCACGCGATAGTACACGTAAATGAGAACGTCGGAAAAAGGGAAACGAAGTTCCTTGGTTTATTTCTTTTTCTTGGCTTCTTGGAAGAGTCTCTTTACTGCTCCGATTCTGGCTTTCTGCGCTAGCACGTCGCTCGTCACTACAGTCAAGGCTTCTTCTGGGCACCACTTCACGCATTGCGGTTCTCCCTCGTCCTTGCACAGATCGCAGACATGAACAACCTTGGATTCAGGATGCAGCATTATCGCGCCGTAATCACAAGCCTCAATACACCATCCGCAACCGTTGCACTTGTCTGGGTCCAGCATTATGGTTCCTGTTTCCTCCGACTGAGTCAAAGCGTCACGCGGACACGCAGCCACACAAGGTGGATCCTCACACCGCCTACACGTAACCGCCATGTTCGCCAACTGATTCACACGCACCACACGAATCCGCGACTTCAACGGGTTAAACGCTTTCTCCTTAGTCCACGAACAAGCATACTCACAAATCTGGCAGCCCACACACTTATCAGGATCAGCAGAAACAAACTTCCGCTCATGAATCTTCACCATCCCCGCTTACGCCTCCTGCTTCCCCTTAACCAAGCCTGCCAAGCCCTCCATGCCCAGCTCCTTAAGCTTAGCCGCAGTCGGAACACCCTCGAACGTCCACCCGCGAGAACTGAAATAATCATCCAAAAGCAGGTCCAGCTCCTCCTGCGTCACCACCGCACCCTGCACAGGACCCTCATCCGGAATCGGCACGTTCATAACCTTCCACGGCAACGTATCATCCTTCCTACCCAACCCTTCCCGAATGTTAATCAAACGGGCAACCGTGTTAATACGCTCACCACACCTCTTCAACTCCTCACCCGAAATCTCAAAACCAGTCACCAAATTGTAAAGCTTAGCCATCTCCTCCAACCCCTTATAATAAGTGCCTCTTGAAAACTTGCAAATAATCAACGAGTCAATCACCGCGTAAGTGTCCTCCATATCCCGCACCAGCTTGCCCCTACCCTTCTCCGCCTTCAAACGGTCCACTTTACCCTTAACGTCAAAAGCGTAAGCTCCATGCCTGTTATGATCTGCCCCACGGAAGGAAACGGCGAAACCCAAAGCCGCAGTTTTCAAACAACGCAAATCGTAACCTGTGACCTCCAAGCCTTTGATATGCTGCGCAAGCTTCTCTGCGCCTTTCCCTATTTTCTTGGCTGCGATGCGTACGCCTTCGGCGAGGATGTCGCCTATGCCTTCGCGTTTGCCTATTTTTTCGATAAGTTGGATAAGTGCTTCGGAGTTGCCGAAGTTGGCTTCTATTCCGTCAAGGTCTTTCTTGGTTAGGATGCCGTTTTCGTAGCAGTCCATGGCGAATGCAACGATGACTCCTGTGCTTATGGCGTCCATGCCGTAGTAGTTGGCTAGTTCCATGGCTTTTATGATGGTGTCTAGGCGGCTGATTCCGCAGTAGGGTCCCATTGCCCAGAGGGTTTCGTATTCCATTCGGGTCATGGTGCCTTTGTAGGGGCCTTCTGGGATTACGACTTCGTGTTCGCAGCGCATGGCGCAGCTGTTGCAGCCGATGATTTTTGCGACGTATTTTTCGTTGAGGACTTCGCCGCTTACTTTGTCGGCTTCTTCAAAATGCGCGTTGTTATAGTTGCGGGTGGGCATGCAGTACAGCGCGTTGTGAACGAGGACGTTTTCGGCTGTGCCGAGAGTTCGGTATTTTTTGGTGGCTGGTCCTTTCATGCGTTCGTGGAATTCTTGGACCATGTCCATGAACTGGTCGGGTTTGGCTGGGATTATGTCGTGTGTTCCGCGAACTGCGATGGCTTTGAGGTTTTTGCTGCCCATAACTGCTCCGAGTCCAGTGCGTCCTGCGGCTCGTGTTTTTTCGTTTATGATGCAGGCGATGCGTGTGAGTTTTTCTCCGGCTGTGCCGATGGCGGCTACGCGGATGTAGTAGTCGCCTAGTTCGGTTTTGATGGTTTCTTCGGTTTGGGCGGGTGATTTGCCCATGAGGTGTGAAGCGTCTAGCAGCTGCACGGAGTCGTCGTCGATCCAGAGGTAGGTTGGTTTTTCCGCTTTGCCTTTGAGGGTTATAGCGTCGTATCCTGCGCGTTTGAGTTCTGCGCCGAAGGTGCCGTGTGCGACTGCTTCGCCGATGGCGAATGTTTCGGGTGACTTTGCGACGAATGCGTGGCCGTTTCCAGCTGTGGGGAACATGGTTCCTGATATTGGTCCGAGTGCGAGGATGAGTGGGTTGTCGGGGCTGAGGGGTTCTACGCCTGGTTTGCTGTTGTCGAGCCAGAGGCGCATACCTAGGCCGATTCCGCCGATGTATTTTTTGGCGTATTCGGTGTTTAGTTTTTCTGTGTGGGTTTTTCCTGTTTTTAGGTCAATTTGAAGAATTTTGCCAGCGTAACCGTGCAAACCGTTTGTTCCTCCATGTTTGTGAATTTATTAGTCCGTTGAAAACTATATTAACTTAATGGGTTTTGTTGCTGAAAGTTGATGTGCGACTGCGCGTGTTTTGCGGGTGGTGTCCGCAGGGGTTTTTGGGTGTTGTTTGGGGTTTTCTGGGTCCGGGCAGCGTTGTTTCCGTGTTTGGTGTGCTCTAATGCTCGGAACAGACTATAGCCCCTTATATATTCTAAACTGCATGGAATTCCACAGACCCCCAGACTGCTGATTTTCAACATGCTATTGGGCTTTTTCTGCGCCAATACGGGACCTACCCCCCTATTTTTTGGCAGACCGCCTTGCCGATAAGCCCCCTACAGGTTTCTGCAATGAACCACTATTAATCAATTTATCCTCTGTAGAGCTATCTTCTCCAGAGCTTATGCTGAACACACCAGTTTGTATTCTTCAAAAAGAGCGCGCGCGCTACGGCTTAGAAAAGAAGGGCTTTGACGAACCTGAACGCTTCAAGACGTGAAGAAAAGAATCCAATGAAGGGAGAATTCTTCTTATCAGGGAATGACTCATGGAGGGGTCACGTCTTCCTTTAGCGCTGGTTCGTCGAAGCCTTGCTTAATGGCTATATTTCCCGCTGTGCACTTCAAGTTTTAATTTTAAACTATAAAAGAACTTGTGGCTACAGTGATACACCAACAAAACAGAAAAGGTTTATTCGGGTCCTTCGCCCTCAGGAGATCCTGCGTCGCTTCCGCCGCCTGTCACCTTATGGAACATTTTAGTGCCTGACAAGACGAATGTACCAACAAAGGTTCCTCCTGATTGTTTCCCCCGTTACATGTTCAGAGATTGATGGTTTACCCGGCAAATTGATGAAGGTATACGTGGTAGTTGCCGTCAAATTTGAATCACCCGTAATGCCATCTGCCTCCATGCGGAAAACCTCTTCGTAATCGAGGTCGTCAGGGTAAGAGTACTCCACGCCGTTTATCGTTATAATGCACTCAACTATGTTTGTAGCTGGCCGATAATCCTCCAATATAATTTGAAACGGAGCGCCACTGTCATCCACGTTAGTTATTACAGGTGCACCAGCAATAACGTCAGCCTTATAGGTATAGAACCTGTTTTTGTTCCATCCCCATCGTCGTCCCCATCTGCAAGCCTCCGCGGATCCCAACAGAGGCGTAGCCATCATAGCAGTGAGCAACAAAGCAACCATAGCGATCAGCACTTTCCTATTCAACGAATCACCTCCTTGCAATAGCTAAACAAGACAGATTCCGTTTTGACCGATGAGGCTTATAGTTTCTAGTCAACCAAAAATGTGACTATCTGATTATGGAGTTTGAGAGCGCGACAAGTTAAGGGCTAGCGGTTCCACTGGAAAAGCAGAGGCTAAAACTTGTGAATCCACGGAACAAGCTGTTGTGCATTCTCTAATTTCTTGGAAAGCGGCAGCTGCAAGTAAGCGCCGTAAGCGTTAAAGTACGGGGAGCCCTTTCTGGAAAACAATGTCAAAACTTTGCCGTTGTGGTTTAGTTTGAAGCCTTCTTCGCACGGCTCGTGCCCTCTTATCAAAATTTTAACATTTAACTTTCGTAGGACTTTTTCTGTGACGTTTCTTCCGAAGAGTTTTCCCGCACCCCTTGGCGAATACAAAACCTCCTTAACCCTGTCATTCGGGTCGCTCCACAGCAAGTCCTCCAGAAACTCTTTTTCGGGATGTGTTAAGTTGGCGTTTGCCAAGTCTTGGATGCCGCTGATGCTGGGTGATAAGCCGCCGTGAACCATCAGGTAGCGTTCTTCCACTAGCACCGCGTTATAGAGGCAAACATACAACTCGCGAACCTTAGAATAGGTGGCCATCCAGTTTTCCTTGAATCGGACCTGAAAACTCAAGGGCAAGTCGTGAGGAGAAGCCATCAGATCTTCGGGTCCCTCGTGGTTCCCACGTAAAAGAATGACTTGTTCTGGAAAAGCGAGCTTAAGCCTCAGAATTATATAGTAAACTTCTGCTGAATGCGCGCCTCTGTCGCCGTAGTCGCCTAAAAAAATTAGAGTTGCGTCTTGGCGGTTGGTCATTTTCTGAATAAAAGCGCTGGTGTTCAGGATTGTTAGTAAGCTTTCAAGGTCTCCATGTAAATCGCCAATCACCAACGCCTCGCCCGAAGGCTCAAGTTTAACCAATCGACCTGAAACCGTCTGGTTTCCTATTTTCCCGCTTTCCCTGCGCAACAGGTCAAGTGTTTGTTCCAAGATTTTAATAAAGTCCTTGCTCTGCACAGCCTTAGCTTCTTCAGCAACCGAGGGAAGATTCAAGGGCAAAGACCTCGCAACTATAAGATTTGGACTTTTTCGCCCAGCGAACTTTGCACGTTCTTTTCTATTGCTCTTTTGTGACTGGAGATTTTGTCAAGTGTCTCTTTGTACGCGCGTTCTTTAACAGATTCATGAGCTTCAACTCTTGCTTTCATCGCTTTAAGCCGCGTAGTTTGCTCCTGATACTCAGATAAGTTACGTTTGGTTTCCTCCATCTTCGGCGAATTCAAAATTTGCCTTTCACGAGCAGCCACCTCAGCGCACCGCGCGTACAGTTTCGCTAAAGATTCACGTTCAAGTACATCATTTAACTTTTGCTCTGCTTTCCTCGCTTTGTCCGACTTCAACTTGAGTTTACCCTCAGTCATCAAACGTTCCATTTTCCGCAGAATCTGCTTCAAAACTGGATAACCCTCCTCTTCAGTTGCCAATGCCTTGAAGGGTTTCTGCAAGTACTGGTTGAGCTTGCTGAGTTCATCCTGCGTTAAGCCTGCCCCGCCCCGGTACAACGCTAAAGCCTGCATTTTTTTGAAGGGTTTCTGCAGATGCCGTAACGCGTGTTTAAGTTCTTTGTTCAATTTTTCTACTTCTACCTCTAAAAGAAAAAGCTGGTCAACTGGACCTTCACCCTGTAGCTTAGCGATTTTTTGCTCCAGTTCAGCTATCTCTTTCTCGATGGGAACGCGCTCGTTCTTCATGCTTGTCCTTTCCGCCTCGACATCTGACAAATGTTCTTCTAAACCGCGAAGTTCATCAACAAGTTGGAACGTTTCCTCCAAAGTTTTGGTTTTAATGTACTCTTTAGTCAGAAAATCGTTGAGGGCAACAAGTGATTCTTTGGCTTTTTCGTGAACCGCCAAGAATTTTCTTCTATCCATGATAAAGAAGGGGGAGATGCGTGGAAACCAGTTATTGATGTCTATGTCGGTTACCATAAACACTTTCTGGGTTTCCTGCGCGAACTTGTTTAGGTTGTCATAAGAGACTTCGTCGGGGACTGTAACTTTTTTGATTCTTTCGCAAAACAGTCGAGCCAGCTTGTTCATGGCGCGGGCGCGGTTGTAAACGCGCTTGTTTCTTTTTTCGATTTCTTTTGCGCTGTTGTCCAGAAGCATCTTGCCGACACCAGCGACTTCTTGAATTGAATCACTCATGTCATCTCGAAATTTCTTAGCTTGATCATGTACTGGAGTGAGAATTGAGCTGGTTTCGTTTTCGAGCCAGCTTTTTATGTCATTGGAAGAAAACTGTTTGACTTCGGACACAATTGTTCACTCCAAGAATATTATTGATGGGCATATTTATCAATTTTAGCCAGATTTAAGCCAAAATCCACATACTCAATAGTAAGTAGCTACGCTTAAATAATTACAGCAACAATTAAGGCTGATTTCAAATGAACACCAAAGCACTCGCGCTAACAATCGTCTTTGCAGCAGTAACAATTGTATTAAATCCAACCTTCACAGGAATCGCCTTCGCCGCACCATACGCCATGTTTCTCTTCTATCAAATTTGGGAAATACCCATAGTCGCAGCCTTCATACTTGGTGGCCTTAAGTCTGGAGTTACAATATCAATACTGAACACCGCGGTTTTACTGGCAGTCTTTCCAGGCGCTAGCCCAACGGGTCCCTTCTACAACCTCGCTGCTGTGTTAAGCATGCTACTTGGTATTTACCTGGCGTACAAACTTGTTGCCAGTAAACAAAGAGCGGAAAATCCCACTTTTCGATATAGTACTAAGATAATCGCGTTTTCTACAACCCTTGGAATAATATTTCGAGTGGGAGTTATGAGCATAGTAAATTACGTGTTTCTCCGTTTCCCGCCACCAGTAGGCTACTCGTATACTGAAGCAGCAATAATACCATTTCTTCCCGTTGTAGGATTCTTCAACGCTACCCTAGCGCTTTACACTATCCCCACTGGTTTGCTTATAGCAAACGTAATTAAGTCAAACCTGAAACTGCAAAACTAACCGTTATGGGGAAACCTTTCCAAATACCCGTTTTCTATTATTCTGTAACAGCCTGTCAGTTGAAAATGGAAATAGTTTGAAGTTTAGAAACCTAAGGAGTCTTTCAGTATTCTAGCGTTAATCTCTCCAGCCGTTAGAATTCTGCCAGTTTTCATATTGTTAATAATCAATAATGCTGGAGCAAAGAGGGCAT
>Ga0307426_1001639_pt1 | contig 14552 bp, 8 predicted proteins | sample SalMarWE160340MG_FD_202165 | JGI IMG/M metagenome (GOLD analysis project Ga0307426, IMG submission 202165) | Salt marsh sediment microbial communities from the Plum Island Ecosystem LTER, Massachusetts, United States - WE1603-40 | ecosystem: Environmental > Aquatic > Marine > Intertidal zone >... | reverse complement strand
CTCCTGCCCGATGCGGGGTATTTGCATAGCGCCCCAGCCGCCGCCGGCCCAAGCCTGGCTGACGCGAATCCAGCAGGAGCTTTTGTCGTCTTTCTTGCCTTCGCGGTCCCAGTGAAACTGAACTTTGGCCCGCCCGTGCTCATCGGTATAAATTTCTTCGCCGGAAGGTCCGGTGACGATCGCTGTCTGGGTCCCCTGCATGACCGGCTTGGGTGTTATTCTGGGGGGGCGATAAGGTACATCAAAGGGTGTGCAGGTAAAGTTATTTAAATAGGCAAATTCATCGCTGCTGGAACCTGATAGGTAAGTTCCCTCTTCACTGGCCAAGTGGTCGAGGTAGGCGAGCACAAACGGCTTCTTGTTCATATCATCCCGAAAGTAACCGTCAAGATTGAATCGATACCCGCTGGTGAAAGCCCGGCAATTGCTTGATCCGGTAATCGTGGTGATTTTGATCTCCTCCTCCTGGATGCGCAAATTGCTGCGCTTTTCTCCGAGTGCACGCTTGTCGTATTCTCCCGGATAATCATAGATCTCTATTTCCTTGGGGGCAATGGCCTGCTGGCTGGTCACCTCCACTTTCAGATCAGTGGCCGGGGTTTTGAAGTTATAGTCGGTATGGGTGTATTTGCTGGCCGTGATCTTCTGACGCCTTTCAAATCCTGTAATCACATCTTCATCGAGCCAGCCGCCGGTCGTCAGCTGGTATCTGGCAGTATCCTGTTTCGGGCAGGGTTTAAAATCTTCGGCGGTGTCCGCCAGCACCAGAGTATGCTTGCCTTTTTCGTGATTAAAAAAATAGCAAATACCTTCGTCTTCCAGAAGGCGTGAGATAAAGTTGAAATCGGTCTCACGGTATTGAACACAGTAATCCCGTTTCTCATAGGTTTCATGCAGCGATAGCTTATAATCGAGAATCCCTTTTTCCTGAAAAATTTTTTCGACGATATCCGGCACCGAAAGCTGCTGGAAGATACGCGAATTCGCACTTCGGGTCAGCAGCCAAAACCAGGGCACCATTTCGGCTGTATAATAAGCAAGATCCTCATTCGACCCGGATAGGGAGCCGCCCTTCTCCTGGCAGAAGCTCGAAATGATGCCATTGAAAAACCGCTGGGAGCCGTCATTCAATATCATGGAGATGGTAACGTTTTGGCCGATAATATTTTCGAAAACCACATTTTGGTTTTCCGATAGTAGATCCAGATCGAAATGAAAAAGGGATGAAATACCTTCGTTACCTCTGAAGCCCGCTAAAAGGAGTTCATCTTTGCCCAGAGGGGTCTCAATTGCAATAAATCGGTTCTCCTGAGTGTAAGGCATTGATCTCAACCTTTTTTATGGAATTGATTATTTCACGGTTAGACAACAAAGATGTTCAGTTTAGACCAACGTTCGAGTGAATGCTGCGACTGAAATCCAAGAGGCAAAAATCGGTATCATAATATGGTGCGACGAAAGAGCCGAAAAATTCGAATTATTTTTCGCAACTGCCGGCAATTGACCGTGGGAAAATCTGAGAGAATTGCCGTTTATATTTGTGCCGCGGTCTTTACCTGACATTGACTGAGAATTCAAACAATTAAATACCAATGTGACCGTTTAATGTCAACAGGATAACTTAGCCGCAAATTAGTGCAAAAATGTGTTCCTTGCCTTGCCGACCCGGGATAGAATGCATTCCCAGGTCCTTTAATTCAATCCTGTCTCCGACAAGCTCGGCTGTATGCGAACAGACAAGTATATTTTCAGGAATGTCCTTGTTGGCCATACCGGATAAACGGCTCGCCAGATTGATGCAGTCGCCGACCACAGCCAGATCCGATGTACGTGAACCGAAATGAGACAGGGTAACCGGACCGGTTGTGACCCCCCATCCCATCATAAGATTTTCGACATCCACATATTTCCCGGACAGTTCGGCCCGAATCTGATCAAAGCTCAGCATCTGTTGAATAGCAGCCTGACATGCCAACTCAGATTGTCTGGCTGGCTCTTCGAATTGATGCTCCCAGAAAGCGATGACGGAATCCCCGGCGTAATCTTTGACAGTGCCTTTAAACTCTTCGATGATCCCGCTGAACCGCTCGAAAATTTTATTGATCATGCCGTAAACATCGGCGGAGTCATGGCTCTGGCTGTAAGCCGAGAATCCGCGTAAATCTGCCACCAGACTGGTGACCACCTCCTCCACCGAAGAGACCATTGTCAATTCTGTTGCAGAATGCCTCCGCTGAGAATCTGCGGCAGCTTTGGGATAGAAGATCCGTAAAAGAGCATAACCGATGCGAATGGTATCCCCGTCTGAAAGCACTTTGGTCGATCCGGCCGCCATCCGAACATCATTAATCCAGGTACCGTTTATGCTTGTATCGGTAATCTGAAGATGTCCCGCCGTAAAGTTGATCTCAGCATGATCTCTTGACACCAGGGGAAATTGCAGGAGAATGCGCTTCTGCGGGTCAATACCCTTGCATGTCCGCCCCATACAAATCCGGTCAACGATATCTACCCGTTGCGTCCGCTGATTTTCATCCGTCCATTCTAAATAGGGATGTGCCATAATTATTCAATCTGCAATCTTCAATATTCAATCCTATCCCACCTTCCGCCCAGACGTGTCGGCGGCAGAGCCAGGGATTGAAAGCGCGCCAGTCGAATCCGATCCTGCTCACGAAAAGATAGCACCGGCATAAAGCCCGAGTTCATGATAATTTCGGCGGTGCGCTCGGTCAGCAGGGTTTCGGCGCAGGGTTTAATGCGGGTTGCGTCCGCTTCCCGGTAAACGTGCAAGGGCAGATTCTCAATGTCGCCTCCGGCACCGGTTTGAAGGTTCCAGCCGTCCGCACTGAAGTACTGACCGAGCAGGCAGATGCAGGCAAAGCAGGGATTTCCCCACAGGTAATCTTCGTGTTCCGGTTTTTCAGCCATTTCTTCGAATTCAAATTGTTCCAGGGGATCGGTGTCCGCCCCATATGGCAGGCGCAATAAAAACCGCGGCAGGGCCAGACCCAGATAAGCGGCTTCGGGTAATTTGTGCAATGCCTGCCAGGCTGCCTGTCCCGATTCTTCTCCGGTTAATTGCCAATTATCCGGATCGGGAGTTTTGCCCAATGAATCGCAGCCCAAAAGATTTGGATGCGCAGCTGCAATAAAAGGTGCACCGGCTGCCGCTGCGATCTTCGCCATACGTCCCAGCAATTCAGCGTCTTCCCGGGTTTGCCTGAAGGTATAGTTGCCGCCGATTACCGCCCACGTTTCTCCACCGGCGATCCCGATCGTTTGCTCCACCAGGATTTTGTATATACCGGTGTTCCGCAGATCCGTGGCGTCGTTCAGGTCGGCTGCCAGCTCAGATTTTGACAGGTCGAGCACGTACAGTTTGAGCCGGGCGTCGGTTTCCAGCCTGGATACAAGGAATTCCAGCCCCCGCCAGCCCGACTCGAGGGCCTGGAAATCCGGATGGTGCAGTATGATCTGCATCATATCGGCTGCAGCCGCATTAATGGCGGCCGTAAGCTCGATCTGACGGGGATCCTCGCCGGGCACAAGGTGGGGTTGGACAATTTTTCTCAAAAACCGGCTCCATTCCGAGGCGTCCGAAGACGGAGGGGCTTCCGGTGGTCGACCCTGAGCACCTTCAATAATCTGGTCTAGTAAACCGGACTTCTCAATTTCACCGGCATCGGGTGCAGGTGTTGGTGATTCTTTCGGTGGTTCCTGGATTGCAGCGGCCTCCGATTCGGACCAGCTCCGGATTTCTTTTGCGGCTTCCTCAAAGGTTCGCGGATTATCGAGCTTGCGGCGAATCTCTCTAATGGCCTCGAATATTTCGAGCTGCTGGTAAAGCCGGTCAGGATGAAAATCGTCCAGCTCGGCAAAGCGGATCGTCATGGCATCATTTTCAGAGCCCACAAATTGCAGCCGAATCTCGGGCTGCATTCGTGCCATCACTTCATCCAGGTTGTCCCGATCCACCTCAACGGCACGACGACCTGTCAATGCGGCACCGCTTTCAAAGACTTGGCGGTTCTCACGGCCGCTGAAATCACCCAGCATAAGAATGCGAAACGGCGTATCAGGTTCTAAAACTTCCCGGGTTTCTTCCATGGATGCGACGATCTTGAAATCAAGCTCTCCAAACGAGATAGGCTTAGCCATTTTGAACCCCATTTCCGATTATAGTTCCGGCTTCAATATCCTATGGCTCGATGGGCGGCGATAATATCACCACTCCAGGCCGGATTGACGATGGTCACATAGTTATATTGGTGGGCAACGCGGATAAAGACACTGAGGTCGAACAGGCTCTCCAGGCCAAAGGCGCTGGTGGCATTGTTGGGGAAAAACGCGATGAGCGGCAGATCAATATCATCGATAAAGGGGCGCCCTCCTTCATCACTGTGATGCACCATATTGCCGCTCGTATACCCTCTTCTGGCTATTGCGGTATTCAGTCGGACAGCCGTATCTTCGACACGCAAGGTGATATTTCCGCGGCCCGGGTGTTCCAAAGCATTTACATTTTCGTTGATAGCCCTTTTTAGAGCCGGGTCTGCAACACTGTTTGCGAGTTGAAATAACGTTAAGGGATCCACCGGTCGTCGATCTAATCCGATTGCCGCCCCCTGGTCAAAACTCTGTTTACTGGGCCACACCGCAAACAAATCGTAATCACCCGTGGTTGCACTGCGATAGGTTCCCATGACCGCGCCCGGGCAGTCACGATCCACGGCCGCCTCGACGGGTCGCCATTCATTGGAAGCGTCGCGATATTGCACCATCCAGACCGGTTCTGTTGCACCGGGTACTCCTGAAAGTCGCAACAGACGAAAATCGAAACCATGGGCAAAATACGGCACACGGTTTCCAACCGCACGATAAATGATGTCGTCCGCACCTGCTCGGTTAATTTCCTGGATCAATCCCCTGGCGATCAGCCACATTCGTCTGAAATCACTGATGAAGAGAAATATCGTCGTGGCGCCGCTTTGAAAAGCCTTGATCAGATCGGCCTCCTGATTGGCGAAGCCGCCCTCCAGTCTGACGCGTTTGGTGAATCGCGGATCGGCCAGAACGAATCCGGCCATGGGGCCCCAATCACAGGACTTGGCCTTGTTGTAAAAGCTCTTGGAGGCATAGTTCTCTTCGATAAGTCCTGTCGCATAAATGCCGGGCGCCCGGGATAAAATAATGTTATTGGTGCTGTCGGCGACCTCCTGAAAGGCACCTCCGTGTGCATAGGGAAATCCGACAAGATCGCAGGCATCAATTAACCCGAATTTCATTTTGACACACTCCAAATGGGGGCATTATGAATAGCTGCAGTTTTTATCTTCAACATCCTTAATACTGATTGTCCCTTGCATTTGCGGACCTGCGCTCATTGCGGTGGCGGCTGACCGAGGTCGTCCACCGCGAAGCCGTCACGGTGAAGCAGAAAGTTTTCCCAACTGGTCGGCGATGCCAGATCAACGAACATACAGTCCTTGCCCTTCGGGACGTCGGCGTTATCCAGGTGTTTGAACTTGATTCCGCCGACCATGGACATGTAGGAACTGGTGCCGCTTGGCCCGTGGAAGTGGCCGAGGACATCCCACTTGCCCGGCTCGGAGCCCTCGACGCCGACGAGGATGCCGCCATGGCCTTTCCCCACGGCCCGCTTGTAGCCGAGATAGACGTGGCCATGGCGACCATCGGCACGGGCCTTGAGGCTCTGCCGCAGTAGGACGTGGTCACTCTCCTTCTTCGCCTCGGGAATGTCGTAGAGTATGGCAAAGTGCGATGTCCGGTTCTCACCACCTAGTGCAATGTTCACGCCCCAATGCTGCAGCCCTCCGGCTGCAACCAATCCTGTCTCCAACAGCCACTTCTGCCGTGGCGGATTCTTACATGCCTGAGCCGGCTTGCCCAAGAGCTCGTCTATGCCGTGAGTCGCCGCCGATCGTTCCTTAGGCGTGACCCCGCCGAGCAGCCAACTCCAAACCATTTGAGCCAGCGCTTGACCAGCTCCATCCCCGGTTCTCTGCCTCTGATCGCCGCGCGGTAGCTGAATGAGCACGCGACCCCCGTGCGACAGGGCCGTGGCCAACGAATGGCTCCAAAGCTGGAATCCCCGTTCGTTTGCGTTTTTCCGATAGAGCAACGGGCCCCATTTCAATATCGTGAACAGACGCTTCAGAAAGCCTTGCAGGGGATCACTGGCATGTTGTATGGTGTTTGTCCAGACGTTCACGTCCCCAGCGAAGTCACCGGCATCCTGTTTCATCTTCGCTCGCCTCACGGAGTCGAAGTACACATCGAGCTGCAATTTTCTTCTATTGAACAGGGCACGGTCCTGCCCCGACCGCTGCGGCATCCATATCGCATCCAGAAAACCGCGCTTGTAAGGATCAGCCATGTGTGTTCTCCTCTTGATAGTTGAGTTGATAAGACATTGCTTTCTCAGAGAAAAAAAGTATAGGAAAAGTATCCTTGTGTGTCAAGGGAAAAAGAGTCACAATATGTGGGGGTTTTGAGTTAGATATGCTTCGCATCTAATTTTCTTCCTGAATCTTCATTCCAACCAAAACCCTCACTCTCCTTATTCATCCTTCCAAGCTACCACCAGATGGCCTGCCACCGGTTGTTTGCCCTCATTTCGTAGCACAACGGACGTAATCGATTGGACGGCAAGTTGGGCTTTTGCGGGCGTGCTTTTGACATAAGATCTGGAATGGGAATAGCGGCCATGCGGATTGAGTTTGTGGTCAGTTGTATCGTCCCCCGCATCCTCCAAAGTGAAGACAATGAGGCCACCGGGTTTCAAGGCCCTGGCGGCAGCCTGCAAAACGGGTTCCAGGTCGCCGAAGTAACAGAGCGTATCCGCGGACGCGATGACGTCGAAGGCTTCGCTTTGATGATTTAAAAATTCAGTCAGTTCGTATTTCACGAGATCGTCGTAGGTCTTGCGTCCGGCGGCCTTGGTCAGCATTCTGGCGGACAGATCGACGCCCACAAGTTTGCGGGCATATGGCCGGAGGAGCGGGCCGCAGAGACCGGTTCCGCATCCCGCATCCAGGATGTCGAGGTCAGCATTCGGCGCGGTAAGCACCTCGGAGAGAGCTTCGATGACGAGAGCCGGCGCACGATAGTCAAGGTTATCCACCAGATGGCCGTCGAAACTGTCCGCCGCGTCGTCGAAAATCCTTTGGATGTAGGCGTCCGGCGCGCGTTCCGGTGCGCCTTTACCCAGGCAGGCCGCCTGCAGGTAGAGGATGACGGGATTGCCCGGTTCCTTGCGCAGCCATTCCTCGAACACCTCGGCGGCTTCCTCCCGACGGCCGGCCTGGAGCAGCGTCCGGGCCAGTCCCTGGCGCGCGCCGGTGTGATCGGGATTCAACCTGACGGCTTCCTGATAGGCGGCGACAGCTTCATGGAATTTCTCTGATTTGCGCAGCGCATTGCCCATGTTGTAGCGGTAGTCGGCCGAATGCGGGTCCAGTTCGACCGCCCGGCGGTAGGCTTTCAGAGCCTCAGCTACATTTCTTTGGGCTATTAGAATAACACCAAGGTTATTGTGGGCCGGATCATGGCCGGGACGAAGAACAATCGCCTTACGGTAGCAGGCTTCCGCTTCGGAGAATTTTCCCAGCCCCTCCAGCACGTTGCCCAGATTGTTGTGGGCGTCCGCGTTCTGTGGATCGATGGCAATGATGCGTTCGATCGATTCAGCCGCTTCAGCATTGCGGTTCTGCTGGTGGCAGAGGACACCCAGAAAGTGCAGGGCGTTCAGGTTATCGGGCGCGGCTGCGATGACTCGCCGGTAGAGAGTCTCCGCCTCGTCCAGAGAGCCGTTCCGGTGGAGTTGCAGTGCGAACTCCAGGGCTTCATCGGCAGCGAGGATTACCTGGCCGGAAGGCGGATTTCCTGGCGCCGCAGCCGCGTCGCGGGCTTTGATATTTCCATCTTTATTCTTCTGCGAGATGTCCATAGGCCCAATACCCAATGGGGAGTTGGTGGTTAGTTGTTTGTCGCTTGTTGTTAAAGGACCCCGGATAAAATGACCGGGAGGCAATGGTTATTAGTTATTACCTAAGTTGAGCGATTTCCATGTGCTTGGATTCAGTCCGAGCGTACGTAAAGCCCGCCGCTACGATACGTTGCCTAACCTGTTAGGTAGGGGTGAGGTTTATCCTCGCCCGCACAGAACGGGCCATTATTCCAATCATCGTATCGGAATCGCTCAACCTGGGTAGTAGTTATGACTCTAATCGATTCCTGAAGCTTGATCAGGGTGTTTTTCTCAACTGACAACTAACGACTCACAACATGCACGCCTCTCAACGAATCCCAAATCACTAGCGGCTTACGCCGCGCACCTCAGCCGTCACTATCAACCCGGGCACCGGCGCTCCCATCTCCTGGCGCAGCACCCCGTGCGCCACAGTTTTGATTTGCATGCCGGCTTCGACAACTATACGATTGACGTAGCTCTCCTGGTGGCTGTATCGGCCCAACGGATTGATGCGGAAGCCGGCAGGCATGCTGTCATCGCCTTCCTCACCGCGTTCGACGGTAAATATGAAAAATCCGCCGGGTCTCACGGCCGCTGCCGCGGCGGCCATCACCGCCTGCAGGTCTCCGAAGTAGCACAGCGTGTCCGCGGACACGATCACGTCATATTCATCTTTCCGGGAGCCGATGAAGCTCGTCAGTTCGGCCTCCTCGAGGGCATCATAACACCCGGTCGATTGGGCACGTGCCAGCATACCGGCAGACAGATCCACTCCTTCCAGCCTGCGGGCAAAGGGTCGCAGCAGGGGGCCGCACAGGCCGGTTCCGCAGCCGGCGTCGAGAATATCGAGATCACCGCCCGGCTCATCATAAATCCCGGCGACAGATCGGGAGACCAATTCCGGCGCACGGTATTCCAGGCTCTCTAAACGCTCTTCGAAGCGATCCGCGAAGTTGTCGAACACCTGCTTGACGTATGCGTCGGCGGCCCGCTGCGGGACATCCTTCCCCGAGCAGGCGGCAAGCAGGTGACGCGCTACCGGGTTGTCCGGCTCTTGCTCGGCCCACTCCCGGAAAACGCCGGCTGCCTCATCCACCCGGCCAAGGCAGGAAAGTGCGATGCCCAGCATTTTTTTACAGCCCGGATGGTCGGGATTCAAAACGATGGCTTGGCTGTAATGGGCCACGGCCTCGTTCACCTTTCCCTGCCGGCTCAGCAGGTTGCCCATGTTTTCGAAGGGACTGGGAAAATTCGGCTCAAGCTCGATGGCTTTCTGATAAGCCGCCGCAGCCTCGGAAAGTAGTCCTTTCGCCCGCAGCACCGTTCCCAGATTGTTGTATGCTCCGGCATTTTCGGGGGTTTGCTCGATGACCTGCCGGTAACAGGACTCGGCTTCATTCAGACGGTCCTGTTCCCGGTAGATGTTGCCCAGGTTGTTGTGGGCGTCAACATATTCGGGAGCAATCCGTATGGCCTCTGAAATGAGGCGCACGGCCTCCTCCGGCCGGCCGTGCTGATACTTCAGCAGACCCAGAAAATGCAGGGCATCCGGATGCTCGGGCAGGTGTGTCAGAATCCGCCGGTAGATCGTCTCGGCCTCTTTCAAGGCGAGTCGCTGCTGAAGTCCCTTGGCCAGCTCGATCGCCTGGTCCACCGTAAGCTCGGCCGGTATTTCCGCGGTTTCTTCTTTCGGGTCATGTTGGCGCTTGGTCATGTGGGATCATCTTGTCTAAATAGTGATTAATGCCATACGGGCTTGTTTCAGAAGATCAACGTCGAACACAGATCGGACTGAACATCGAACATCGAACATCCAACGTTGAACATCGAATAATGATGTCGCTTCGCTTCGCAATTTAATATCTTTTGTTTTCAAAAATCCGATGCCAAACCTTGGATACTTAGTTCTATTTTTCATCTTTTTCCATTCAAAATTCGATGTTGGACGTTCGACGTTCGATGTTCTTTTTTTTTCGTCTTTCCCCGCAAAACAACTTAGCACCCATGGGGATAGTGCCGGATGTTGCCCGGTTGAACGAAGGCGCTGCGCTTAATTATATTGTCTTTGCGCACCACCACGTAGACATGGTTGGTGCCGTCGTTGCGAGCCCAGCCTTCTGCCTGCTTCAAACCGCGGCAGCGGTAGGCATTGCAGATATCGGCCCTCAGGGATCGAGGCAAAGCACAGCCATCAAAGGTATGGTAAACGCAGGAGCCCGCAAAAGATCGCGCAGGTAAATGCGCAGCATAAGTATCTGCAATGTTCGAAGAATCCATATTACCATTCTCGGCCGCAAAGCGAGTAATGGCTGCCGCGTCGAGAAATGCGTGATCCCCGCCCCGGTGACAGCAGGCGCCCGCACAGACGGTACACACGGCCGCGGCCAGTGCTTCCGGAGGTCCGCTGTCCGAATGCGAAGGGTCGCTGCAGGGTTCCTCGCCGCCGACTCTGTCTTGAGCCGCCAGCATCACAAGCTCGATCAGGAATTGCAGATGATCCGCCCGCCGCCGGGCGGGCAAGTTTTCGATGGCGCCCGGACGATGCGGCACCACCAGGGGGCGGAAGACCTCCGGTTGCTTCACACCGAGCACACGAGCTGCCTCCCGCCGGTGGACGTCCATCTCTCTGTCGAGCCTGGTCCAACGGCAGCGCCAGTCATCGCAGATGTCACCGGCCCACTGCTGGTGAAATGACAGCGGCCTACTGCAGACGGCGCAGTGAGTGGGACGACTTGCGGCCACATGAACCCGGCTCATTGACCTTCCAGTGAATTCTCCACCCGCAGAGCGGAAGGCCTCAGGAAGCCCCTTCGAAGAGGGCGAGGACACCGTCTCTTTAGATGAAATCCGAAACTCGAAATCCCTGGCCCAGACCTTGGTTACAAGTAGATGATGTTGTTTTAATTTCTGATCAATCAAAATGAAGCGATTTAAATTTCAAAGATCAGTTGCGCCAGGGCGGGCCGAAATCAGAAACAAATTTAAAAAAACCAAAATCCCAATGACAAAAACACAAATTCGAAAAGTGACAGCTCAGCTTGATATCCCGACATTATATTAGGTTAACGCCAGATTTCAGCTGGATTCCTTGCCATGTTGTTTATGCGACATCGAGAATTAGTCTCATGAACTTACAAACGTAGGAGATCGCCAACTTAAGAACTTATCAGCCTATGCGCTCAATAGCTTATCAACTTATGAGCTCACCAGCTTAATAGCTAACTTATTTCGTATTTAAACCCCTCCCCGTCCATCCCGACACGGACCTGCTTGATCTGTTCATCGGCCGCCATTCGACTCAACAATTCCCGGCTCAGTTCAGGCAGGAGCGTATTCGTAAAGATATGGTCAACATTCCTTGCGCCGCTTTCAACTTCCGTGCAACGCGCGGCGACGGACTCGATCAGCTCCTGGTCGTAGATGAAAGCGACATTGCGATTTTCCTGCATGCGTTTGGCAATGCGGTCCAGCTTGAGCCGGACAATCAGACGCATCACCTGGTCGCTGATCGGATAATAAGGGACTACCTTGAGGCGGCCCATAAAAGCCGGCTTAAAGTGCTTGAGCAGCTCAGGGCGCAGCATTTCAGCCAGGGCGGGCGCATCGGGCATGGTCTCTTCGTCGGCGCAGACTTTCATTATGGTATCGGTGCCCAGGTTGGAGGTAAGAATAATGACCGTGTTCTTAAAATCGATCTGGCGGCCTTCACCGTCTTCCAGCCGGCCTTTGTCAAAAACCTGGTAGAAAAGCTCCATCACGTCCGGGTGGGCTTTTTCAACTTCGTCCAGCAAAACCACACTGTATGGCCGCCGGCGCACCGCCTCGGTGAGAACCCCGCCTTCGCCGTAACCCACATAACCGGGAGGGGAACCCTTCAGACCGGAAACCGTGTGAGCCTCCTGGTATTCCGACATGTTGATGGTCACGACGTTCTGCTCCCCGCCGTAAAGAAGCTCGGAAAGCGCCAGAGCGGTTTCGGTTTTGCCGACGCCGCTCGGTCCGACGAACATAAACACGGCCGTGGGCTTGGACGGATCTTCGATGCCGGCATGCGCGGTCTGGATCATCTGGGCCACTGCCGCCAGGGCGTGGTCCTGACCGATAATGCGTTCGCCCAAAAACTTCTCCATTTTCAAAACCGTGTCAATTTCATCGGTCAGCATGCGTCCCGTCGGGATGCCGGTCCAGCCGGATATCACCTCGGAGATGATATCCGAATCCACGGATAGCTGCACCAGGGGTGGATCGCCCTGCACGGTTGCCAGCTCCATTTCCAGATCTTTCAATGCCGCCTGCTTTTCCGCCAGCAGCGCCGAATCGGGTGATTCACTTTCGAATATTTCCTGGATCTCTTTGTGAGTTTCCCGGATGCGGTTGGCGACGTCCAGCTCCGACTGCCACCTTTGGTTTAAGGCCTCGACTTTCTCGCGGGTCGTTTCTTTTTCTTCTGCAAGCGCTGCAAGGCGTTCGGCATGATCCTTTCCGATCAGCGCTTCTCTTTGCAGGATTTTCATTTCCCGTTCGATTTCACCGATGCGGCGACCGACGGCCTCAACGGCCGCAGGGGTGGCGCTCAGTCCAATTGCCACCCGGGCACAGGCCGTGTCCAGCACGCTGACGGATTTATCCGGCAGCTGCCGGGCCGTCAGGTAGCGGTGGGACAACCGGACCGATTCCAGCAGGGCGTCGTCGGTGATCATGACGCCGTGATGTTTTTCCAAAAACGGCGCGATGGCACGCATCATGATCAGGGCCTTTCCCTCGTCGGGCTCTTCGATCTTGACCACCTGAAAGCGGCGGGCCAGGGCCGCGTCCTTTTCAAAGTATTTTTTGTATTCCGACCAGGTGGTGGCCGCAATCGTGCGCAGTTCGCCGCGCGCCAGGGCGGGTTTGAGCAGGTTGGCGGCATCCCCGGAGCCGGCGGAACCACCGGCTCCGATCATGGTGTGCGCCTCATCGATAAACAGAATTATCGGTATGGGCGAAGCCTTGACCTCCTCGATGACCGACTTGAGCCGGTTTTCAAACTCCCCTTTAATGCCGGCGCCGGCCTGGAGCAATCCCAGGTCAAGGGTGCGAACCTCAACATTTTGCAGAGGCGGCGGGACATCCCCCTGGGTGATGCGCAGGGCAAACCCCTCCACTACGGCGGTTTTACCCACACCGGCCTCACCGGTTAAAATGGGGTTGTTCTGCCGGCGGCGGATCAATATGTCCACCATCTGCCGAATCTCGTCATCCCGGCCGAGCACCGGATCGATCTCCCCATTGCGGGCGCGTTCGGTGAGGTTGATGGTGAACTGGTCCAGGGCCTTGGTGCCTGCCGGCGGCATTTTTTGACCCGGCACCCTCCCGGCAGCAGGCGTCGGCCCGGCAGCCTTGTCTTCTTCCGAACCGGCAATGAGGCCAGTCAGATTCTCCCGCAGTTTCTCCACCGAAATCTGTTTGAAACCCGGTGAGCTTTCGGTCAGCATGCGGGCCGATTCGTTGTTGCTCATCAGCGCGAGCAGAATGTGCCCGGATCGGACACTGGATGCCTGATAATCGATGGATGCCAGCAGCCAGGCCTCCTGCACCATACGCGGAATGCGCGGTGACAGAGCCGGCGTGCGGGCATTGCCGGTCTTGAAACCCTCCATGGCCCGGGTGAGGTCAGCTGTCAGGCGATCCTGATTGATCTCGAAATACCGCAGGATTTGCTGAAAATCCGTCTGCGACATCTCCAGGAGCTTGATCAAGAAATGCTCGAGGTCGACCTCGTAATGGGTTTGAGACAGGCACAGACCGGCGGCCGATTCCAGCGCCTGGCGGCAGGTGTCGTTGAGTTTTCCGATCAGGGATTTAAGATTTGAACTTGGCATGGCAAAGCTCCTTTGTCAGTTGTGGGCAAAAAATGCTGGAAAGCGAGAAGCCTATAAAGCTGGAAAGCAGAAGGAATGATGTCTATCTTATTCCCCTCTTCCCAACATCCCAATTTCCCGAGTTCACCGCTTCCCAGCCTCCCGGCCTCCCAGCTTCCAAGCTTTCAGGTTATTCCGGTTCCCCAAAGGTAATAGCCGGGTCCTCCTCATGGGTTAGGTTCGGTGATTTTACCCACGTCGACCATCCCAACCGCGGTGCTGTCTGGGTTTGTTCCCCCAGGATGCAGGGGGGCACTTCATCACGATTGAGAAAAACCGTGATTTCGAACTCGTATTCGATTCCGACCATGCACCGCACCAAGGCAAAGATGGGAGGCAGCAGGTCGCCGGTGGGCAGAAAGCGCAGGAAATTTTCATAACCGACCGGGCCCAGATTAACTCGAAACTTTGTCGCGCATTCCCGGATATAGGATCCGCAAACCGCGTCGACTCCCAAATGACTGTTGGCTGCTCCCAATCGGGTTTGGTCTTCAGGACTTATCGGGAGCAGGCGTTCGATGAACTGCTCGATGTTTACATCCGTGCCGGAAAAATATTCCACCGCCGACGCGATGGCCATGGCGGAGGGAATAGATCGCGACAGAAGCCCGCTATAGAATGCCAGGGACTCGGCCGGCAGCCCAATCCTCTCGATC
>Ga0307426_1001638_pt1 | contig 14562 bp, 7 predicted proteins | sample SalMarWE160340MG_FD_202165 | JGI IMG/M metagenome (GOLD analysis project Ga0307426, IMG submission 202165) | Salt marsh sediment microbial communities from the Plum Island Ecosystem LTER, Massachusetts, United States - WE1603-40 | ecosystem: Environmental > Aquatic > Marine > Intertidal zone >... | reverse complement strand
GCCGGTGATAACCATTTCATAAACTTCACGTTCTTCCGTCCAGGCTAAATTGTCGACCGAATAACCTTTCTGAATTAGCAATTCCCGCAGGGCCGTCATTTTATCCTGGTTCTGCAGTAAATTTTTATCACCAAAATCCTGGCTGATCAAATGCTCCACCAGCATTGCCGGAATACCGCGCTTGATCAGTTTTGCCAGCTGTGTAAAATATTCCGACAGATCGCACATGAATAAATACAGTTGATGATCAATGAGTTTTTGTCCGTTATTGCCAAACGAGACATATTTCTGATCGCATATTTTTTTTAAAATCCAGTCATTAAAATCCGTTTCATCCTTTAAATATTTTTCACTTTTACCTTTACCGACTTTAAACAGCGGTGGTTGGGCAATATATAAATAGCCTTTATCTACAATATCCTGCATTTGGCGATAAAAAAAGGTCAAAAGGAGTGTTCTAATGTGGGATCCGTCCACATCCGCGTCCGTCATGATAATGACTTTGTGATATCTGATTTTGTCAATGTTATATTCTTCTTTACCAACCCCGGTTCCCAGAGCGGTAATAATATTTTTTATTTCTTCGCTGCGTAAAATTTTATCGAACCGTGCTTTTTCGACATTTAAAATTTTACCCTTCAACGGCAATATGGCCTGAAATTTACGGTCTCTTCCCTGTTTGGCCGAACCACCGGCGGAATCCCCCTCCACTAGGAACAGTTCTCTTAATGCCGGATCAGATATCTGACAATCAGCCAGTTTTCCCGGTAAGGTGGCATCAACCAGCGCGCCCTTGCTCCTGGCAATATCCCGTGCCCGTTTAGCCGCATCCCTTGCCCGCGCGGCATCCACACCTTTGGCAATAATCTTTCTGGCAACAGCAGGGTTTTCCTCAAAAAAATTACTCAGTTTCTCATTGACCAGCGACTCTACCAATCCTTTTACTTCACTGTTACCAAGTTTTGTTTTGGTTTGTCCTTCAAATTGAGGTTGGGGTATCCGGACACTAATGATGGCGCTCAGTCCTTCCCTTACATCATCTCCTATAATTTTGGACTGCAGGTTTTTGGGTAAATTACCGTTGGTGGCATATTGATTAATGGTTCGGGTCAAACCGGCTTTAAATCCGATTAAGTGAAAACCACCCTCTACCGTATTGATGTTGTTCGCAAAAGAAAAAAGTTTTTCGGTGTAGGTATCGTTATATTGTATTGCAACTTCTATCTGAACATCGTTTTTCATTCCTTCTATAAAAATGGGTTCATGCAGCGCCGTGTGCCTGCGGTTGAGATACTCAACAAATTGTTTAATGCCGCCTTCAAAGTGAAATTCATCTTTAGCATCCGAGCGCTCATCTTCGATGGTAATGATGATACCCTTGTTTAAGAAGGCCAGTTCCCGCAGTCGACGCACAAGAATATCGTAACTGAATTCGGTGGTGGTAAATATTTCAGCATCCGGAACGAAATGGACCTTGGTTCCCCTTTTTCCGATATCTCCGATTACAGACAGTTCGCTGGTTTTTACGCCTCTCGCAAAGCTCTGGTAATAGATTTTCCCATTGAAATAAATTTCCACCTCTAAAATAATCGACAACGCATTGACCACCGAGACACCGACCCCGTGAAGACCACCGGATACTTTATAGGAATGATCATCGAATTTTCCGCCGGCATGCAATTTGGTCATGACCACTTCCACAGCCGGCACTTTTTCTTTTTTGTGAATACCGACCGGAATTCCACGACCGTTATCCAGTACACTGATGCTGTTATCTGTGTGAACCGTCACATCAATCTGGGTGCAATAACCAGCCATCGCCTCATCAATACTGTTGTCCACAACCTCGTAGACCAGGTGATGAAGTCCGGCAACATCGACATTTCCAATATACATGGACGGTCGCTTGCGGACGGCTTCCAGACCTTCGAGAACTTTAATATCGTCTTCGGTATAGTTATTTTGATTATTATTTTCTATCATATTCTCATCGGCATTATAACGCTTAGGTAAGTTTTATCTTTTTCACCCTCAATTTTGCAGGGTTTTTCCTCATCCATTATATTGATCACCACATTGTCTTCATGCATGACACTTAGAGTGTCGATAAAAAATCTTGGATTGTACATGACTTCTATCGGATCGCCTTGGTATGAAATAACCATATTTTCTTTGGATTCTCCGATATCCGGGTTGGTGGAATTGATCATTAAGTTGTCTTTACTGAAATGAAAAATAACCCCTTTGTATTCGTCGGATGATAAAATTGACATGCGCTTCAGCATCATTAAAAACAATTGACGATCCAGATGAATGTCATGTCCGTCGCTCTTTACGACAATATCACCGTATTTTGGAAATTCTCCTTCAAGCAGTCTGATAATCAGGGTTTCTTTTTCTTTTTTGACGATAAAATTATTGTCTTTGACACCCACTTTAACCGTTTCTTCAGTGTTAAGAAATTTTGCAATCTCCACGAGCCCTTTTTTAGGAATCAATACATTCAGACCGGCCGCCGGACCAACATCTTTATCAAAGATGTAATCCACCTTGGAAAGCCGGCTGCCGTCGGTTGAAACCAGTCGGAATATGTTTTGGTTTTCTTGCTGAATTTGCTCGGCAAAAGCGCCGATAATATGAGCCCGTGTATCATCGGATGCGCCGCTGATAATTACGGTTTTTTCAATCATTTCCGCAAAGGCGCCCGAATCGATATCAAAGAATTCAACCGCCTCAATTTTTGGAATTTCCGGGAAATCATCCGGATTCAGGCCGACGATATGATACTCCACATTTTCGTTACCGATTTCGATCCAGTGGTTTTCTATTTCGTTGACATAAATGTCTTCACTGGGAAAGTCTCTTACAATTTCGTAAAATTTCCGTCCACTAATGGCTAGAATTCCCTGAGATTCTATTTTGGCGGAATAAAAGCCTTCAAAGCCGGTCTCAAGATCTGTGGCAGATAGTGAAATACCGGATTCTTCCGTTTGAATTAAAATATTGGTTGTTATGGCTAAATTAGTTTTACGACCGGTCAGTCCCTGAATTTTTGACAGGACGGGTAATATCTCTTTTTTGCTTATAGTAGCCTTCATATTTGTTTCCTTAATATATTATAATAAATTAATATTATATTATAGTGTTGTTAATAACACTAATAACTTTTTAACTTATTAAAATAGCGTATCTTTTTTATTTTAAAAATAACAATAAACCCAATGGTATCAAACTGACAAGCGACCAGTTACAATCAGTCTTAAACAGATTGTTTATAAATACGAGGCTATCAACAAAATATGCATATTTTATTGTCGAGAACAATGTTTATATAATTTTTTATGAGGACTGTATCCATTTTCTGATACGGGGTACTTCTTTACCCTGCCAGGTATCTGATACTCTTAATTTAGCAAAGTGGCTGAACAAATTTTCTATAAGCTGCAAAATTTTATCGAAAAGAAATATTTTTTCAAGGACGATGCCTTCAAGATCTTCATCGGATTCGGCTGAGCCGGTACTCGGGATACTTAAACTGCTGATATTCAAACTTTCACCTTTGAGGGTGAATTGCCATGTCAACTCTGAGGATTTATAAACTACATTGAGTTCAGTAACCAACGCACCTTTTTTTAAGGCAATAATACCCTCCTCCAGGCTTGCGTCGTCACCTTTAATGGTAAGCCGTTCAGCAGCTTCTTTGCGGCGGTTTTCAAATACAATCCGATTACCGACTTCCAGCGCCACAAAATCCTTGTCAAAATTCTTAATAACATCTTGATTTTCTTCGGTTATAAACCATAACCAGGTCAAGAATTCTTCCCCCAGAAATTGATAGCGATTATAGGCAACAGCAACATCCAGCATCGTATTCACTTATTTAAATTGAGTCGGCGATATTTTTTGCAGCACATCACGCTGGGTATCTGAAAGTTCTGAAGACAACTCAGCAGCGGTATAGGGAAAAAGTCGAACCAAAGACAGGTTAAATGATTTGGCAAAAAGGGTTTCCAATTCTTCATTGGCAGCTTTTAAATTGGAAAAAAACCAAACTGAAGAATCATCATGATTCCATATTAAATCATACACATTCGGAGTTGCCGGGATGCGTAAACTTAACCCGTTTATAACATGATCTTTAACTAATTTTTTTTCTGTTTTGGACAAGTATTCACGTCCATTTTCAGCCATTCGTTTGGCGGCTTCAATCGTGTAGTGCTTTTTTAAGACCTTCGGGGTGATATTTTTTTTGTCAATTCGCAGCGAAAAGACAAAATAACTACCGTAAACAAAAGAAGATCCCTCAAAATTAGGCTGAAACGGTTTGTCAAATGACGTCCATCCAATCGCTTTATCTGAAATCTGATTGTCAATTTCCGCAATCGTATTGGCTATTAAGCCATTGGCAATATTTTCGGTAATCGGTGCTTCAATTTTGCCAAGGACCTTATATCGTGTAATCGAGACAGTACCGGATAGAATACTCATAACTGTAAATTATTTAAGCGCTTAAGAAAGTCATAATATACAATATATAGTGTTGAAAACAATTTAAAATAAATATATAGCGAGTTTAGATCGATGTTACAAGATAATTCTCTTATTATGCGAATTAATTCGGGTAAAGGATCACTTCAGAAAAAATTATGAAATTCATTGCCGATTTACACGTTCATTCAAAATTTTCCAGGGCTACTGCCAAAAACCTGGATCTTGAGAATTTGTATATTGCCGCCCAGTTGAAAGGGGTAACTGTTGTCGGAACCGGAGACTTTACCTATCCGGCCTGGTTTTCACAAATTTGTGAAAAACTTGTACCCGCCGAACCCGGGCTTTTCAAGCTGAAGGAGGAGTATGCCAAATTTTGTGATCAACAGATTCCTCCCGCCTGCCGAAGTACGGTTCGCTTTATTTTAGAAACTGAAATAAGCAACATTTATAAAAAGAACAACAAAACCCGCAAAAATCATAATCTGGTTCTGGTGCCGAATCTGGAAATTGCTGCTAAATTCAATGCCAAACTGGAAAACATCGGCAATATAAAATCCGACGGGAGACCTATTCTGGGGCTGGATGCCCGTAATCTTCTGGAAATTTTACTGGAAACCTCCGATCAGGGGATTTTAATTCCGGCCCATATCTGGACGCCGTGGTTTTCACTGCTGGGATCAAAATCCGGATTTGATTCCATTGAAGAGTGCTTCGAAGATTTAACATCGCATATCTTTGCCGTTGAAACTGGCCTTTCTTCCGATCCTCCTATGAACCGGCGGGTTTCCGGTCTGGATAATTTGACCCTGGTATCCAACTCGGATGCGCATTCCCCAATGAATGTGGGAAGAGAGGCCAATATTTTTAACACCGGATTATCCTACAGGGATATTAAATCTGCGCTGATGTCAAAAGACCGCGACACGTTTCTGGGTACTTTTGAATTTTATCCTGAAGAAGGCAAGTATCATCTGGATGGGCACCGCAACTGCCAGGTTCGGCTCTGGCCCCAAAAGACTTTGAAATATGACGGCAAATGTCCGGTCTGTGGCAAAGCGCTGACACTCGGCGTGTTATATCGCGTGGAAGAACTGGCGGATCGCAATGAAAATAACATGTCTGAAAAACATCCACCATATTACAGCATCATTCAATTGGTCGAGATCCTTTCCGAAATACTAATGGTTGGATCCAATTCGAAAAAGGTCAAAAAAAGCTATCAAACAACTCTCAATCAACTGGGGTCCGAGTTTGATATATTGCATGTACTTGCACCGGAAGAAATTGATCGGGCCGGAATACCGTTGCTGGGGGAAGCAATCCGAAGAATGCGAAACAAAGAGATTCAGGTGTTGCCGGGATACGATGGGGAATATGGGCAGGTTAAAATATTTAAACGACAGGAACGCGAATATCTGTTTGGCCAAAAATCGCTGTTTTCAATGCCGGCTGCCGATTTTTCTTCCGAAATAGTTAACGCCGAAATTCCATCGCCGCCACAAACATCCCTCACGCTAAAATTTAATGATAGAAAAAAGCCACCCACGGTGGATGTCAAAAGTGATCCTAAGTTTGTCACCCTGCTTGATCAATTAAATACCGAACAGCGCAAGGCGGTTGAATATTCCGGCGGACCACTGCTGATTGTGGCCGGACCCGGAACCGGCAAAACCCGCACCCTCACCCACCGGATGGCCTATTTAATTTTGCAGAAAGACGTACTGCCACACCATATGCTGGCGGTAACATTTACCAATAAAGCTGCGCAAGAAATGCGTGAAAGACTGGGGGCCCTGGTGGGCGATTTCCAGCAAATGCCGCTGATAGCCACCTTTCACTCGCTCAGTTTCAAGATTTTAAACGATCAAAACCTGAAGCCAACCGGAATTATTGATGATGATCATCGTCAGGCGCTGATTGCAGAAGCCTTGAAGTATGTTAAAGCCGCCGGCCACAAGGCCGCTTTGAAACCCGGTGAGGTTTTAAGCCGAATCATTGAGGCAAAACAACAGATACTCGACCCCTCTGAATTTGAGAAGACGGCCGGCAATGATTCACAGAGCCGGATTCTTTCAAGGGTCTACCGGGTTTATCAACGTCTGCTGGCTATCCAGGGATTCTGTGATTATGAGGATCTAATCTTTAATGTCGTAAAACTGCTTGAAATAAATGCCGAACAGCGCCACAAATATCGGGCAAAGTTTCAGCATATTTTTGTGGATGAATACCAGGATCTAAATCAGTCCCAATATCGAATCATTCGCGCACTGGCACCCGATAAGAATGCCGTTAAGGATCTTTGTGTAATTGGCGATCCGGATCAGTCCATATATGGATTTAGAGGTTCGGATGTTACTTTTTTTAACCGTTTTAAAAACGATTATCCGAATTGCGGTGTGATTAAGTTGAGCCGCAATTACCGTTCGACCCAAGCCATACTGGAAGCCTCTTATCAGATTATCAAAGATCATCGCATTCAATCATCGGATATGCGGACATATTCTCAAATCCGCGGGGTTAAAACCATCAGCATTCTCGAACTGGCCAACGAGAGGGCCGAAGCGGAAGCGATTGCCAGGATCATCGAGCAGCAGATTGGAGGTACCGGCTTTCATTCCATTGATACCGGAACGGTGAAAGATGCCAATCTTGTTGAATCATGCAGTTATTCCGACTTTGCTGTTCTCTACCGTACCCATGATCAACATCGTGTTATTGCGGAAATATTCGAAAAAAACGGAATTCCCTACCAGATTGCCAGCCGGGAAAATGTATTAAACCAGAAGGGGTTGTCGGAACTCATATCATATTTAAAAGTTATCGAAGGAAACGGGGGATTTTTTGATTATGATAAAATCCTCCAGCTTGCCATACCCGGCCTTGGAAAAAAAGCCATGGATCAATTTAAGAATTGGTGTTTTCAAAACCGGTTTTCCCTCCCGGAAGGATTTATTAAGGTTAACCGGTTTCCTATTCCCGGTATGGTTTCTGCCAAACAACACCTAATAAATCAATTTTCAAATCACGTCGTGCAATTAAGAACGGATATGGCGGCACTATCGGTGGCAGACAAGTTGCGGTATCTGTCCCAAAACACCCCATTGTCCGGTATCCTGAATCAGGACCGCCACATTCAGGAAGCCTTTTCCGATTTGATTGATTTTGCCGGTCCATTCGAAGCCCGCACAATCGATTTTTTTGCAGCTACTGCGCTGCAGACAGACACGGATGCCTATGTATTGCGGGTTGAAAAGGTATCACTGATGACCATGCATGCGGCTAAAGGACTGGAGTTTCCGGTGGTGTTTATTACCGGGTGTGAGCAAGATTTAATCCCCTACCGGAAACCGGACAGCAAGCAAAACGATTTCCAGGAAGAAAGACGGCTGTTTTATGTTGCCATGACCCGAGCCATGGAAAGGCTGTACCTGACCCGGGCGGCAAAGCGCAGAATTTACGGCAGACTGTATGATCGTAAACTTTCTTCCTTTGTGACGGATATCGAAAATCAACTCAAAACGGACGAGTCCCCTCGCCTTAAAGGAAAAAAAAGGGATAAACCGCAGCAGGTTCAACTGAAATTATTTTCAAACCCTGAACCCCTGTGAATCTTAAACCGGAAATTCTACCTAATATATTAAAAATATTTGAAAAAACAAAAAGTTATTGATCTTAACTACTAGATGGTGTATAAATTCATTATAACATTTAAATTCTAATTTTTAATTCGTCATAGAAAGATATAAAATTGGAATGAAGGGCTGTCGGAAAAAAATATTAAAAATATATATTATTTTTACAATCATCAGCGCTTTTCCGGCAGCCGGTGCATTTGCCGACATTTATCGATATATTGATGAAAACGGCGTCATGCATTTTACCAATGCGCCCACCTCATCAACCCCCCGGGAGTACAAACTGTTTCTGCGGGAAAGAACACATCCGGCGCCGTCCTGGTATTATGGCAAGAAATATGATGATTTGATCTCCGAAGCCTCAAAACGCCACGGCATTTCATTCCCGTTGCTGAAGGCCATCATCAAAGCGGAGTCCGACTTTGATCCTCAGGCCGTATCCAAAAAGGGGGCGATGGGGTTGATGCAAATCATGCCGCAGAATTTCAAGCTCCTCGGTTTGGATGACCCCTTTGATCCTACTCAAAACATCAATGCCGGAGCACGTTATTTTAAACAACTGTATAATCGTTTTGGCGGCAAACTGGCACTGTCCCTGGCTGCTTATAACGCCGGTCCCTCGGCGGTTGATCATTATCAAACGATTCCGCCATACGAGGAGACCGAAGAGTATGTGAGACGAGTTTTAAAGTATTATTATAACTATAAAAACTTATAAACCCGCCGCTTTTTCCAATCCCGACTCCCTAATTGAAAATTTTAAGTTCGCCGCTGTAGAACCAATGCGGTGCGACAGGGTAGGTAAAGACTGAGACAATGAAGTTTAGGCTCGGCGTCGGCATTGCCCATCGTGAAATGCTCCTGATCGGCAACCAACCTGCCATGGCCGCCGTATCGCTTGGCGTCACTGTCAACTATCAATTTATACTTTCCCGGCGGCGCTTGGAAGCGGTAATCCGAATATGAACGATCCGGATGAAAATTAAAAGCAAATACGAGGCCGGCTCTTTCGAACACAAGCAGCTTGTTGTCTGAATGTTCGTATAATAGGTGGGATCCGGGTTTTTCCAGGATTTTGAATTTTTTAGCGGTTGCGATCATATCGCGGTCGAATTCAGCCAGAAACCGATATTTTAAATCGGGGTTATCCAGTAGATACCACTGGCGCCGGGCATGTTTGTAGGACCAGTTATTGCCTGGCCGTGGAAAATCAATCCATTCCGGGTGCCCGAATTCATTGCCCATAAAATTCAGATAACCGGCGCCGGCGGTAGCCAGGGTCACCAAGCGGATCATTTTGTGCAAGGCCAAGCCGCGGTCTACCCGGATAGTTTCATCCCCGATACGCATGTGGTCATACATGTCCGCATCAATTAACCGGAAAATAATGGACTTATCTCCTACCAGAGCTTGATCATGGGATTCGGCATAGCTGATGGTTTTTTCTTCGGCACGCCGGTTGGTCAATTCGTACCACAAATTTCCTATGGGCCAGTTCTCATCCGGCACTTCCTTGATCAGTTTGATCAAATAATCCGCAACCCCCATGGCAAAACGATAGTCAAAACCGTAACCTCCCTTATCTTGGGATGCCGCCAGACCCGGCATACCGCTGACATCTTCAGCGATGGTTACGGCTTCCGGCTGAAGATTGTGGATGAGACGGTTGGCGAGGGCCAGGTAGGTCAGTGCATCTTCATCCACACTTTCATCAAAATAATCCTCATAGGACGTAAACGCCTTATTCATACCGTGATGCAGATAAAGCATGGAGGTGATGCCATCGAAACGAAACCCGTCAAAACGGTATTCGTCCAGCCAGAAGCGACAGTTGGAAAGAAGAAAATGCAGCACCTGATATTTACTGTAATCAAAGCAGCGGGAATCCCAGAGTCGATGCAAACCGCGAAACCCGTCATGAAAGTATTGATACAGTGTTCCGTCAAAGCGGCTGAGCCCTTCGGTTTCATTGGATACGGCGTGGGAATGAACAATGTCCATGAAAACAGCCAGTCCGGCCGCATGCGCTTCATCAATCAAAGCTTTGAGATCATCCGGTGTTCCGAAACGGGATGAGACGGCAAAAAAGTTTGACACCTGATAGCCGAACGAACCGTAATACGGGTGTTCCTGAATTGCCATTAACTGGATGGCATTGTAGCCGGATTTCACAATTCGCGGCAGAACATTGGCGGTAAATTCCTGAAAGGATCCTACGGCCTCTTTTTCCTGGGCCATGCCGATATGGGTTTCGTAAATCAGTGGAGCTTCGGTTTTGCGGTGAAAATTCCGGCAGCGCCACCGGTAGGATGAATCGGGATGCCAAACCTGGGCATTGAAAATTAATGTGGCCGGATCCTGGATCACCCGCCGGGCATAGGCGGGAATGCGATCGCCTTCACCACCGGGCCAATGGATGCGAAGCCGGTACAAATCCAGGTGTGTGAGCGTTGCCGAAGGCAGGCGGATCTCCCAAACGTCTCCGTCCGCGAGACGCTTAAGCGCATATTTTTCCTCTTCCTGCCAGCCGGTCATGTTTCCGATCAGATAAATCCGGCTGGCGTTCGGCGCCCATTCCCGCAGGACCCATTGATTGTCCCGATAGTGGAGGCCGAAGTATTCATGGCCGGAAGCAAATTCTTTCAGTGTAATTTTGTTCTGGGTCAGACGGTTTTCAGTTGTCTCGATGATGAGTAATCGGCGGGCAATAATCTTTTCATAAGGTTTTAGGTAGGAATCAATTTGCAGCAAATGCCGTAACGCGAGATCAATTTTATGCTTTGCGGCGCTGCTGGGCAAATGATCCGGCTTTGGCGGCATGTTTTCAATCATATTCGGCTGTCATGTTTGCTTTGAAAACACCAAGCATCGATTAGTTTTCAATTAGTGAATCCGGTTCGCAGACCGGATTAGAATTTTTGTTAATCAAGGGACGCTGTAACATTTTTTCATACAACGCAATGTATTGACGTGCCGTATTGGCATGGGTGAAAGCGGCTGCACTTTCTTTCATAATGCGCTTGATTTGCCCGGCCTTTATTTTGGAGCTCAACTTGTAGAATGCCATGGCCTGCTCGATGGCCCAGAATAATCCGTCGGCGTCAAAATATTTAAACAAAAATCCGTTTCCGGTATTTTTATCCACATTCAGGTGTGTGATGGTGTCATGAATGCCGCCGGTGTCGTGGGTCACCGGCAGCGAACCGTAAATGGGTGCAATCATTTGCGGCAGGCCGCAGGGTTCGAAACGGGAAGGCATCAGCACAAAATCAGATGCGCCGTAACATAGACGCTCAAGTTCATTGCTGAAATCATAAATGGCCACGCGCTCCTTAAAACCGTGATAATTTACAATGTCTCTAAAGACCATCTGATAATCGCCGTTGGCCACGAAAACGATTTCCAGGTTATCTTCCCAATAGCTGGAAATTACTTTATAGAAAATATTTGCCAGCAGCTGACATCCTTTTTGAACCGGATCCAGGCGTGAAGGCCAGAAGAATATCGGGGCGCCATCATCCTGGATTAAGCCAAGCTTTTGCTGTAAAATGCGTTTGTTTGCTTTTTTTCCGGCGACATGATCCGTCGGACCGAAATTGCGTGTCAGATCTTTATCCAGGGCGGGATCAAATGAAGGATCCGGTGCATTGAGTATCCCTGCAGCACAATCGGCGCCTACTTTATTGATCAATTCCCGTCGAATGGGAGGCTCGACAAAATTATGCCCGCCTTCAACGATTTCCTGCAAAAATGTCGGGCTGACGACATTGACAAAATGCGCCGCAAAAACGCCACTGGCAAGAAGATCCACAGGGTTGGCGTTGCGGGTTTGTTCATAGCTGACGGCCATATTTTCGAAATACAGGTTTTGCCAGAAATAGGCGGCGTCGATCCCTCTGTCTTCGATTGCGGCCAAGGTGGTTTTAACCGTGTGAACGTTGTGGATGGTGAAAAGACAGGGAATGCCCTGTTCCCTGGCCATGGCTGGAATAAGACCGGTCATCCAGTCATTGCAATGAATCAGATCGGGCTGAACCCGTGGAACAATGTTATTGATGACTTCTCTTTGAAAGGCCAGAGCGAGCTTGATGTTCTCATCTCCATACGACGAGTAAACACGGTTAATATAATAAAAGGCGCGGTCTTCAGCCAGATGGACGCGATCGGTGGGCATTTTGTTCTGAATACGGTTGATTTCCTCTTTTAAAACCGGGGCTAATTTATCGCTGAAAAGAGCGCGGTAATCCGGCATGGCCACATGCACATCGGCTCCCTGTTCAAAAAGAGCACTGATCAAAGCCGCAGATACATCGGCCAGGCCGCCGGCCTTGGCTGTATAAAATGAGGCCAGACCTCCCATACGGTGCGGCAGATAAGTGATCTCCGGAGTAACCACAAGGACCCGAGGGTTGCAAGCTGTGGGATTCATGATGGAATTCCTTAAAACATTGAAGGACGTCTGCTGATTATTAATAGGTCTTATTTCACCGCGACGTCAAGTTAGAATTTGAATTTTATTTTTCCGGACCTCAGGCCCATGTCAGCAGTCCGGGCGTTGATTTTATCCTTTCATCCCCGGAGGGCGAAACTCTTACCGTAAAACCGAATCTTCCCGATACACTACACATTAAAGAACAGTCGTAAATATAATTTCCGTTTTCCTTATTTTCCCGAACCTGCATCGGCTCGACATGACTTGTCGATAAAACTTCCAGAGATTTCAGGTTGCCATAGTAGAGCTCAACATCGACTTCATCCGGAGTAAGTTCTGCCAGGTTGACCTCTGCTGTCACCTGGAATGAATCGCCGACACGATACGGCTCAGGAGTATGTCTTACCGGCGGATTGATCTGGATTTTTTTCCAGCTTGAACGAAGCCGCTTAATCTGGGCAGTCAATTTTTTGGCCTGTTCGGCATTGTCGGCCAGCAGCAAATGCCACTGCTTGGCCGCCGGAATATAATAACGGTTTTCATAATCCGATACCATCCGCAAACTGCAAAAAGATTGCATGGCCATTTTCATTGATTCTTTCATCTTTTTTATCCAGCAGCTGGGCAGACTACCATTTTTACGATCATAAAAACAGGGGATGACGTCATTTTCCAACACATTATAAAGCGCCTGGCTTTCCACGGCATCCTGGTAGCTGTGATCATCGTATTCCTCACCGTTACCGATACGCCAACCTCTCTCTTCGGCGTATCCTTCGCACCACCATCCGTCAAGGGTGCTGACATTCAGTAAGCCGTTTATGGCGGCTTTCATGCCGGAGGTTCCACAGGCTTCAAAGGGCCGCCTGGGAGTATTGAGCCATACATCGGCACCCTGCAGCAGATGGCGTGCCAGGTGCATGTCGTAGTTTTCCAGAAAAACGAATTTGTCGCGCACCTCCGGTTTACTGGCGAACTGGAATATTTTTTTGATGAGCTCTTTGCCTTCGTTATCTTTAGGATGCGCTTTTCCGGCAAAGATAAATTGAACCGGGTATTTAGGGTTGTTGATAATCGACTCCAGCCGTTTTTCATCCTGCAGAAGCAACGTCGCTCGTTTATAGGTTGCAAAGCGTCGAGCAAAGGCAATTGTCAAGGTATTCTGCTCCAACACCGTTTCGACAGCTTGCAGAACATTGCGCGGCGCATTGCGTCTTGCGTACTGCTTGACAAGCTGTTCCCGGCAGGTGCGCACCAGATTGGAGCGGTTCATGTCATGGCCGCGCCACAGCTCCTGGTCGTAGATTTCATCGATACGATGGATGTTTTTAGGTCTGCGGGAACTCATATACCACTCCGGTCCCAGATAGCGGTCAAATAGATAGGCAAACTCCTGGGATATGAAGGACGCTACGTGGACTCCGTTTGTGACATAGGCAATCGGCACCTCTTCTTCCGGTCTATCGGGCCAGACAAAAGACCACATGCGCCGCGCCACCGAGCCGTGCAACCTGCTGACGCCGTTGCAATAAGCCGACATATGCAATGCCAAAATAAACATCGATAGTGGTGCATCGGCATTGGCTCCTTTCGGTCGGCCCCAGGATAAAATTTCATCCACCGTAATACCCAGTCTTTCTTCGAATTGTTTTAAATAGGGTTTGACAAGGTCGACCGCAAACTCATCGTGGCCGGCGGCTACCGGGGTATGGGTCGTGAACACAGTGGTTCGCGAAACGATTTCAAGGGCGGTTTTAAGATCAACGTTATGATCGATGATGATTTGAGCCAGCCGCTCCAGACTGGCGAAGGCCGAATGTCCTTCATTCATGTGCAGAACCTTGGCTTTAATGCCCATGGCTGCCAGCACCTGCACGCCGCCGATACCCAGAAGCATTTCCTGAGCCAGGCGAATTTTGGCGTCAGCTGCATAAAGGCGCGAGGTGATTTCCCGCGCGGCGGCGGAGTTTTCTGCAATATTGGTATCCATCAGGTAAAGCGCAA
>Ga0307426_1001637_pt1 | contig 14564 bp, 15 predicted proteins | sample SalMarWE160340MG_FD_202165 | JGI IMG/M metagenome (GOLD analysis project Ga0307426, IMG submission 202165) | Salt marsh sediment microbial communities from the Plum Island Ecosystem LTER, Massachusetts, United States - WE1603-40 | ecosystem: Environmental > Aquatic > Marine > Intertidal zone >... | reverse complement strand
GTGGTACTTGAAGAACTGCTCGGCGTCGAATGACCTAGCTGCGATTACGTTACATGCTGTTTAAGAAATAGATTCGAATACGCGATCGCGTAGACGAGATGAATTCCAGCCTGCGCCAAGACCTCAATTCCATGCTCTGCAGATAAATATCTGCTCGTTATCGGGGCTGCCCTTTTGGGACAGCCCCGGCAAAAAAAGAGGGCTGTCCCAAGAAAACATCCCTCTTCGACGACGTAGATGGCTTGCAGGCCCGAAGTTCCTGCGGCTATGATCCTTCGTCTTCTTCCATCTCCATGGTCTTATAAACCTCGAACTCACGACGCAGATTACGAAAACGAAGCGCAAGGCTGGCGGCAAAAATCGCCATGCAGCCCAGGATGACGCCATACCCCAGGACCATGTAGATGAAAGTATCGATCGGCCCGTCCAGTACGTTCATCATGATTCCCTCCTACAAAGATATTCCCGCATTGCCCATCGACGCATCGTGTTTCAAGACAGCAGTTTCATCTTCAACGTGTCCAACTTCTCCGACAGCCTGTACAACCGCAAGCGGTGCCAGAGCAAGGTCACATAAACGAACGTGAACGTAAGCAGGCTGAAGAAGAAAGCCACGCGCATCCTGGGGCTCATGTCAAACGCTCCGGTCGCTGTCGGATCGCCGCTGCCCACGACCACGGGATGAATCGTGCGGAAAATGCGAATCGAGAGAAAGGTCAACGGCACGGTCAGGAAACCGAGGATGCTGTAAACGGCGGCGAAGCGGGCACGCCGGTCCGGATCCTCCACGCCCTGGCGCAGCATGAGATAGGCCAGGTAGATCAACTCCATGATCGTCGCCGTAACCAGACGCGGATCCCAGGTCCACCACGTGTTCCATATCGGCCGCGCCCAGATGGAACCACTGACGATGTTGATGAAGGTAAAAACCACACCGATCTCGACCGACGCCAGGGCGACACCGTCCCAGCGGTGTTCCCGGCGAATCAGAAGCAAGATGCCCGCCACTGCAGCGACGAGGAAAGCCAACGCACCGACCCAGCCTGCCGCGACGTGAAAATAGAACACCCGCTGCACGTCTCCCATCACCGCTTCACGCGGCGCGAAGAAGAGCACCAAATAGAGCGCGACGAGAAACAACCCGCCCGTGAGCCAATTCAACGCTTTGAGCGCCTTCGGTATCGGTTTCATAATCGATCCTCCATAAGAAACGTTTCCACTTCCACCTGAAAAATGCACCGAGACGGATAACAAGACGCTGCTCGTCCTTCCTTCTCCTCGCGATTCTATTCCTCGACGATGTAATCAAAACCCATGAACGCCAGGGCGGTAAAAATGACGTCATAGGCGATCAAGAGATTCAACCAGGGCATGATGGCGGACATTTCGAGACCCTGAAGGTAAGCGTCGCTCGCTTTGAGCGCAGGAACGAGCACGGGAAGCACCACCGGGAAGAGCAGAATCGGCAGCAGCACGTCACGCGTGCGGGTCTGTACGGTCATCGAGGCCAACAGCGTTCCCACGGCGACGTATCCCCAGGAACCCAGAAGCACGACCAGCAAAAAGCCGGGCACGAAGAGATTGACGTTATAGAGCACGCTGTACAGTGGAAGAATGATCGCCTCGACGGCCAACATGAACAGCAGGTTACTCATCGCTTTCCCAAAATACAGGGCGCTGCGATCGATCGGCGCCAGGAGCAGGCCATCCAGGCAGCCGCGGTCTTTTTCCATGGCGATGGAGCGATTCAATCCCAACGTCCCCGCAAAAGCGAAGGTAACCCACAAGACGCCGGCGGTTACAGTCTCACGGGTACGAACATCGAGTTCGAGGGCAAAGTTGAAAATGAGCACCACGAGCAGGGCAAACACCAGCATGGCGCTCATCATCTCCCGGCTGCGCAGTTCCGCAGCGAGATCCTTCCAGACGATGGCACGGATGACACGCAGATACCCGCGCACGGTCGATTTTTCCCCGGTCCGGGCAGCCGGGGAACCGGATTCCACACTTCTATTCACGCGTCACCGACCGGTACGTTTCCAGCAAGCGCTGCGTATCGATGTCCCCGCGTTGGAACGATGCCGCGATCTTGCCTTTCGATAGAATATCCACCCGGGTTGCGAGATCGGAAGCCCGCTGTAAATCATGGGAGGTCATCACGATCGTGCGCCCGCGCTGGGCGACTTCCCGCAGCAAATCGTCCAACATCGCCGCCGCATCGGGATCGAGCCCCGTGTGCGGCTCGTCGAAAAGGAGTAACGCCGGCTCGTGCAGCGTGGCCCGTGCGATGGCCAAACGCTGCTGCATGCCGCGTGAGAAGCTGCGCACGAGATCACGGCGGCGGCGGTGCAATCCGACTAGGTGCAGGGTTTCGCCGATCCGGCCTTCCAGGTCTTGGACGGCGTACATCTTCCCGTAAAAGCGCAGGTTTTCTTCCGCCGTCAGATCCCCGTAGAGTAGTGGTTGGTGTGATAACACGCCGATCGACCGCCGCACGGCAGCAGCTTGCGCCGGCAACACGAATCCGGCCACACGCAGTTCCCCAAGATTGGGTCTGGCCAGCGAAGCGAGGATGCGTAAGAACGTCGTCTTACCTGCGCCGTTCGGTCCAACGAGGGCGACGAATTCGCCGCGTTCGACATGAAAATCGACGCCGCGCAGAACGGGCTTGAGCCCAAATCGTTTAACGATCTTCCTGGCTTCAATCATCTTCCGCCTGCATGAGATGCAGCGCTTGATTTTTGAGCTTCTCGCGGCTACGCCGATAGGCGTCCTCGGACAGTTCCCCCGCTTCGAAGGCGTCATCCAGAGCCGCGATCGCCTTGAACAGCGCCTGTTGATCGTCGTATGCTTCCTGCGGGTTCGGTTCGTCAGCCTGCGTTCTCTTTCCTCCCCGGAGGCGGCGAACGAACACGAAAAGCGATACAGCAGCCAGAAGCAGCGCAGCAGCAATGAGTGCGATGCGAAGATCGTCATTTCGAAGCATGGCGGCGCTCGAGTGAAGCTGCAGTTCGAGCACATCGCCGCTTTCCAAAGCCGGAACGCTGTAGCTGCGCACGGGGGTGCCGGCCATGTCGATCTGCCCCAAATCTTCCAGTCCATCGGCCCGGACGGAAATCTCCTCACTGGCAAGCAGAACCACGACCGCGTCCACCGCATATTTCACCGGCTGCGAATAATCGAGCGTCGAGTCGTACGGCAGCGTAAAACCGAAAACCAGCTCTACGGGAGCTTCCGGCTGGACGGGCGCTCGATCGATGAAACCCGTATCACTGAGCAGGTAGCGGCCTTCCGGGCTGGTTGGATCGTCGATGCCCAAATTGGAAAACCCGTCCGGTAGATAGACATCGACGACGCCGATGCCGTCTCCCTCTGTGACCGTACGGTCTTCGAGCCCGTTGATGATCCAGACCTGTGTGACACCGAGCATGCCTTCCCCGACCAGTTGGAAAACCAGATGCAGCCGGTTGACTCGCAATCTTGAATCGTCGTCCGTGGATTCGAAAATGCGCACAGAGAGATCGAGGACGTCGTCGCCCTCGGGAAAATGGAGCGCGTCCGACACGTAGCGCACGTCCTGGTAATCCACGTAAGCGAGGTAAATACTCCCTGGAACGATATCGACATCATCGAAAGCAAACGCACCGTTCTCATCCGCCGTCGTACTCATCGACACGACGAGCGCCTGATCGTCGGAGGCGACCAGATTCACTTCCAGATTGCCCGGAACCGAACCGCCCGGCGTGCCGTTTTCGATTACCCCGAGGATGTTTCCCTTCGAAGACAGCGAGGGCTGTGCCTGCGGGGTTTGCGGCGTCGGAATGGCGGCATCCGTTTGCTGTTCAACTCCCTCAACGGTCGGCGCGGCAGCACGCACAGCCTGGGCCGTGGCGACGTTTGCCGGCGGCGTGATATCACCCGCCAAAGAGCAACCTGTCAGCACGAGCGAAATCAGCAGCCCCAGTGTACGAGTTTTCAAGCTCGGTCCTCCTGCGCAGAGAGCTTCGCGCCACAGACGACGCAGAATCGATCCCCGACCAGGATCTTCGCTCCACACTGACCGCAGAACTCCTGTCCCGGCTGCGGCTGCGCAGTGCGAAATTTGGCTACGGAGGCTTCGAGTTCGTCCTCGAGGCTGTGCATTTTCTGCGTTTCTTCAGCTGCGATTGCAGTATCCGCCCGCAATTCATCCATCAGCTTTATATTTTCGGCTCCCTGCTGCATCAGGCGGGAATACTGCATTTGATAGTCCTCATCGAGGACCTTTCCGATGGCATGATCCATCTCCAAATCCTCGATCAGGTCCAGGATACGATCTTGTTCGGCCCGCATCGACGAGAGTTCTCGATCCTCTTCTCGGTATCCCCCAGGGCGGTCTTCAGTGAGCGGGCGCAGGATGAAAGCCCCCGCGGATATCGCGATGGCCGTACCTATCAATATGGCGACAAGATCCATTTTGCCTCTCCAAGCGATGAACGGGTGAAATGCCCGGGACAACGCCCGGTCCGATAGATCACCCGACTAAAATTCCAAAGCCAGTTCGATCGAGCGCACGATCTCGTCCAACGATGCGTAGGCGCCGATCTGCATGCTCGCAAGCAGGCCATCCGGCCCGATAATGAAAGTCTCCGGCACGCCTCTAACACGATAATCCTTGTAAATCTGACCGCCAAGATCAGGTCCATTGGGATAGGTAATGCCGAATCGCTGCAGATATTCGTGCGCCTTCGTTTCCGTGTCCGACCAATCCACACCCAGAAACACCACGCCCTGGTCGCGATACATTTGATAGGCCCGTTCCAGATCCTCGGCTTCGTACACGCAGGTAGTGCACCAGGAAGCCCAGACGTTGACCAGGATCACCTGGCCGCGCAGGGTACTTGTGTCGATTTGATCGCCGTCGAAAGTATGCAGTACAAAATCCAGTGCCGGTTCACCAATTTTCATCGGACCACGGTTTGCATCGAGCAGTCCAAATGCGAGTAAAGCCAGGATACCGATGATGAGGGCCCATGCGATGAAGACACCCCAACCCCTTGCACCCGATTGCTTTTCTTGATTCTGCATCGTTTCTTCCGTCATATTTTCCACGCCCTTTAAACTACGTACAACGGATTCCAGCGGAAATTTATGCGTCTTCCTGACGCCTGCGTAATTGTTCTTCCATACGCTCCATGTAGGGATCTCTCTCTACCTGCGGTGCTGCGAACTGCTCTTCGGCCGGTTTGCGCCAGGTTCGAGATGCCTTAACCAGTATCCAGACCCCCACCAGGAAAATGGCCACCGGAAGGATGTAGACGAGAAGGTTGAAGCCTTCGGCCGGCGGCTCGGGTAAAACCTGCGCCCCGTGTTGTTCGACGAAGTACTGGATGATCTGATCTTCACTCCAACCCTCGGACAGCTTCAGCCGAATTTCTGCCCGCCAGTCGATACACGCCTGCGTCCCGCAAACATCGAGCGGTGTGTTTTCACAAACCGGGCAGTACAGCTTCTTGGCGATCGCATTGACTTCGTCGTCCGTAGGCTGCTCTTCCTGTGCACCTACAGCAAGCGTAGATTGCAGCATCATTAAAATGAGAAAAGCCAACAGCCCTGCTAGAATCCGCTTTCGCACTGCTCCCTCCCCAGGTCAAATACCCGCCGCAGCCATACGCGCTGCAGTCTTGCGCGGCAGGAATTCTTCATCCTTTTCCGGCCATGCGGCGATGGCGGTTCCCAGGATGAACACCACCGCTCCCAACCAGAGGAAATTCACCAATGGGTTGAGGTAAACCTTGAACGTGGCGGCTTCGAGCCCAATCGACTCCCAGCCGACCAGCAGTACATACAGGTCTGCATCCATCATCGAACGCAGCCCCGGAATGGTCATCGATTGTTGTGCGTCGGGGAAGAAATCCTGCCGCGGATACAGTTCGCCGACGAACTTCCCGTCCTGAAAAACGGAAACGACCGCGCGTGTGACCTGCTGCCTTCCGGGGACCTGGAACTGCGTCAGCGAATCGTAGCGCAGCGAATAGCGGTCCATGTTTAGGCTTTCCCCTACGGCCAACGTCGCTTGTGTCTCCGATTGGAACATCTCGATGCCGATGATCCCCATCGCCATGAGCACGACTCCGAGGTGAATGACGTAACCGCCGTAGCGGCGCCGATTTCGGCGGAAGAGGTTCAGCAGACTGCGCAAGATGTTTTCGCTGTGCCGCCGTTGCCTCGCCCGGGCAGCCCGCCAGAACTCGTACAAAGTAACGGCGACGACAAAGGCAAGCGACCAGGCGCCCGCATATGCAGCAAAATTGCGCATCCCGCGAACGGCCAATATTATGGGAACCACGAGCGATAAGGACAGCGGAACCCAGATCGATCGTCCCAGTGCCCTGGCAGAATGACGGCCGTATGCGGAAAGCGGCGCAATGCCCATCAAGATCAAGAGCGCGATCCACAGCGGCGCCGTGATGCGTTCGTACCACGGCGGCCCGACGGTGACCTTCATTCCCGTGAACAGCTCGGAGGCGATGGGGAACAACACCCCCAGAAGGCAAACCGCGGCGATCACGATGAAGAGGAAATTGTTCAGCAGAAATAAAACCTCACGTGAGAACCAGGATGGGATCTCGTTTTCCCCTCTGAGATCGTTCCAACGCGAGATCAACAGAGTCCCCGAACCGATGAACATTATCCCGATGAAAACGAAAAACATCGGTCCGATCGCCGACTGCGCAAACGCATGGACCGACGAGAGCACACCGGAGCGGGTCAGGAAAGTGCCCAGGATGACCAGGATGTAGGTCAGCACGATCAAGATCACGTTCCACTGTTTGAACATGCCGCGCTTCTCCTGCACCATGACCGAGTGAAGGAAAGCCGTTCCTGTAAGCCAGGGCATGAAAGCCGCAATTTCTACCGGATCCCAACCCCAGTAACCGCCCCAGCCAAGGACGTCGTACGCCCAGCGGGCGCCCAGCACCAGACCCAGGGAAAGGAAAAGCCAGGCGACAAGCGTCCAGCGGCGTGTGATGCGGATCCAACGATCGTCGCTGCGCCCCGTGATCAGCGCAGCAATGGCGAACGCATACGGAATGACGAACGAGACGAAACCCAAGTACAGCATGGGAGGATGGATGATCATACCCGGATGCCGCAGCAGCGGGTTCAACCCGCGTCCATCGGCGGGGATCAGAGGCATCGTACCCGCGGGCTGCAGCATGGACGTCACCTGCTCACCGAGGGACGTCATCCATAATCGGCGAAACGGGTTTTCGAAGAACACGATCAGGGAGAGGAAGAACAGCAGCGTGACCATAGCCACGAACACGACCCAAGGCAGGAACTCCCGGTCCCGGTCCCATTTGCGCACAGAGACCGCAAAGGCGAACGCGGACATCAGCCAGGCCCAAAACAGCAGAGATCCCTCCTGCCCACCCCATAATGCCGTTATTTTGAGGTAGGTAGGCATGGAATTGCTCGTCACAGATGCCACATATTGAATCTGGAACTGTCCATCGACGAGCAGCCAGACTAGCGCCACCGTCGAGAGGCTGAGTAGCGGCCAGGTAAGCAGCATGGCATGGCGAGCGCTCTCAATGAATCTTGGCTCATCACGCCGCGCACCATACACAGCTGCAACGGCACTGTAGAGCGCCGTGAATAATGCGATGATGAGAGAAATGTAGCCGATATCCGCAATCAAGGTACGCTCCTCCACTTGGCCCGCGCGCCTCGATCGTGCGCTGCGCGCTGCTTAACTGTCCCAGAAAATTGTATCGCCGTTTTCACCCGGGGATGCTTTCAAATTGCAGTGACCGGGAATCAGCCTTCTCCGGCTTGCAGCGGCACCTCGTCCTCATAACGCGTCGGGCATTTCAGCAGCAATTCATCTGCGTAAAAAACACCGTCATCCCCGATGTGTCCGGTGACGATTGCCTGCGCCTCATCACGCAGTAAATCGGGTTTCGGGCCATAGTATTCCACCTGCAATCGGGTGGCCGTCGGATCGTTGACGGCCCGATAGAGGACTTCCGCAAGACCGCCGGCCTGCTCGATTTCGTCCAGGTCCGCGGGAATGTTGACCAGTGTGAACTGCAGCGTGAGTGTCTCAGCATCGTAGCGTATCGTATCTCCATCGACCGCGCCGGAGATCTTGAGATTGCGATCCCGTACTTCCTCGCCCTTGGTGATGAGTTCATCGATGGTGAGATAGTATTGCGCTGCGGCGCTGGTGGAAGCCACGATCAAATAGATCAACGCCGCCAGGATCATCAACCCACCGATGATGAATTTTCCCCGACTTACGGATGAATGTTCGATGTTGGTACGCTCGGATTGGGTCATATCGTTGGCCTCCAGTGGAACAGGCGATTTGGACGAATTCACTGACTTTCGGGGCGCTGCGTCTTCCTGCCCTCGAATTATCCGCGAAGTCGTCGCCGCATGACAATCTTCACACAAACAGATTAACGCAAAATGAACGCCGGGCGGGGAAATGAAACTCCCGAAATCCATTGTGAGATCATGGGAATTATAAGACAAATTGGAGCTATATTGACGGATGACAGACGTCATGCCCCACACAGACCATTCATCCATTTCAACTTGTGATATATTGCGCAAAGTGATGATGTGGGGTAAATTACCCATAGATAGATGGGGGTTTTGCCCCATCACTCCCTTTGACACTTCTATACCACAACCGTCGTGTCATTCCTGGGGATTCTATGTTGGCGAACGGAAAGCTGTTCTCATCACCATCGAACCCTTATCATTAATCTGGCGAATCAGCAGGAGTTGTATGCATGTGGTTCAAGCGTCGATCTGTCATTTTAATCCTGGCCAGTATCCCGCTTCTCGCGATCGCGTTTAGCTTGACTTTTACCCCGACGCAAGCGACGGAGTCACCCACAAATCGTACGCCACAAATAGCCGACAACGATGCGTGTTTTGCATGTCACGCTACGCCGGGCCTGCAAATTACACTTCCGTCCGGGGAAGAATTGTATCTTACCGTCGACCGCGATACTTACAATGCGTCTGTCCACGGCCAGGGCGGTTACGCATGCATTCAATGCCACACGGATGTTTCCGAATACCCTCATCCGCAGATCGAAGCCGAAACTCGCAGGGATTTCACGCTCCAGCTCTACACGGTTTGCATCACCTGCCATCAAGACAAATACGACGAAACGCTGGACAGCGTTCATCAGCAGGCGCTCGCGGGCGGCAATCAAAACGCGGCCGTCTGCACGGATTGCCACGGCGCCCACGACACGCAGCCTCCTGGCGTGCCGCGCAGCGCCATACCAAAAACCTGTGATCGCTGCCATTCACAGATCTATGACCTTTATAAAAACAGCGTCCACGGCGCGGCGCTGATTGAAGACGGAAATCCGGACGTACCGACTTGTACGGATTGTCACGGCGTGCACGACGTGGAAGGCCCTTCTAACAGCCCGTTCCGCCTCTTCTCACCACAGATTTGCGCCAAATGCCACTCCGATCCGCAGATGATGGACAAATACGGCATCAGCACCAACGTGTTCAATACGTATGTGTCCGATTTCCACGGCACGACGGTCGTGCTGTTCGAAAAACTCGCCCCGAACCAGCAGACCAACAAGCCGGTTTGCATCGACTGCCACGGCGTACACGACATGCAGCAGGTCGATGCACCGGAAAGCTCCGTGATGAAGCAGAATCTGCTTGCCACGTGTCGGAAATGCCACCCCGACGCTTCCGCCAATTTTCCCAGCAGCTGGTTGAGCCATTACGTTCCCAGTCCGACCAGGGATCGCATGGTGTACTACGTCGGACTGTTCTACAAGATCCTCATTCCCACGGTCGTCGGCGGCATGTTGATTTTCGTCATCTCGGATGCAATAAATCGAATTCGAAGTCGCCGCAAGGAGCGCCGCAATGCCTGAGAAGCAAGCCAAACACTTGCGTTTCCCCCTGCCCGTGCGGATCGAGCACTGGGCGCTGTTCGCGAGTTTTTCGACCCTGGCGCTGACGGGCTTGGTCCAGAAATTCGCTGAGGGAATCATTGCTGACCGGATCATCGGCTTGCTCGGCGGGATCGAGACGGTACGCCTGATCCACCATTTCGCCGCCGTCGTCCTCATGCTCTTGGCGGTTTATCACATCGGCAGCGTCTCTTATAAGCTGTTCGTCCGCCGCGTACGACCCAGTATGCTGCCCACGCTCACTGACGTTCGCACCGCGATCCAGGCCTTTCGCTACAACCTTCGCCTGGGGAAAGTCAAGAAACCACAACAGGGGCGCTACACGTTCGAGGAAAAAATCGAATATTGGGCCGTGATATGGGGCACGATGATAATGGCGATCACCGGGTTCATGATGTGGAATCCGATCGCGACGACGCGTTTCCTGCCGGGAGAGGTCATTCCCGCGGCGAAGGCCGCCCACGGCGGAGAAGCCCTGCTGGCCGTTCTGGCCATCATCGTTTGGCACCTGTATCACGTGCATATCCGCCAATTCAATAAAAGTATGTTCACCGGCAGTCTCAGCGAAGAGGAAATGCTCGAAGATCACCCGCTCGAACTCGCCGATCGCAAGGCCGGCGTCGCCGAACGCCCCGTCGATCCAAAGGCTTTTGCACGCAGACGGCGGATTTTCATGCCGGTCTATGCCGTTTTTGCGGCCGTCATGATTTTGGGCATCGCCGCATTCGTATCGTTAGAAAAGACGGCCATCTCGACCTATCCCCCGGCCGAGAACGTCGTCGTGTATACGCCGCTTACGGCGACTCCTTTGCCCACGCCACTGCCCACAGTACCCGTTCTGCCTTCGGCGCCGTCCACTTGGGAGGGTTTTGCTGCAATCTTCCAAGATAAATGCGTCATGTGTCACTCGGGAGAATCGGCAAGGAATGGCCTCGATCTGACTTCGTATCAATCACTTTTAAAGGGTGGCGTCACCGGCCCCGCCCTCATCCTCGGAGATGCGGAAAACAGCCTTATCGTCATTCTGCAATCCACCGGCAATCATCCCGGCCAGCTCAGTGGGGAGGAGTTGGCGGCCCTGCGGAAATGGATCGACGAAGGCGCGCCAGAGAACTGAGGCCCCGCTGCGCCATGGAGAAACGATGAGCATCCGATCACGACTGCACGATTTTTTCTTTCCGCCCCAACAAAGCAGCCGTTGGAGACGCATCCTGCCGTATGCTTCATTGGGCGTGCTGACCTTCATCGTGCTGCTCGGCTTCACCTACGCCTGGGATTACACCAATTCCCCCGAGTTTTGCGGCGAGGTGTGTCACACCATGCCGCCGGAGTTCTCCGCCTATCTCGCTTCCCCCCACGCGCGTGTCGACTGCGTGGAGTGCCACATCGGCCGCGGATTCATCACCACACGCATCACACGTAAGGCCGGCGACGTCAGGCACATCATTTCGCTGGCCTTCAAGACCTATGAATTCCCCATTCGCGCCGATGAAATGCGGCCCGCACGCGAAACCTGTGAGAAATGCCATTACCCGGAGAAATTCTCGGACGACAGCTTGCGGGAAATCCGGCATTATCAGGATGATCCAAACAATACGGCGGTAAGCACCTATCTCACACTCAAAACGGGCGGCGGCACCAAGCGGGAAGGGCTCGGACGGGGCATACACTGGCACATCGAAAACGAGGTGTATTACCTGGCGGAGGATCTCGAGGAACAATCCATCCCCTACGTCCGCGTGGTTGAAGATGGTGAAATTGTGGACGAATTCGTCGAGCTGGGCTCCGGCGTCGATCCCGCATCCATCGACGAAACGGATCTCAAACGAATGGACTGCATCACCTGCCACAACCGCATCACCCATCTCATTCTGACGCCGGAAGATTCTCTGGATCAGTTGATGATGCGCGGCCTGGTCTCACCGGCCATCCCGGAAATCCACCGCAAGGCTCTCGAAGTATTGAGCGCCACCTACGCATCCAAACAGGAAGCGCTGGACGGCATCGAAGCGCTGCAAAGTTGGTACGCCAGCAGCTATCCCGAGTTCGCAGAAGCGAATCGAGAAACGATCGAAACAGCCGTTCGCGCCATTCGAGATTATTACGATCAATCAGTATTCCCCGAGCAGAAAGCCGACTGGAACACCCACTCCAACAACATCGGCCATCAGGATTCACCGGGATGTTTCCGCTGCCACGATGGTGAACACATCAACCGGGAACAAACGGCGATCCGCCTGGAATGCAACCTCTGCCACTCCATCCCTGTCGTCGCCGGACCGGCGGATTTCACAGCCGAAATCGAAATCAGCCGCGGTCCGGAACCCGAATCCCACCTGCATTCCAGTTGGATCAACTTGCATCACGGTGCCTTCGACGATTCGTGTGCCGCCTGCCATACCACCGACGATCCGGGCGGCACCTCCAACACATCCTTCTGCTCCAACAGCGCCTGTCATGGAAACGTCTTTCAATATGCGGGGTTCGACGCGCCCGCTCTGCGCGAAATTCTGCGCGAGCAGTTCCCGGATGAGACAGAGTCCACCGAGATCACGCTCGAAGAGGGACCGCCCACGTATGATGGTGTCATCGGTCCGATACTCCAGGCGAACTGCAGCGCCTGCCACAGTGAGGGTGGTATGCGCGGTCTCAACCTGACGACCTACGCGACGGCGCTCGAAGGCAGTGAAAACGGTGCGGTCATCGTGCCTGGCGATCCACAGGCGAGTCGCATCCTGCAAATCCTGACCGCCGAACAACCCCATTTCGCACAGCTCACTGCGGAAGAACTGCAGCTGTTGATCGAATGGATTGCGGACGGAGCACCGGAAAACTAAATTCAAACTCGAACCGAGACAGCAAACAGGACGAACACGATGAGTAGCGATGAAGTTGTGATCGATCGAAGGAAATTCTTGAGCCTGGCCACCTGGGCCATCGGTGTGCTGATCGGCGCCGGAATGGGCATTCCGGCCATCGCTTTCATCATCGGTCCCGCACTGCAAAGCGAAGAAGAACAGGTGTGGATCCGGCTGGGTTCGGTTTCAAAGGTCGCCTTGGGTGTGCCGACCCTTTTCAAAACCACGATCGAGCGCAAGACCGGGTGGATCGTCAATGAAGAGCAACGATCCGTCTACGTTCTGACCGAAGACGGACGGGATTTCGTCGCAATGTCCAACGTTTGTACCCATCTGGGTTGCCGCGTACGCTGGATCGAAGATCGCGAGGAATTCTTCTGCCCGTGTCACAACGGCGTGTTCGACAAGCAGGGCAGCGTGGTGGACGGCCCACCTCCGCGTCCGCTCGACCGATATGAAGTCAAAGTAGAAGACGACCTGCTGTACATCCTGGGAGGTTGATATGGCGGCGCGTATTGGTGATTGGCTCGATCAGCGCTTCGGCTGGCGCTCCGTTTGGCAGGCCGTTTTTCTCCGCAAGATACCGAAGGTGAATTGGTGGTACACGTTGGGCAGCGCCACGCTCTTCGTCGCCATCAACCAGGGGGTTACCGGCATCCTTTTGACCACCTATTACGTCCCGACTCCGGACCACGCTTACGAAAGCATCCAATACATCACCACGCAAGTGCCGGCGGGATGGCTCATCCGTGGTTTACATCACTGGGGAGCAAGCGCCATGGTGATGCTCACCGTGCTGCACATGCTGCGCGTGATCGTCGCCGGCGCTTACAAATTCCCGCGCGAGATGACCTGGTTTACGGGGGTTTTGCTGTTGATCGTGGTGCTGGGATTTGGTTTCACGGGGTATCTCCTCCCGTGGGACCAGAAGGCGTATTGGGCCACGACCGTTGGAACCCGCATTGCTGGGGTCACGCCTTTCATCGGCGATTGGATACTCAAGATCATGCGCGGCGGGGAAGGCCTGTCCGCGGTGACTCTGGCGCGCTTCTTCGGAACACACGTCTGGATCTTACCCCTGACGCTCATCCTTCTACTCGGGACCCATCTCTACCTCATCGTTCGCATCGGTATCAGTTCCGTTCCCAAGAAGGGGGAATAGCCGATGAACGAGCAAGAAAAACGGGCCTATCTGGAAAACTACGAACGGGAAAAGAAAAAAGGCGTCCCCTTCTTTCCGGACATCCTCTTCAAAGACGCCGCCGTATCCCTGCTGATCTTCATCGCGCTTGTCGGCTTGGCGTACTTCATCGGCGCCCCGCTGGAAGCACGCGCCAACCCGGCCGACAGCAGCTACACGCCGCGACCGGAATGGTATTTCCTCTTCCTGTTTCAATTGCTGAAGTACTTCCCGGGTTCATTGGAAGTGATCGGGGTCATCGTCATTCCCGCCTTGGTGATACTCATCCTGTTCGCGCTACCGTATCTCGATCGAAGCGCGAAGCGCCACTACACCAGCAGACTCCCCATCGTCGGCGCGACGGTGCTGGTCTTTTTCGGCGTGATCGCCCTTTCGATCCAAGCCTATCGAGAAACACCGCCGCCCACGGAAAGCGCGAAGGGAGATCCCATCGCCGCACGCTACACCGAAAACTGCGCGCCGTGCCACGGACCCGGAATTTCGGTCCAGACGGGAACGAATCTGCACGAGATCATCGCCCAGGGAAAACACGAAGGTATGCCGGCCTGGAATGGA
>Ga0307426_1001636_pt1 | contig 14566 bp, 14 predicted proteins | sample SalMarWE160340MG_FD_202165 | JGI IMG/M metagenome (GOLD analysis project Ga0307426, IMG submission 202165) | Salt marsh sediment microbial communities from the Plum Island Ecosystem LTER, Massachusetts, United States - WE1603-40 | ecosystem: Environmental > Aquatic > Marine > Intertidal zone >... | reverse complement strand
CGTCCACGGAAGACGACCCTCTTCTTGTAAGGGTACTCGTGGACGGAGTCGAGGCCGAGCCGGGAGAGATAACTCTTACGGGCGGAAACGACGTTGTCGTTATCTCGACGAGCCAGTCGTTCACGTTCCTCGCAAACGTCGACGAGGGTATTCACACGGTGCAGGTGCAGTATTCGACCGAGCTGATACCGGATAATAGCTCCTATATACGGAACGCGTCGCTGAAGATCAACACGGGATTCAACACGAGAGAGGGAGACGGTCTGAGCGGCAAGGGGGAGAGAACCGGATTAAAAATCGGCGGCAAGATATGGACCTGGATACCGAACGCGGAGCACGAATTCTATATGCCCGCTGAAGGAGAAGCGGCGATAACTTTTTCGTCCGTAATCAAGATGAAGCAGGGGGACTTTATACTCCTCCGCGCGATAGTGGATAACGGCGCGTTCGAGCTGTACCCGAAAGAAGCTACAATGGCCGGAAGGATGTATCATACCGAGGCGAGGAGCGTTACTTTCAACGCCGAGGAGCTGCCTCCGGGCGCCCATACGGTGAAGTTCGAATGGAGGGGCAGCCTGACGGACGTACCCGCCGCGGCAGAGATGTATGCGTGGACTATCGTTGTCCGCACCGCGGTGAACGATTCGAACGAGAAATTTTTCGACGTAGTATCCCAGAACATAAACGAAAGCACGGGGGAAGGCCCGTATAAACAGGTAGCCAATCTGAGCACGAAAGTTGACGTGGACGAGGTCTCGGACATAGCCGTCACTTTCAGCGGAGAGCTTGCCGGGTTCGGACTGATATTCATAGCGCCGACGATAAACGGTAATCCCGTAGCAGAGCAGGAAGTTATTCTTTATTACCCGACAATTAAATGCCCTGATCCCGCGTGCGGAAACCCGATGGCAACTGATTCGGGCGTTGGGAGCTATACGTTCGCGCTTAAAAATATTTCTCCGTCCGAGAACGGATACGAGATAGGCGTAGCCTACAGGGTGCGCCAGGCAGGCGTCGGCACCGAGGGGTCCGGATTTATCTCCGGCGCGAACCTCGTGGTTGAGAAGAAGCTCAGAGTAGGACCCGACCTCGCGGTAGGACCCAATATGGGAAGAGCGTCCAAGAAGCGCGAGTCCATCATCGAGCCCGTTTACGGGACCCGAAACCTTCTCGCGGTCGTAATAGACCCACAGATTCTCGAAGGCGAGGCCAACTCCAAGTTCAGGGAAGAGATAGACGACGGACTAAACGGCGGCTTCCAGAGTGTAAAGGATTACTACATGGTCGTATCCGGCGGAAGGCTCTTAATAGAAAAAGCCGCCACGCTGGGTATATACGAGGCGGAGCATGCCGGTGAGATAACGAACGACAAGAATTACTATCAGGACGGCGAGAACTTCGACTGCGACAACGGCGCCGAGTACCAATCCGGAGCCGACGCGCTCCATGCGGAAGCGCTCAAGCAGGCGGACGCCGAGTTTGATTTCAGCGATTATGATTTCAATAACGACGGTGAAATCACCCCGAACGAGCTGGGTATTCTGATTGTGATACCCAGGGATACCGTAGGCGGATCGGGCGTGAAGGCAAAATTTAACCCGAAATGCAGCGACGATCCGTTTGAGATAGACGGCGTGAAGATAACGGAGACGGTGCACCTGAACCAGATTTACGAGGAGGGGGGTCTGTCCGAGCTGACTAGACTCGAAAACATGATGGTTGCGGCTCACGAGCTGGGCCACCATTTTCTGGGCCTCGACGACATTTACGGCAGGTACAAGGGCGTTCACGACGGCACTGATTTCAACCCGCTGCTGCCGTTCGAAGACGACTGTCCGGATGATCTCGGACCGGGCGAGACGTGCCAGGTGCGGTACATGAACACCGCCCCGCACATGATTTCTCTCATGACCTACAAGACCGGCGAATATACGACGACGACACACCTGGACGGGTTCCACAAGCTCCATCTCGGCTGGGTCAGGCCGTCCATTCCGGAAGAAAAGGACAACTATGAGCTGAGAGACGTAAAGGAGACAGAGGACGTTTACATTCTGCCCAGAAGACACGACGACGCGCGCGAGTACGTTCTTCTCGAAACCAGATACGAGGAGTCCCAGAAAGACGCGCCGCTTTACGAATACAATATCAACGACTACGGCCTCGCGGTATATCACGTAATCGAGCCCGGCCCGTCGTGCAAGTCCCCGTTCGGCGCCGGCGCTCCGGACTGCAGGCCGCTAATACCGCCCGTATGCGTGGACGAGGGGATATGGTTCTTCAAGCACGGCAGTAACTACGCGCGCCTCGGGCTCAGGCTCGTGCAACCGGACGTCTCGCACGTTTACGACAAGGACAATAACGACTCCGATAACGATTACGCGGAGTTCAAGGAGCTTCTGTTCGGCACCGGCCCCGGCACCGACCTGCACGACGACGGCGTGCTGGCGTGTACGAACAACATAGGAGATCCGCTTCCTGCGGGCAGCGAGCCGCTTTTACTATGGGTTGACGGAAAGCCCAGCGGTTACAACCTGCTTGCAATAACGATTAATTACGCCTCCAGAAGCGTATCTTTCGATCTGATTATCAATTAATTATTGACTGAACCGGGGACGGCGAGAGCGCCGTCCCTCCCCCAACGTAACAAATTTTCATACGTACACGGACTTTCATGAACCTTTTCCGCTCCCGGCGGTACTAACTGTGCAGAACCGATTAGACGGAGGAAGAGAAAATGAAACGCACAATAGTACCAATATATATCTTGATGATCGTCTTATATGCCCTCGCTTTGTTAGTGCTGTGTGTGGAATGCTCACTCTCCGCGGAGAGTGATTTGCCCGACGTAGCAAGCCCTTACGGAATCGAGATCGGGGGCGTGAGGGGAGAATGGGGCGGAGTTGTAAGGGTTAACGCCGACAACGCGTACATGGACGACGACGGAAGATGCGTGTTCGACTACGGCCTCGAGCTCATCAATAAAGGCGGCGCGCCCACGGGAGAGTTCGAATACAGGCTCAACGCGGGCGGATGGACTACAATTTCGACGCAGTCCGCCATGGAAGCGGGCGAGTGGGCTAATTCTTCGGGCAGCATCGCTCTTTCCCCCGGTAAGCACAAGCTCGTCGTAAAGCTCGACAATAAAGACAGCCTGAACGAGTTGGACGAGATGAACAACGCGCCGCTTGCGCTCCGCGTCGAGATAGACGGGGAATGCGAAGTCCGGAGTGCGGATCAGCCGATTCTCGCGGATAAAGGCAATGATTAGTGAGGGTTACAGGAAATAATAAATAAATGCGGCATGGGTTGCCCACCCATACTCTCCATGCCACACGCCCCCGGTCACACACTCTAGTCAAAAGGCCGGGGGCTTTTTTTTATCCGTTTTGAACCTTTTGCCGGAGGCGCGTTACTAACTTCACAAACGCGGTAAAAGGGAGAAAGAAAATGAAGGAACTGATAATAATAACAATCTCGATTTTCGCAGTACTGATAGCGGCAAACGTAGACACCGACGGCAAAAAGCTGGATATGGGCAGCGTGAAGGTCATCGAAGCAAGTATCGCCAACGCCACCGTAAATATCCCCCGCAAGATCGAGCTCAAGAGCGCGAAGGGCGACTGGAACGTTTCTCCCTCGCCTGAAGGCCCGAAGGCCGTTTTCAGGAACAGCGTTAAGCTCGTTAATTTCAACGACACGGGCGACTCCCTTAAGACTGCAGAGCTAAGGTAAAAAGCTGGAGGAGGATGGCTGACTCCCCTGGCGGGGTCAGCGTGATCACCGCCCCCGGTCTCGGCTTAAAAGCGGGGCCGGGGTTTTTTGTATCCGAAGGCAAGGAATAAACCTCAAGAGATTTCAAATTTCAATGAACCTTTTCTCACTCACGCGTTACACACTATTCAAAATCAATTAAAGGAGGTAAGCAAAATGCTTATTCATCTTAATTTCAAAAAGGTATTATCGGTATTCGCATTAACGGCTTTTATGTTTATTTCAGCGGGGGCGGTGAAGAGTTTCGCCGGCTGTCCCTACGACTTACTAGCCCTGTGCAAGGTAGACGGCAAGTGGGTCAACTGCTGTGACCATTACGGTTACACGGTAAACGGAGTTCCTAAGAACAACCAGCGCAGGAACCTGAACCTCAGGGTGGTCAAGCCAGATCCCGTAAAGCCCGTAGCCAAGAACGCTGTAGTCGCAAAGCCCGTGGCGGGCCAGAAGGCTTCATCGTACAAGATGCCTTCGTCGCCGAACGGAAGCGCCTCCATATACCAGATGAACGGTATGAAGGGGACCGTGCCCATGAAGCTCACTACCAAGATGGTTAACGGTAACGAGGTAAAGGTCATGAAGCTCGCTTCACAGAACTTGAACGAGTCCATGACCTGGAACGCCAAGCTAGAGTGCGGAGGCGGCACGGTGATAAACCACTTCGAGATACAGACGGCCAACGGCTTCAAGAGCGTGCTCCCGGGTGGAAACCACACGGCTGCGACTATGAACAAGAACGTCGAGATAAAGCCGTGGGGTCTTAAGACGGTCGAATCCCAGTGCGAGGACGCGCTTACGCTAGGAAACGGCAACTACAAGGAAGAGGCCTCCATATGGCTCCAGCCGACGACTTCTGACCTGGTTAGATTTCAGGCGAGCTGCAGGTACAGCGGCACTAATAACATCAAGCAGTACAGCGGCAAGGTGAAGCCCAAGACGAAGGTAAAGTGCGTGCTCACCAATCCGCCGTACAAGCCTGAAACATAATATCAAGCTCTCATTCTTCTATACCTCCCTACATTCTTCACAGCCCCGGCCGGAGCCGATCCCGCCGGGGCTTTTTTATGCGTTTATACCAGGCTGCGGAGAAACGATGAACCTTTTTCCGCCGGGACGTTACTGACTATTCAAATCTTTTTTAAAGGAGGAAATAACCATGAAAAGGTTATTCGAAGTGATGGAGAATTTACATGCCCCGAGAGTTAGAGCGGGCATGATTGTTTTGGTTCTGGCGCTACTGCTGCTAGCGGGCGCGACGGGCGCAAAGGCCGTCACGTTCATAGTGGACAGCACAGCCGACGCCGTGGACGACAACCCGGGCGACGGGCTCTGCGACGACGGCTCGGGGAGCTGCACACTGCGTGCGGCAGTCATGGAAGCAAACGCCCTCGGCGGCCTTGACGAGATATTCCTCTCGGACGAGACGTACGTCCTCACAATCCCGGGCGTGGATAATTTCGCCGCTGACGGCGATCTGGACATAAGGGAAGACCTGAACATATTCGGAACCGGCGCGAGCAGCACGATAATCGACGCCGGAGGCATGACGCGGGTGTTCCACCTCGTAGACGATGACGACCTCACACAGATCGAGGTAGAGATTCATGACCTGACGATGATGAGCTCGCTCGCGGGCAATGCCGGCGGAGCGCTCAGGAACGTGGCGGAGAGCCTTATTCTCACGGGCGTTTCCGTCGAATCCAATTCCGCTCCCAGAGGAGGCGGTATATATAACGGCCCGCTCGGTGTTATGGAGATCAGGAGGTCCGCGATCCACGGCAATTTCGCAACCGGCGATCCAGGAGAGGAGCGCGGCGGCGGTATATACAACGCGGGAAGCCTGTATCTGAACAACGTGACGGTGAGCAACAACGAAGCCGGAGACCTCGGCGGCGGTATGTTCAACGACTCCGAGCTGACGGCGGTATTCGTAACTATCGCGGATAACGACGCTCCGATCGGCGGGGGCATACATCAGGCTGTCGGCGTCGATACGGATTTCTACGGAAGCATCATAGCCGGAAATACGTCCGACGACTGCGCCGGCGTGTTCATCAACTCACTCGGTGCAAATATATCGACGAGCACATGTAACCTCACGGATCCGACGGATTTTCCGAACACGGATCCGCTCATCGGGCCGCTTGAGGACAACGGCGGCGAGACCCTTACGCACGAGCTTCTGGACGGAAGCCCTGCGATAGAGCTCGCAGATAACGAGATCATCTGCTTCGGGTTCGGCGTAGACCAGAGAGGCGTCGCAAGACCGATAGACGGCGATCTGGACGAGACCGCCCTGTGCGACGCGGGCGCGTTCGAGTTCGAGCCCGTAACTAATTCGGGAGACAGCGGCGGCGGAGGGTGTTCCATGGCCGCGGGCGGTTCTCCAGCAGGCTCGCTGCCTCTTTATCTCCTTCTGCCGGCATTCGTGATGATAATGAGACTCGTGAGAAGAAAGCGTGAGCAGTATTAATGGATTCCAGGGCCGGGATGCGCCCAGTCAAGGGGCGGTCCCGGCTTCGCTTCTTGCGTGACTAGAAATAAGATGCGGAAATAGCGCCGACAACGTGAGGATTGATTACAATGTATAAATATTCTACTATATGTCTACAAGTTACTCAGGAGGATGGGACTGTGCTGTCCATACGGATAGTTGTCATCACGGCGGTTTTAATCATGGGCGCTCCCGCTCTCGCGCAGGTGAACATAGTGGACACAGACGCGGGAAAGGCGTTTAAGGCGGGTGAATACGAGAAAGCGCTCAAGGAGTTTAACCTGCTGCTGGAGGAATATCCCGACGACGCCGTGACCATACTCCGTTACATAGGCCTGACATACCACCGTCTCGGGGAGTACGACGAGGCAATCCATGCGTACGGGAAGGCGCTTGCGATTGACCCGGCTAACGTGCCGGCGCTCTTTTACATGGCGTCGACATATTTCAAGATGAGCGAGGCCGCCAAAGCTCGTGAGCTTTTCGGAAAGGTGCTCGTCATCGCGCCCGATTCCCTTTACGGGGAATGGTCGGAGAGATACCTCCAGGCCCTCGAGCAGCAGGAGACGGAGTACGAGAGGCAGGGAGGGCCGAGGATCTACGAAGTGTTCCTGCAGGTCGCTCCTCAACTAGACTTCAATGTCCCGGAGGACCCGAAGAACGGGAGCAGCTTCAGCGACGAGGAATCGTTCAGGTTTACGGAGTACGCCTCCATAGGGCTAAGGACGCGCCAGCTCGGGAAGTGGACGCTCGGATCGTATTTCTCCACGTACCAGAGCCAGCATACCAAGAAGGACCTGAGGCGGTTCAACCTGTCGACGTTCGACGTCTCTCCTTACATAAATTACACTACGACCGTGCTCGGAAAATCGTTCTCGCCGACCCTGAGCTACAACTTCAACTACGCGCTTCTGGATTACGACAGCTACAGCACATCGCACACGATAACGGCGAGCCTGAACACGGGCTTTACGGAAAATACTCTTACCATGCCGTACTACAGTCTTTCTTTCTACGACTTCGACGACGAGGGGTTCGACCCGGCGATATCTTCGAGGGACGCGACCGGAAACGCGGTCGGAATAGTACAGTACTTCTTTCTGCTCGAGCGGGCGGTCAACCTGTGGATCGCGTATCAGTTCGAGCACTACGACGCCGATGGACTCAACTTCAACATGAACGGCAACAGGATAGGCGCGGGATTTTCCGTGCCGGTGCTATGGGGCATCAGGGGGGACGTGAGCGGCGAGTACGAGCGGGACGACTACCCGGACTTTCAGGGACCGAGGGACAGGGAGACGAACAGGTGGAACGTGTTAGCCAGAATTGTAAGAAAGATAGAAGGGCCCGTTTACGCGGCGTTCTCGTACAGCTACACGAACGAGGACTCGAATTACGAGGTGCTGGAGTTCGACAGGCACATACTGACCTGGTCGCTGTTTTTGAGCTACTGAGGTGAATTATGGGCAGGATGATGACTAAAATGAAATACTACTTCGGAAAATTCGGGAAGCTTCTTCTGCTTTTGACGCCGGCGTTTCTGATCTCGATACAGCATCTGGCCGCCGATCCAACGGCGAACGGGGATATCGGCGAAGCAGAGAAGACCGACCTCGGAACCGGCGCGATAGAGCCGCCCGACAACGTCAGGAACAACCCCGACCTGATATACGTGCTGGAGCTTCTGCTGAGGGCGCCCGTCTCGCAGCTGGAGGACGGCGAGCCCCCGTACGATCAGCAGCCCCCGGACGCGCAGCAGGATTTTCGCACGAGGGTGGTACCGACGGAGCCTCCGGTAATACCTACCGAGCCGCCCGTCATTCCGACGGAGCCTCCCGTTATTCCCACCGAGCCTCCTGTCATACCGACCGAGCCGCCTCCGCCTCCGCTCCCGTCGACGCGTCCTCAGCCGTTCAAGCGTCCGCCGCCTACCAGGCCGCCGAATATCCCGCCGGACGACGTGCCGAACACTCCGCCTAACGATATTAATTAGCGTTTGCCGCACAAGAGGGCGTAGTGACATGAAAAGCCCGGTTAGGTATAATCTTTGCCTCGAATCCGGAGAGGGTGGCGCTTGAAATCTACCCGGAAATTCGAGACAATTACTTAAAAGGGCGGCGTAGCCAAGTGGTAAGGCAGCGGTCTGCAAAACCGCAATGCCCCGGTTCGAATCCGGGCGCCGCCTCCATTACCTCCTCATTATTCCTGTCCGTATCTCCTTTACATAAAACCGCCGCATGGATGTAGAAAGTCAGTAAACTATTATCATCAACATGACATTCATGGAGGTGTCATATGCGGTTTTTTATGAAAGTTACGTTTCCCGTAGAGGCCGGGAACAAGGCCGCCAAGAAGGGCAGCCTTAGCAAAACCATCAAGTCAATCCTCGACGAGCAGAAGCCCGAGGCGGCCTACTTCGTAGCGATGGACGGTCAGAGAACGGCTCTCCTTTTTGTCGATATGAAGGACACTTCGGAGATACCGGCGCTGGCCGAGCCGTGGTTCCTCGCTTTAAACGCAAGCATCGAGATACAGCCGGCGATGGCTCCGGAGGATCTTGAAAAAGCGACCAAGCATATCGAAAAGGCTGTCAAGAAGTACGGTTGATCCGCTACTCTTCCGCAGCTTCGTAGATCGTGTAATGGAGTCCTTTCTGCCTGGTGTCGGGAAGGGCGAACGCATTGAAAGTAATGTACATCTTCCCGCCGGGATAGTCCGCGCAGTGGAGCTTTTCCCGCGTGACGGGATGGCCTTCCTCCACGCCTACGTTAAGCGTGCACACGCTCGAAAAGCTGCCGTGATCCTTGTTGGTCAGGATTTCCCCGGGCTCGACGCGGGGCGTCTGTGAGATGTGCTCGTGAAACTTGAAGCCGATATGGACATCTATTCTCGGGTGCCTGGCGGTAGAGTGGCCGGTTATGGAAATGCTCAGGCCTTCCCCGTCGTCGGTGTATGCCGTCCCGCTTGCTACGGCTAGGTTCTTACCGGATTGTATGTGCACGTCAGACATCGTAAATCACTACTAATAGGCTAGCTTGCGAGCGTGAGTGTTGTCAAACGGTTTATTAGGTGTTGAAGCGGCTGCTCCATAAAAACCCCATTGAGCGTATTTCCCCCTTACGTTAGACTCTATATAAGAAACGCCGCGGCGCGTCCGTATATGCTTAACACCTCGGTTAATAATTCACTACTCGGCCCCGGAAGGGAGCCGTGGGATTTAAGACGGGAATATATGTACACTGCCCGGAACGTCGACGGGCGATCGTATGTATATCTCCGTCTTTTTTTTTGCCACGGTGGAGTGAAAACGGGGCATCGGCGGGGAATGAGTATTTGAGGAACGGGGGTTTTATATCCGGTACGCTGGAGAGCGGCCGGTGATTTACGGTTTTGGATAAGCATTATACGGAGTCCGGGCAGGGCTCCTCTAAAAAGAGCGGGGGATATTTCCAGGTCCCCGACCTGGTTTTCGACCTGCCGCTTACGGCTAACGAGAAGCTGGTGCTGATTTACTTCATGAGGCGCGCCGACAGGGAGGGGAGGTCTTTCCCGTCCGTGGAAAGGATCTGCAGGGACTGCGGGTTCGGATCGAGAAACACTGCCTATAAGGCGATAAAGAGCCTCGTTAAATACGGATTCGTAAAACGGCAGCCCGTTCCGGGACGCTCGCATAACTACTACGTTTCGAGGGAGCTTTACCGGGTCATACAGGAAGCGAAAGCGAGGCACGGGAAAAGAAAGATTGGTTCGTCTGATGAATCTGCAAAACCCAGACGATATTTTAAAAACGAGACCCTGAAACAAGTTCAGGGTGACGGAATCGAAGGGAGGGTGAAGAAAACGTCACCTACCTGTTCAGAATATGAATACCCCTGTTCAGATAATGAACGACCGGATGTTCAAAATATGAACACTAAGGAATACACAGTTGAACCAGGCACAGAGAAGGAATACACAGTAAATAAAGAGGCGCGCAAAAAGAAAAAACGCGCGCTCGAAGAAGCCGGCGCTTCTTCTCCTACATCTCCCGTAGACGATAATAAAGTAACGCTGCTCGAAGTGGCGGAGCACCTGCACTCGCTATCGACTGATGAGCGGAGGGAGTTCGACAGGGAGGCGCTCAAGCTCCAAAAGCCCGGAGAGCCCGACCCGCACGAGAACCTCTGGCAGAAACGGCTCCTGCGCGTGCGGTATCTGCAGAAGCTGAGGAATGGGGGAGGGTGAGCTAGTAGGTTAGAATTGAACTGGGGCTGGATCAAAGTATTAACATTACTAATTATCTCATGTTGAAGCATAACTCTTTAGAGTTCTCACCACCAGACTGAGGGCGGAATCTAAAATATGCACGATATCTTACACATGTAATATGACCCAATTTTATTAATGTTGTTATTACGGGAAGTTGTAACGATTTTTTTGACAAATGACCAGAAACGATTAAAAATTAGTACCGAATTCGGTAATATCGATTTCCGAATTCAAGCAGAATTCTGAAACAAATGAGAGCGGGCGACGGGATTCGAACCCGTATTGTCAAGGTGGGTAGCCTGACTAAGTTCCATTTCTCGCCCGCATCTCATTTGCTCACTAATATACTCATATATAAATAGATGTTTCAAGTCGCAGAAAATTCTTTAATCAAAACGGCTAGTTACGACTGACGCGTTTGATGAAAAATCGAAAAAGCATCAGAAAATATGAATGAAAATCAAGCCCGGCCTCCAATGAGTTCCCTTACCTTATCCATCAGAATTTCTTAATCTGCATCCTTTAATGGATGGATTTTTTTACCACTGAACAACTTCTCACTACTGTTTTTCTCGTCTATCTCGAACACTAAAGTCTTGTCAACAACGCTTTTTTAAATTATTTTCAACATAGTAAAATCATGCTCAAAGATCCCGGACTTTTAACCGTTATAATCTCAGCACTATTCGGAGGTCTTGCGTCTTCATTGTTCACTCAACATTTCTTCGAACAACGTGAGAGACGCAAGATTATTCTAGAAAAGTATGAAGAAACCATGAAGTCATTGTTCCATATAGGCTTGGTATTTCTGGATATCTCGATTTTGCTTCAACAATTAGAAACGGATACAGATTCGGGAGAGATTTCGGATTCAACCAAAATTTTATTCAAGGACTTAACTGGTAGACTAATATCTAAAAGCGAATCTCATTATTATCAAGATTTGGTTTCCATAACAAATATAAAATACTACGACAACTACTTTTATTCATTAGCAGACAAATTTCAGGAAAATGCTATAAGACTATGTAATAATGTTCTAGAGCTTTTTCGCGATATATCAGAAAATGAACCCCCACAGATAAAAAATACTCAACAGTTACTCAGTGAAGTCTTAGATTTATCTGGAGAAATTCAAAATCAAATGAGATCTAGAATTGAGGTCAGAATGAGACCACCGTTTTGGGAGCGTTCTTTAAATCATGTCAAAAAAATATTCTATTGGTAGCGACAAGAACCTTAGTCTTATACCATAATCATTAAAGAATCACTCACGTACAGCTCTGACAGCAGACCCAGGCGAGCGTGGTATTGCATGTCCACTCGGTCCCGTCCTTACAAGTTTCCTCCCAAACGGTCCAGCAGCTCCCTCTGGCGCATCTGGTCGTCCTCGAGACGGTCGTCCGGCAGCCCGGGTCGTTACGGCAGCCGAATGATTTATTGTCGCAAGGACATCCTCCAGGGGCGTACGTACAGCCCGCCGAGCATGCTATGGCTATCTGCCAGTGATGGTCGTGTATCGGGCTGAAGTTAGTTATGAGAAAGGAATCCCCTCTGCCGTCAAAACGCAGCTTGGAGGCGGGGTCTTCCGTAACTGAAACGAGAACGCTCGACACGGTGTAATTATAGGCGGCGTACCACGGATGAGAATCGGTACACTCAAGGTCGTCCTTGTGTGTCTTCAGATGGCCGATCTTGTGACGCTTGGAAACGACGTCGACGCAATTCGGGATGTTGGAGTCGCAAGCGACGGGAGTCGTAAAATTAGCCTCGGTCGGCTCTTCCGACGGGTCGTCGGGGAGTCCGTCGGGAATTGAAGTCCTGCCTCTGAAGCGCTCGCCGCCCGCGTATTCCTCGGTGGAGCAGCCCAGATACGCCTGATAAATACCCGATATTTCAGGCACCTGCTTGCGGAAAGAAACGGTTACGGCGTTCTCCGACCAATCAAGCACCTCCACGATAACGTTGTCGTTCTGATCGACGTCCATATTGTGAATAAACGGAGCGTCGTCGGGGCATGGGAAATGAAGCACGTGCCTGCCGTCGCCGTCAATGGCCGTAAGCTCGCTCGCCTCGACCGAGGTGCACTCCGGTACGCCGTCGCATTCCTCCCGCGACGTGGTTATGGAATCGTTTGAAGATACGTTGTTGCAGCCCGCCGCGAATATCAGCGCTATTAAGAAAGGAATAACCGAGAGTTGGATTCGTTCCATTACATCCTCCCCTGTTACAGAGCTATGCTTATAACTATACACCCGGAATAATGTATTAATGAAATCCGACATAAGTGATTCGCGATTTTCCCCGCACCGCTTTTTTGAAACCCGGTTGTAGCCGGAATCGTGAATTTGGCTGCTGCGCTTGTACCGCATACTCTAGGTCGTGCCGTATTCGCGGTTAAAGTTGATTTCTCAGCCAGACGAGGAGGGGAGATATACCGGAGTCGAGGGATAGTCCCTGCCCAGAGCGCCCTTGAGCCACTTGATTGCGTCCTCTTCCCCCTTGAAATTCTCGCTGTTGAAATCGGTCGAGTCGCTCATTATGAACTTCCAGTGCACTTTGCCGCTGTGGTCTTTAAACAGTGATATGCTCGATACGTTTCTCGAGTTTATAAAGGCGATCCTTGCCCCCTCGCGCCCGACGACGGGTATAAACATGATTAATAATCCTCCGGGATATGCATGCTCTGATTATATTGTACTAGGGCCGTTTAGGCAAAAAGGCAGTGTTATTAGTTCGGGTGAGCGGGCAGGCTGCGTTCCTCCGAGCCATTCCATTCCGGTTGTCATGATATCACTCGCGTTGAATGATGTCGTGTTTAACGGCCCAATCCAGCGCTGTTTTCTGGTCTTTAAAAGCTGTTGAATTCAGAGAAGTCCCGTCCGACATCCGAAAGCTCCATACCCAGCCTGCCTCGGATTTCTTGACATTTGCCAGGACTACATTATCGGGGTTTATGTATTTACGAACCTCGTCGGGCGGCTTACCAGCGGTCACTAGAGTAGTAAAGGTTCCGATGTATACAATTTTGGCCATGTTGCGGCTCCTTGTTTGTCATGAGTCCGGAACAGAAATTGCATGAAGGAAGACGGCCCCTCGTTCATATTCCTTCCCCGGGAATTGGTTACTTATTGATTATATTGCAAGCAGTCTGGTTAGGCAAAAAGGCGCGATTATCAGCTCAGGTAAGTGTGCAGGCTGCGTTAATGCGAAACTCTATTGAATGAGCACATAAAAGCTGTAAAATAGATTCCTTCCTGTTATTATTTCTAGGCGGCTACGGAAGGCGGAAATATCATCAGCCCGGGTGGCGGAATAGGTAGACGCAAGGGACTTAAAATCCCTCGGGTGCAAACCCGTGCCGGTTCGAGTCCGGCCCCGGGCACCAACAGAGATTCTATCAGAGCATGAGCAAGGTTGACAGCAATAAAAAGGATTTGTCGTCGAAACAGCGCGAGGAGCTGCTCGGAGCGTTGAAAGCCCGTTTCGAGAAAAATATGACCCGCCATAAAGGCCTCAAGTGGGCTGATGTACAGGCGAAGCTCGAAGCTGATACCGAAAAACTGCGGTCGCTCAATGAAATGGAAAGAACCGGCGGCGAGCCTGACGTCGTAGGCCATGATAAAAAGACGGGCGAATATATTTTTTACGATTGTTCCGCGGAAAGCCCCAATGGCCGCAGAAGTATTTGTTACGACCGTGAAGCGCTCGAATCGAGGAAGAAACATAAACCGAAAGATAGTGCTATCGATATGGCGGCCGCCATGGGCATCGAGCTTTTGACGGAAGAACAATACCGCGAGCTGCAGAAATTTGGAAATTTCGATACGAAAACGTCGAGCTGGGTGAAAACGCCTACTGCTATCAGAAAGCTCGGCGGAGCCCTCTTTTGCGACCGCCGCTACGATTCTGTCTTCTTGTATCACAACGGCGCGGAATCTTACTACGCCGCCAGGGGATTTCGCGGCTCGCTAAGGGTCTAAAACGCCACCCGAGCAGTGACGTTTTATGCCCGTTCCAAGGAAGAAAAACAAATATATTGAAAGAATTTGC
>Ga0307426_1001635_pt1 | contig 14572 bp, 12 predicted proteins | sample SalMarWE160340MG_FD_202165 | JGI IMG/M metagenome (GOLD analysis project Ga0307426, IMG submission 202165) | Salt marsh sediment microbial communities from the Plum Island Ecosystem LTER, Massachusetts, United States - WE1603-40 | ecosystem: Environmental > Aquatic > Marine > Intertidal zone >... | reverse complement strand
CGAGCAGGGTTAGGGACCTCTTCGAGAAAGCGAAGCAGGTGGCACCGGCGATCGTGTTCATCGATGAGTTGGACGCCGTTGCGCGTCGACGAGGCGCCGGCATGGGAACCGTCAACGACGAACGGGAGCAGACTCTCAACCAGCTCCTCACGGTGATGGATGGATTCGACGAACGACAGAGTGTGATCGTTCTCGCTGCCACCAACCGCCCGGATGTGCTCGATCCTGCGCTCCTTCGCCCAGGGCGTTTCGACCGTCAGATCATGGTCCCGCTTCCGGACCGGAAGGGACGGCTTGGCATTCTCCAGATCCACACACGAGGACTGAGACTCTCGTCGGATGTCGATCTGGACAAGCTCGCGAGGCGAACCATCGGCTTGAGTGGTGCCGACCTCGCGAACATCGCAAATGAGGCGGCACTGCTGGCGGCAGAGTACGACGCGGACCTGGTGAGGAACGAGGATTTCGCGGGTGCCATCGACAAGGTCACCCTTGGCGCAGAGCGACACACGCCGATGACCGAGCACGACCGTCGAGTCGTCGCCTACCACGAGTCGGGCCACACGCTGGTCGCGTGGTATTCGGAGCTCGCAGACCCTGTCGACAAGGTGACGATCATTCCGCACGGGATGGCGTTGGGTGTGACCGAACAGCTTCCGGCGGAGGAGCGAGTGAACTACAGCCGCGACTATCTCCGAACTCGTATCGCGGTGATGCTCGGCGGGCGCACTTCGGAGGAGATCGTGTTCGGAGACTTCACCACGGGCGCAGAGTCCGACATCATCCAGGCAACCAAGCTCGCGCGGAGGATGGTCACCCGCTGGGGTATGGGGAGCTTCGGTCCTCTTTCGTTCGATGGTGACGAAGACCAACCGTTCCTCGGACTCGAGATGGCGCAGGGTCGGAACGTCAGCGAAGCGACACAGGCTCATATCGATCGGGACGTAGGCCAGATCATCGACGATCAGCACGCAACAGCCCGATCGATCCTCGAAGCCCATCGAGAGCAACTCGATCGCCTCGTAGAGCTTCTCATGGATCACGAGACCGTCGAGGCCGGCGAGATCCGCAGCGCGTTGGGCCCACCGTCATTCGAGCCGGCCATGGACGAATAGGCCCATGGAAGCCGCACCGGGGGTGCATCGGCTGGGAACGAAACTCGTCAACTTCTACGCAATCGAAGAAGGGGGCAAGTTGACACTGATCGATGCCGGGCTCCCCGGGTACTGGCGCCACCTCGTCAGGTTCCTCAACACCACAGGCAAGGCGCTCAGCGACATTGAAGCTGTCGTACTCACCCATGCACACATCGATCACATCGGCTTCTCTCAGCGAATCCATTCCACGGAAGGCACGCCGGTGCGGGTTCATGTTGCCGACGCCCCATTTGCCACAGGGGAGCAGCGGTTCCCGGCGGGTTGGGGCCCGGTGTGGCGTCCGATGCTGTTCCGCTACCTGGTGCACGGCGCCATGTCCAACGCGATCACATTTCCTGCTGTGTCCGAGGTGGTCTCCTTCGAGGAGGGAACGCTGGATCTGCCTGGGCGACCGCGGGTCATTCACACTCCTGGCCACACGAAAGGGAGCTGTGCACTCGTGTCGAACAGGACACTATTCGCCGGCGATGCGCTCGCGACAATGGACATCACCACGGGCAAGCCGGGCCCGCGAATCGGCCCCGGCTTCATCAATGACAACAGCGAGCAGGCGCTTGCGTCGCTCTCCAAGCTCGAAGGTTTGGATGTCGACACGATTCTCGTTGGTCACGGCGAACCTTGGACGGACGGCGCGGACGAGGCGGTGCACCATGCGCGGCAGGTGGGCATCTGGTAGGCGAGCTTCGCTCACCGTCTTCAGTCTTCAGTCTTCAGTCTTCAGTCCTCAGCAAGAGCGGGGCCGCAGGGGCGTGGGACCGTAGGCCAACTTTCCTACCGAACACCCAGAACTGAGAACCGAATACGGGCCGAGCGAAGCCCCTAGGTACCAGATACCAGGTACGGGCCGAGCGAAGCTCAGCCCACCTCTACGGGTTCTTCACCAGACTGCCAGCCTTCCACACGTGGGTGATGTTCGTCGGGTGTGCGAGCACCGTCACGTCGTCGAGTGGGTTCGAGGCAACGGCGATGATGTCGGCGTCGTGTCCGTCGGCGAGCAGCCCCGACGTGGGAGCTTGGGGACCGAGGGTCTTGGGTCCGTTGAACGTTGCCGCCTCGATCACCTCCAAGGGTGACATTCCCGCCTGCGCGAGGTAGATGACCTCCTCACCGTTGGCTCCCCATGGAACGGCCGAGGTCGGTCCGCTTGTCGCCATGTCGGTTCCGAGCGCGATTGTCACGTCGGCCTCGTGAGCCAGCGCCATTGCCTCCATGTGTCGATCTGCCATCGCATCGAGTTTGCGCATGGCGTACTCGGCAGCGCCCGCCTGTCTGCCTCCTGCAAGCAGCCGCTCGACGATGAATCTGGTCGGCACCAGAACAGCTCCCTGCTCCTTCATCTGTGCAGCCGTTTCCTCATCGAGGTAGGTGCCGTGTTCGATCGTTACGACTCCTGCATCGAGGGCCGCCTTGATGCCGGGCTTGCCATGGCAGTGCGCCATGACCACCCGATCGGCCCTGGCCGCCTCCTCCACGATCGTTCGCAGTTCTTCGAGGCTGAACTGCTGATGGATCGGATGGTCTATCTCACTCAGCACACCCCCGGATGCGCAGACCTTGATGACCTTCGCGTTGCGGCGAAGCTGCTTGCGGGTTGCCTTCAGGCACTCCGGGACTCCATCGCACAGCTCGAGCATGCCGCCGGAAGCCCCGTAGCTCAGCAGCCAATCGAGCGGGTAGGAGTGGAGATCACCGTGTCCGCCGGTCGTGGAGAGAATCGCACCGGCGGCGTAGATGGTCGGCCCGATGATCGACCCCTCTTCGACGGCCCGCGCCAGGTAGATGCCGTACCCCCCGGCCTCACGAACGGACGTGAACCCGGCCATGAGTGCGGCCTCTGCGTCGCGCACCGACCTCGCTGCGGCGAGGGCCTGGGGGATCTTCACGAGGTTCTCGAGATCGGGTGTCGTCAGACCCGTGAAATGCGCGTGGACGTCCCACATCCCAGGCATGACGACCGGCACGTGTGCCCCCGTGGCCATCGGCGATGGGGGAGCGGACTCAACTGGACCGGCGTAGGTGATCGTTCCACCTTCGGTGATGACACACCCGTTGTCGATGGGTGCGCCACTTCCAGGGATCAGCGTGTCGGCTTCGATGCGATACATGGGCTTCCTCGTGGTCGGTCGAGATCAACCTAGTGTGCGCTCGCTTCGCGAGCTGTTCTGGGTTCTTGGTCTTCGGTTCTCGGTAGGAGCCTCGCCCCACGGTATCGCGCCATATGTGGCTGCGTTCCTACTGACAACTCAGAACTGAAGACTGAAGACTGAAGACTGGAAGCGGGCTGCTGTCAGCTATCGGCTGACAGCAGCCCTAGGCTTCTCCGATGATTCGTCTCGCCGCGACGATTGGTGTCGTCTGTATCTCGTTCTCGGCGATCCTCGTTCGAGCGGCGGATGTGTCACCGTCGACGGCGGCGGTGTTCAGGGCCGTGTATGCGATTCCCCTCCTGTTCGCCATGTGGGTGTTCGTCAAGAACCGCGACCACAGGTCGACTCGCACGCGTCTCATCGCTGTGGTCGCCGGGCTGCTCCTCTCCGTGGATCTGACGGTCTGGCATCACTCCATCGGGTACATCGGTGCAGGGTTGGCAACGGTCCTCGCCAACGTTCAAGTCGTGTTTGTCGGTCTCGCAGCATGGATCATCTGGAAGGAGCGGCCGGCCCGCTTGACACTGTGGATGATTCCGCTCATGGCTGCGGGCCTCGTTCTCTTATCCGGGCTCGGACGAGCGGATGCGTACGGCTCGGACCCCGTCCTCGGGGTTGTCCTTGGCGCAACCACGGGTTTGACGTACGCGGCGTTTCTGCTCGTGTTCAGGACGGCAACTCGACGTGAGGACGCTCCGGCCGTCGGGTCTCTCCTGGATGCAACCGTCGGGGCGGCGGTAGGGGCATTGGTGCTGGGTGAGCTGTTCGGATCGATTGCATTCCGACCCACATGGCCGGCGCATGGGTGGCTGCTGCTTCTTGCGGTGGTTTCCCAGGCAGTCGGATGGCTGCTGATCGCTACGGCGCTTCCGAAGGTGCCGGCACTCGAGACATCGGTGTTGCTCCTGATTCAGCCGATTGCGGCGATGTTCTGGGGGCGCTTGTTCTTCGGCGAGACCGTGTCGTGGATCCAGGGGGTGGGAGTGGCGTTGGTGATTGCCGGAGTGGTGGTCGTGTCGGCCCGCGGGGCGATCGCCGGTAGGCTGCGGACGAGGAGGGCTACATGAAGCTCGAGGTCATCACGCACGAGCCCGTCGGGTCTTCGAAGACCGTGCCGCTGTTGTTCGTTCACGGTGCGTGGCATGGGGCCTGGTGCTGGAACGAGCACTTTCTGCCCTACTTCGCCGAGCATGGATACGCGTCCCATGCGCTGAGCTTGAGGGGTCACGGCGAGAGCGGCATCGACAAGCGATTGCGGGTCGCCCGCGTCAAGGACTACGTGGCAGATGTGGCGGCAGTCGCAGCCGATTTCGACGTGCCTCCCATGATCATTGGGCACTCGATGGGTGGACTTGTCACCCAGTTGTATCTGGAGAACCACCCTGCCACCGCAGGAGTCCTGCTCGCTTCTGACCCGGTGAGGGGCGTGCTGCGCACTACGCTCAGCGTGGCTCGTCGGCATCCGTTGGCGTTTCTGAAGGCGAACCTCACCTGGGACCTGTACCCGATCGTCAGCACACCGAGTCTGGCGAGGGAGGCGTTCTTCAGCGAGGATCTGCTTGATGAGGTCGTCGCCGGCTACTTCGAGCGACTTCAGTCGGAGTCGTACCTCGCCTATCTCGACATGATGTTTCGACTTCCGAAACCGGACAAGGTCGCTGTACCGATGCTGGTGATGGGCGGCGAGAACGACACGATCTTCACACCGGAAGAGGTGCGAGCGACTGCTGCCGCCTATGGGACCGAAGCGGTGATCGTGCCCGGCGTCGCGCACGACATGATGCTCGATACCAGATGGCAGTCCGTGGCCGATCGGATGCTCATCTGGCTCGAAGGGCTATCCGAGATCTGATCTACCCGTGCGAGATCAGCCCAGGTCGGATGCGACTGCGAATCTGCTCCCGGGTGGCCGCCAACCGGTGTCCGAGCATGAGCGTGAACCGACGAAGAAGACCGAGGCCGACCGCAGGCTCCTCCTCGAACGCCGTCCAAAGCTCGTCGACCGGCAGCACCACGAACTCGGAGTTCTCCATGCAGACCGCCGAGAACGGATGTACTGCATCGTCTCCGGAGGCGAGCGCAGACGCGCCGATCACCTCGCCGGGTTGGCTGACGACGTTCATGAGGATGTCTTCGCCGCCATGGAGTGGCGACTGGCGGTTTGCCACCATCCCGGCGACGAGGACGAGCAACGAGTCCGAAGGGGCGCCCTCGTCGAAGATCCTCGCACCCTTCGCAGCGGTTCGAAGGTCGACGTGCGGTGCGAGCAGATCGATCTCCTCGTCGGTGAGTGACCGGAAGAAGGGCAAAGTCTTGAGTTCGGCAGGATCGATCATTGGTTCTCCTTCTCAGAACAGGCCTTGCACTTTTCCGGTCTCCACGTCGATGTCGACATTCTCGAATGCCGGCCGGCTCGGCAACCCCGGCATGGTTCGCATGGTTCCACAGAGCGGGTAGAGGAATCCCGCCCCAACACTCGCCCTGATGTCCCGTACCGGTAGGCGGAAGTGCTTCGGAACACCTTTCGCCGACGGGTCGTGGCTGAGGCTCAGATGGGTCTTCGCCATGCAGATGGGCAGGTTGTCATACCCGAGCTTGGTGTAGAGACGGATCTTCTTGTCGGCGTCGTCCATGAAGTCGACACCGTCCGCGCCGTACACGCGTGTCGCGATCATCTCGATCTTGTCGCGGATCGGCATGTCGAGCGGGTAGAGGAACGAGAAGTCCTTGGGCTGTGCTGCCGCCTTGACAACGGCCTCGGCCAGGTCCATGGCGCCTTCGCCGCCCTTCGCCCAGTGGTCGGTCATGACAGCGTCCTCGGCGCCTGCCTCGGTGGCGATCTTTCGGAGGAGCTGAACCTCGTTGTCGGTGTCGGTGTGGAAATGGTTCACGGCCACTACCACGGGCACGCCGTAGCCCTTGGCAATCCGGATGTGGGCGACGAGATTCACGGCTCCTTTCTCGAGAGCATCGAGGTTCTCGGTGGTCAGTTCCGGAGGGAGTGGTTTGCCTGCGATGACCTTGCCGAGTCCGCCGTGCATCTTCAGTGCTCGGATCGTCGCGACGATCACGACGACATCCGGAGTGAGACCACTCGTCCGACACTTGATGTCCATGAACTTCTCCATGCCGATGTCGGAACCGAACCCGGATTCGGTGACGACGTAGTCGGCAAGATGGAGGGCGATCTGATCGGCGATGATGCTCGAGTTCCCGTGGGCGATGTTGGCGAACGGTCCTGTATGCACAAGGACGGGGGTGTGCTCCAGCGTCTGCATGAGTGTCGGCATGAGAGCGTCCCTGAGAAGTACCGCCATCGCTCCTGCAACCTTGAGGTCTTCTGCGGTGACGGGCTCTCCGTCGAAGGTTGTGCCGGCAACGATCCTTCCGAGCCGGGACCGGAGGTCTGCGAGTCCGGTCGAGAGGGCGAGGATTGCCATGACTTCCGATGCGACGGCGATGTCGTACATCGATTCCCGCGGGTAGCCGTTCGGCTTACCGCCGAGACCGATCACGACTTGGCGCAGCGCGCGGTCGTTGAGGTCGACCACCCGCCCCCAGGTCACCGAGAACGGATTCAGGTTCAGCTGGTTCCCGTGCGTCAGGTGATTGTCGATGGCCGCGGCCAGCAGATTGTGGGCGATCGACACGGCGTGGATGTCGCCGGTGAGGTGCAGGTTGAAGTCCTCCATGGGGATCACCTGGCTGTAGCCGCCGCCGGCCGCACCACCCTTGATGCCGAAGGTGGGGCCCATGCTCGGCTGGCGAAGCGTGGTGAACACCGAGTGGCCGAGCCGGCCGAGCCCCTGAGAAAGTCCGACCGCGGTTGTGGTCTTGCCTTCCCCGAGAGGCGTCGGGGTGATCGCGGTGACATCGATGTACTTGCCGAGGGGCCTGTCGGCGAACGTGTCGCGGACGTCGAGGTGGACCTTCGCCTTGTAGGTGCCGTAGAGATCGAGGTCGTCGGGTCGGAGACCGACTTGCGCGGCGATGTCCAGGATCGGGGAGAGGGGTGCCTCCTGCGCGATCTCGAGGTCGGACGGGACCGGGGTGCGAGGCGCTACGTAGGAACTCAACATGACTCCTCTCGAGGTACGAGCCCGAGTCTATCCCGGCGTTTGCATGTCTTGGCGGCCCGTGGTGAAAGGGTCCAATGCGCCGGCGTAGGGCCCTATGGCCCATGTCACGAGGACAAGGTGGAAGTTATCAATACGGAGAAGTAAGAACGTGTGCTACTTATGGGTGCACATTCCGAAGGGAGATACTGAGATGTTACGAAGGAGCCTTTCCTTCAGGCTGCTTCTTCTGGTTGTCGTTCTGAGCATCTTTGCCCTGAGCGGCTGCGGAGGAACAGCCACTGAGACCACCGTGGCGACAACGCAGGCCACGACTACGACCGAGGCCATGACCACCACGACGGAGGCCATGACCACCACGACGGAGGCCATGACCACCACGACCGCTGCGATGGTCGATGAGTATCAGGTCCTGGCCGACTACCTGAGCGGCAGACTCGCCGACTGGTCGCCGACGATTTCCGCAGACGTGCTGTACGAGAACCTGACAGATGGGGACACGTCCAACGATCCTCTGATCATCAGCGTTCGCGCACCTGACATTTACGCCGTCGGACACATCGCCGGTGCGGTGAACATTCCGTGGCGTGAGATCGCCAATCCGGAGAACCTGGCCAAGCTGCCGATGGACCGCCAGATCGTGGTCTACTGCTACACCGGGCACACTGGGCAGGTGGCGGCGACCCTGCTCATGTCCTTCGGCTACGACGTCACGAACCTGAAGTACGGCATGATGGGGTGGAGTGACGACCCTGATGTCGTCGGGACGGAGCCGTTCTCCGCAGCGATGGGGTATCCCACCGAGACGACACCAAACGAGCTGAGTGGTTCGTACGAGCCGCCGGTGCTCGACACGGGTGAGTCGGAGGGGGCTGCCATCGCGATCGCACGGGCCCAGCAGTTCATCGCCGACTGGTCTCCCACCATCTCGGCCGAGGCGGTGTACGAGAACCTGACAGACGGTGATGTCAGCAACGATCCGTTCATCATCAGTGTCCGTGCACCCGACGTCTACGCGATTGGTCACGTACAGGGTGCGGTGGACATCCCGTGGAAGTCGATCGCCGATACGTCGCTGCTCGCCGGCGTGCCGTCCGATCAGCCGATCGTGGACTACTGCTACACGGGCCACACGGGCCAGGTCGCTGCGGTGATCCTGAAGCTGCTCGGGTACGACGTCACGAACATGAAGTTCGGGATGATGGGATGGAGTGACGACCTCGATGTGCTCGGCACGACGCCTTTCTCGAAGGCGATGGGCTATCCGACCGAGACGGAGGCTCACGCTCTGCCGTAGGAAGTGATGGGGGTGGTGGGCAGTGATGCTGCCCACCACCTCACGGGAGGTTTCATGAAGAGAACGACGTTCCTCGTGGCCCTGGGTGCGGGGGCGCTCGCCTTGCTGCTGTCCTCGTGTACCAACGGGACCGAAGACACCACGACATCGACGGCGGTCACGACGACCACGCCGATGCCGCCCGTGCTCGTGTCCGACACCAAGGACAGCAGCAACTGCATCGACTGCCATACCAACCAGGAGTCGCTCCAGGCGATGGCCGTCGAGCCGGTGGAGGAGAGCCTCAACGAAGGTGAGGGCTGAGGGGGCTCGGTGCCTCAGGTTGAGGCATGGGCCAAAGTCTTCCTCGACGACGAGGAGTTCCTGACGTCGACGCACGGCTCGATCGGCTGCATCGAGTGCCATGGGGGCACACAGGCAACCGGCGACATGGAATCTGCCCATGTGGGCATGCAGCGGGACCCCGCCGCTTCGGGAGCGTGTGCGTTCTGTCACACCGACACCACACAGGTGCAGCTCGCCAGCCTGCACACCACGTTGCAGGGGTACTACCAGGTGCTCGAAGCGCGCAGCACGCCGGAGTTGTCGGCGGGACTCCAGGAAGCGTTCGATAATCACTGCACTTCGTGCCACTCGTCGTGCGGACAGTGTCATGTGAGCGTGCCCGAGACCGCCGGTGGGGGTTTGCTCGCGAGTCACGAGTTCAAGGAGATCCCACCGATGAACACGACCTGTACGGCGTGTCACGGAAGCAGGATCAATGACGAGTACAAGGGCAAGAACACGACAGCCGACGGGATGACGCTTCCCGCAGACGTTCACTTCAATCCTGGCGGGATGGCGTGCATCGACTGCCACGACGAGGCGGAGCTCCACGGCGACGTCTCGGCGGCGAACGATCTGTCGATGTACTCGGGTACACCGGACGTGGCATGCACGGACTGTCATCCGCTCGACGAACTCCTCGGGGCGAATGATCAGCACACCGAGTTCCACCTGGAGTACCTGACGTGCTACGTGTGCCACTCGGTCGACTACAAGAGCTGCTACAGCTGTCACGTGCAGCAGTCGGACGAGGGGGTGGCGTACTACACGACCGATCCTTCCGAGATGCACTTCTACATCGGCATCAGCCCGCTCAAGAGCGCAGATCGACCTGAGGCCTACACGGTGTTGCGGCACATTCCGGTGGATAGGGACTCGTTCGGTTACTACGGTGCCGATCTACTCCCGAACTTCGATGCGGTTCCGACGTGGAAGTACACCACACCGCACAACATCCAACTCGACACTCCGCAGAACGCGTCGTGCGACTCGTGCCACGGCAACGCCGACATCTTCCTGACGGAAGACAAGGTCGCCGCTGATGAGCTCGAGGCCAACAAGGACGTGATCGTCCCGTACATCCCGTCCGAGAAGTAATCCGGTTGGGGGCCCGACGGGCCCCCAACCCTTCTCTGTCGATCTCTCCCCGTTCCCGTCGATCATGATCCTCGCGAGCGGCGCCGAGCTCGGCGAGAGCAGCCAGGTCGGGCCTTGTAGGCTTCGACGAGATGATCAGTCCCGACCTCTCAGCTCGGCTTCTGCGCGTGGGCGTGGATCCGTCCACCATCGTCGACCCCGAGGACGCCTGGCGGCGGTTGCACGACGTGTTCGGGCTTCGGGCGACGTTGATCGACCGCTACGAGCTGGAAGCCCATGCCCGTGGCGTCGGCGTCGATGACGTTCCGGTGGAGGAACGCATGGACATCGCCTGGCGGGTGATCGCGACCCACACACCCGGCATGGAGCTGCTCGGCGAGGCCGGGGGAGATCCCGTCGAGGTGGTCCCGTACGACCCTGAATGGCCGGCAAAGTTCGAGTTATGGAGGGACCGGTTGGCAACGGCACTCGCACCCACCCAGGTCGTGATTCATCACGTCGGGTCCACGTCGGTGGAGGGGCTGGCAGCCAAACCGGTGATCGATGTGCTCGTGGTCTCCCCCGATGTCGACGACGAGGACGCCTACCTGCCCGGGATCGAGTCGTGCGGCGTGCTGCTGCGCACGCGCGAGCCGGACCATCGCTACTTCCGACCGCCGAAGGGAGCACCGCGGGTCGTGCAAGTGCATGTGGCCGACGAGAAACGAGGCTGGGGCTTGAACCACCTGCTGTTCCGGGACTACCTACGCACCCATCCTCGGGTGCGTGATGGCTACGCCGATGTGAAGCGCAGACTCGCCGTCACCTACCGGGACGACCGGCTCGCCTACAACGAGGGCAAGACAGGGTTCATCCTGGATACCCTCGAGCGTGCAGAGCCGTGGGCTGAGACGGTGGGATGGCGGGTGGAGTAGCCCCAATCCCCGTTCTTGCGTGGATTGGTTGGCCATTTGGCGTTTTTCTCACGCAAGAACAGAAGAGAAACCTGGGAACCGATTCCTGCGCTCGTGCGTTTCCTTCTTGAATGGAGACAGTGCACGACGTGACATCCACACCGACGGTCATACCGCAGCGCTTCGAGGACTTCTACAAGGCCTACCGACCCCAGCTCGCGAGAGCGCTCGTACTCGCGCTCGGAGACCGTGGCCTGGGGATCGAGGCGGCCGACGAAGCGATGGTGCGGACCTATCAGCGGTGGAGAACCGTGCGGACGTATCGAAACCCGAGGGGATGGGTGTACAGGGTCGGGATCAACTGGGGGCGGTCCCGCCTTCGTCGCCGCCGTCGCGAGAGGCACGAAACGGAGTCTGGAGCCCAGCCGCCCGTGTCCGAACCAGACGTGGAGATGCGCCAGGTCCTCGAGGGACTACCGCTGGAGCAGCGAAGCGTCGTCGTGTTTCGCTACTACCTGGGCTTCTCCACCGAGGAAACGGCCGAGGCACTGGGGATCAAGCAAGGAACCGTGAAGAGCCGGCTGTCTCGGGCGCTGGAGCGCCTGGGCGACAGTCTCGGAGGTGAACGATGAACGATCTCGAATCCCGGCTGCGTTCGGATCTCCAGTCGGCGGGGGACGCCATCCACCTCCCGGCGGGGGACATCCAGGGCGTTGTTCGGAGGGGAAGAATGCGCAAGATGGTGAGTAGCCTCGCCGCCACAGCCGCGGTCGTGGTGGTTGCGGGGGCGGTCTGGCAGATCACCCGATCGGCGTCCACCGTTCCCGTGGTCACACCAACTGCACCGACGACAACGACGACAGCAACGCCGCCGTCAGATGCCGTGCTGGATCCCAACCTGCTCGACTGGAAACAGGTCGACGGCCCTCCGGTCGACAAGGTTCTCTCTGCATGGACGATGCAGGACGGGCGTTTCGCCGTGTGGAGTGGGAGCGAGGTGTGGACATCCACTGACGGCGAAGCATGGTCCCATGCGGCGAGCACGCCCGACGGCATGTTCTCCTACGACTCCTTCCATACAAACACTCGGTTCGAGGGAACGTGGATCGGTATCGGCGGAGGAGACACGGCAACAGTTTTCCGGTCCGAGGACGGCACGAGCTGGGATCAGGAGCTTCTGCCTACCGATGCGCTGCCAACCTCGAATCCTCTGCTCGTGAGGACCGTGCGCGCCAGCTTCGTCGCTTCGACCACCGATCGTGTGATGATCGCCGGAGTATCCGTGGAGATGGTCGACCGTGATGCCGCGGTAGCTGCGCTGGCACCCGAGCTGGTCGCCGAGGGCAACACCATCGAAGTGACCGATACCGCTCTCGTTGTTCACGACGCGTCTGGCACGGTGCTCCGCTCCATCCCCCTCTCCGACATCGACGTGCGTCTCACCGATTCCTATCTGCTGTCTACGGTTGTGTGGTCGTCGGACGATGGCCTGCACTGGACGATGGCGCAGCTTCCCGGCGACCAGGTCGCACCGCTATCACTGACTGTCCTCGGCAATCGATTCGTGGTGGGCACAACCAGTCTCAACAACGGTCAGGGAGGCTTGTGGGCATCGACGACCAGCGGGGCGCTTCGAGAGGTGGTTCCCTCGGGGTTCTTTCCCGCAGTAGGTGCGTGGGGTGATCAGCTCATCGCGTCGATCGGTCAAACCCTCGTGGCGTTCGGCACGGACTGGCAGCAGCAGGCTCTCGTCCTGCTGCCCGAAGTGAACGGAGACGTGGCCACAGCCGACAACATCTCCGCAGGACGCGTGGGGATCGCCATCGCTGCCTTCGATCACACGAGATCCTCTGTTCCGTTGCAGGCGGTGTTGTTCAGCCCCGACGCGACAACATGGCAGGTCACGTCAGCCGACGTGTTCGGAGAGCCGGGCAACGCAAGAGTCATTGTGAATGAAGCGGGTGTGCTGGTCTTCTACGGCCCCGGCCAAGACGGTGGGGCCACACCGTTGGAGCCGTTCACCACATGGATCGCGACACCACGAAGGGCCGACGAGCCCGTGGTCGACACGACGCTCGAGGTCGAGCCGGCGGACGGGTTGCCCGGTAATCCGTTGACGGTCTGTGGAACGACCCCAGGCGTGACGAGCCTCGAGCTCGTACTGACCGGCCCGGAGAACGGCGACGTATGGCCGAGCCACGAGTTCGTGGACGTCGAATCGGACGCCGGTGACTGGTGCTGGAGCGGAACGATTCCGACACAGCTGGAGACGCTCCTGGGTCCCAACGCCGGACACCTGTACCCGATTCCGCCGGGCACCTACCAGCTGACCGCCGAGAGCGGTGGAGAAGTCCTCGCGACGGGGGATATCCAGATCGGCGCAGCAGATCCCAGCCAGTCCGCCGAAGACGCCGCACGGGATGGTGTGCTTCCGGCCGTCGCGGTGCTGCCGTTCGATCTCAGGGTCACCATCTACGACGAACTCGACACGACGGAGGGACGCTGGGTGCTCTCCCAACCTTCGCCGTCTGTGCCACTGATCTTGGGGGATTGCGACCCCGCCGACGCGGGGTGTGTGTATGGGAGGGACTATGTCGTCAACGGTGAGTACGGCGAGGTGCTGCTGCTGGACAGCACGAGTGGCCAGATCCTCCGCGCCTATCCGCTGCCCGGTTTCCCAGTCGAACATCGGGGGTCGATTCTCGTGACTGACGAAGCCGTCTTCTGCTCGTCACAGGGCGATGGTGCACTCCCTGACTCGATGCTCTGTCGGATAGACCGCTCGACACTCGACTGGATGGTCCGAGTGTTCCCATCGAGCGTCGACTCGGGCTTCAATCCTGTGCCGACGGATCAGTACATCCCGGACAACTGGATGATCGACAGGCCGGTCAACGATGCGATGTTCCTCGGGCTGAAGGAGACGCTCGACGGCCTCGTGACCGAGGGGTACCTCGCTGACTACGTGATCAATCCGATGACGCTCGAACTGACCCGGGTCCCGGTGTCCGGACCGGCGACGACCACCGATCCGGCCGGCTAGAACGGGTCTGTCATCGGCGCAGAGGTCTCCAGATGCGGGTTGTCCAGTCGGTGTTTTCTGTCCCACCTGACTGATATGTTCGGGTCATGGAAATGGATGGTTTGGAGCTCCGGCTGATCGAGTTGGAGGCGGTGGTTTCGGCGGCTCGATCTGAGCAGCTGGGGGTGTTGCGGGAATTGGACGTTGCTCAGGTGGCGACGGCGGATGGTGCCCGCACGCTGGCCGAGTGGGTGTCGTCCCGTTTGGATGTATCCAAGGAGACAGCCACTGCGCTGGTTCGTACGTCCCGATCGATCGTGGATGCCCCGAGGGTCGCCGATGAGCTGTCCGATGGGAAGATCGGGTTCGAGCGGGCGGCGGAACTGTGTCGGCTCGCCGGGGTGGGGGAGTCCGATCCGATCGGAGCCGGCTGGTGGTTCGATATCTCGGGGTTGCGGCGGGAGGTCGCTCGGCGTCGCAGGTTGTCACCGATCGACGAGAGCAGTGTGTTCTCCGACCGCTTCCTGGCCATCCAGCCGGACCTGACAAACGCCTGGT
>Ga0307426_1001634_pt1 | contig 14582 bp, 15 predicted proteins | sample SalMarWE160340MG_FD_202165 | JGI IMG/M metagenome (GOLD analysis project Ga0307426, IMG submission 202165) | Salt marsh sediment microbial communities from the Plum Island Ecosystem LTER, Massachusetts, United States - WE1603-40 | ecosystem: Environmental > Aquatic > Marine > Intertidal zone >... | reverse complement strand
GTGGGTGCTGCGTATCCGGGTGCACAGCACGAACCCGTTGGTGTTGGGCATGTCGCCGTCCACGAGCGCGATGCCGACGTCTCCGTCGGCCAGGCGCTCCATCGCTTCGTCCGCGTCGGCTGCCTGCCGCACGTCGAAGCCGGCGCTGGTGAGCAGCAGCGCGAGCGCCTGGCGCGGCTCGCGCTCGTCGTCCACCACCAGCACATTCGACTCTCTGCCTTTGAGGGGCATCTCGTCTCCGTCCATTTCATGCCTCCGAGGCGGTGTTGTCTTTGAACACGCCAAGGGGGAACGTTTTTGCCAGTACCTGGTCCACGTGTCTGAGGGCGTCGACGGGCTGCATTCGCCAGTAGGTCGGGCAGGGCGAGAGGAACTCGACCAGTGAGAACCCGAGCCCGGCCAGTTGGACATCGAAGGCCTTTCGGATCGCCCTCTTCGCTTTGCGAACGTTGCCGGGCGAGCTGAGCGCCACACGTTCGAGGTAGGCCGAGCCGTCCAGGGTGGCGAGCAATTCGCATACGCGGATGGGGTTGCCGTGGACGCTCTGCACGCGGCCGCCCGGCGTGGTCTGTGTCTTCTGGTCGAGAATCGTGGTGGGCGCCATCTGGCCGCCGGTCATGCCATAGACGGTGTTGTTGATGAAAAACACGCAGATGTTCTCGCCGCGGTTGGCGGCGTGAACGATCTCCGCCGTGCCGATGGCCGCCAGGTCCCCGTCGCCCTGGTAAGTGAACACCACCTTGTCGGGCTGGACCCGCTTGATGCCGGTGGCGACGGCGGGGGTCCGGCCGTGCGGCGCCTCCGTCACATCGATGCGCCAGTAATCGTAGGCGAGCACGGCACATCCCACCGGCGCCACGGCGACGGTCTTCTCCCGAATGCCGAGTTCGTCGATCACCTCCGCGATCAGGCGGTGCACGATCCCGTGCCCGCACCCGGCGCAGTAATGGGTGGGAACATCGACCAGCGTCTCCGGCCGGCGGTAGCCGCGGGGGCGTTTAGTTTTTTTCGCAGCAGTCGTGGAGTGCATCGAGTATCTCCTTGGCGGACGAGACGTTTCCGCCGACCCTTCCGGTGTGGTAAACGGGCTTCTTGCCTTCGACGGCGAGCCGAACGTCTTCGATCATCTGGCCCAGGCTCATTTCCGGCACGAGAAAGAACTCGACCCGGTCGGCCGCGGCGCGGATGGGCTCATACGGATACGGCCAGAGCGAGATCGGCCGGATCATGCCGACCTTGAGGCCCTCGTCTCGCGCCCGCTTGAGGGACTCCTTGGCGACGCGGGCCGACGTGCCGTAGGCGACGATGCAGATCTCCGCGTCGTCCATCCGGACCTCCTCGTGCCGTTTCTCGTTCTTCTCGATCTCGTCGTACTTCTTGCCGAGCTTGACGTTGAGCGCTTCCAGCACGTCCTCGTTGAGGAACAGCGACTTGATGCTCTGCTGCTCGCGCCCTTCGGCGCCGGTGAGCGCCCAGGGCTTTTCGGGCGGGTTCGGCTCGGGCAGGTGGTCGAAGGTCACCGGCTCCATCATCTGGCCGAGGCGCCCGTCGGCAAGGACCAGCGCCGGATTCCGGTACTTGTCCGCCAGGTCGAACGCAAGGTAAACCAGATCGACGCATTCCTGCAGGGTGCTGGGGCCGAGGCAGATGGTGCGGTAGTCACCGTGCCCGCCGCCGCGGGTCGCCTGCCAGTAGTCGCTTTGGGCAGGCGCGATGTTGCCCAGGCCGGGGCCGCCGCGGACGATGTTCACGATCACCCCGGGCAGCTCCATCCCGGCCATGTACGAGATGCCCTCCTGCTTCAAGCTGATGCCCGGGCTGGAGGACGAGGTCATCGCCCGCTTGCCGGAAACGGCGGCGCCGAGGACCATGTTGATCGCGGCCAGCTCGCTCTCGGACTGGATGAAGACGCGCCCCTCTTCGAGCATCCGGCGCGACATGTACGCGGTCAGTTCGTTCTGGGGCGTGATGGGATAGCCGAAGTAGGCGTCGCAGCCGGCCCGGATGGCCGCCTCGCCGATCGCCTCGTTGCCGGCCATCAGGAGTCTGCCTGATTCCATTGCTTCTTTGTCCATCCGTTGACGGTTCGCCCTTATTCTACGCGGCGTGGGTTATCCAGGCAAGGATGGATTGATCGGCTTCCGGAGGCGTTACCGTCTTCGTGCGGCGAGAGACGGCCGGCCCGAGGCGGGGCTGGCCGGTCAGTACTTGGCTCCCGCCCTGCGAAGCTCCCGGTGCCTGCCCTGTCTGCCGGCCATTTGGTTCTTGAGGAATTGGATCAGATATTCCACTTCGGGCCCCGGGCCGCCCTCGCGGTCTTCGAGAATCTTGAAGGCTTCCGCCCGGGTGAGCTTGGACCGGTAGAGGATCCGGTGGGCCCGCTTGAGCGCGTCGATGCCCTCGGAAGAGAAATCATGGCGCTGCAAACCGATCACGTTGACCCGGTGAACTCGCGACGGGTTGCCCTCGACCACCATGTAGGGCGGGGCGTCGTGGATGATCCGCGACATGCCGCCGATGAACGCGTACTGGCCGATGGTGACGTAGTGATGCACGCCGGTGAGGCCGCTGACAATGGCGTGGTTCTCGACTTTGGTGTGCCCCGAGAGGCCGACGTTGTTGATGAGCACGATGTGGCTGCCCACGTCGCAATCGTGGCCGACGTGGACGTATGACATCAGGTAATTGTCGCTTCCGATGGAGGTCAGCTTGCGGTCCTTGGCGGTGCCCATATTGATGGTACAGAACTCGCGAAGGATGTTGTTATCCCCGATCTCGACGTCAAGGACCTCGCCCCCATACGAGACGTCCTGGGGCGGCGTGCCGATGCAGCAATAGGGATAGATGCTGTTGTGCTTGCCGATCTTGACCTTTCCGACGAAGTGGCAGCCGTGACCGACCTCGGTTCCTTCGCCGATGGTGACGTTCTCCTCGATGACACAGTACGGGCCGATCTTGCAGTCATCGGCAAGCTGCGCCTTGGGATGCACGAGCGCGGTGGGATGCACGTCGGGCACGTTCTTTTCCCGCCTATGAAGAACTCTCGCCGGCCTCGGACGGCTTGGCCACCAACATGTATGTGATGTCGGCTTCGCATGCGACATCCCCGCCCACCATGACCCGGCCGTGTACCTGGGCATTGCGCGGCCGGACCCGGTAGGCATCGAGCTCGATTGTCAACTGATCGCCGGGCGCCACCGTCCGGCGGAATTTCACGTTGTCCATCGACAGCAGGATGGCAAGCTTGTTTGTTTTGAGGCACCGCTTCGAGAACATCAGGCCCCCGACCTGCGCCATCGCTTCGAGTTGAAGGACGCCGGGCATGATAGGCTGTTCGGGCCAGTGGCCCTGGAAGAACTCCTCGTTGATGGTCACGTTCTTGATGCCCACCGCCCGCCGGTCGTCGGCGAGCTCGATCAGCCGGTCGACGAGAAGGAACGGGTACCGGTGCGGCAGGACCTTTCGGATGGCGCGCACGTCGAGCACCGGCGCCTTTTGCGGCGCGGCGCGTTCCAGGACGATCCGCCGGATCCGTTCGGCCAACCGCGCGTTCAGAGCGTGGCCGGACTTCATCCCGATGATGTGAGCGTTGATGTCGACGCCCGTGAGGCACAGGTCGCCGATGATGTCCAGTATCTTGTGGCGGCACGGCTCGTCCTCGAACCGCAACGTGTTCTCGACCACGTTGCCGTCCCGGCCGATGATCAACGTGTTGAGGTAGGTGGCTCCCTTGCCCAGGTTCCGCGACCGGAACTCCTCGATCTCTTCCTCGAAGAAGAACGAGCGGGCCGGCCCCAACTCCTCGCGGAACACGGCGGGGTCGATCGGCCACGACGAGTGCTGCGGCGGGAGGGTGGGGCGGTAGTCGAGCGTGAACGAGATTCTCAGGCCATCTTCCGAGGGCAGAGCGATGATGCTGGCGTCCTTGGCGGAGACGGATATCGGCTCGGTGAGGGTGACTTCACGCCGCTGCCGGTCCTGGTCGATGATCCGTGCGTCTTCCAGCGCGTCGATGTAGATGCTGGCGCTGCCGTCACCGACGGGCATTTCGACTCCCCGGATCTCGACCACGACATTGTCCACGCGCATTCCGTAAAGGGCGGCAAGAACGTGTTCGACCAACTGGACCTCGACCTCGCCTCCGCCCGGGGCGGCGGGGTCCGGCCTCCGAAGAGCGGTTCTCCGCAGCCGGCTGGTGGCGTACTCGGGGGTGGCGGGGATTTCGGGCTTGCCGGGAAGGTCGGCCCGGACGAAGCAGATGCCGCTGCCCGCCGGGGCCGGTTTCAGCCACACCTTGGCCTCTTTGCCGGAGTGGACTCCGACGCCGGTGACCTCCACGACCTTCTCAATTGTCCTCTGTAACCGTTTCAATACCCGCTGCCTCGCAGAGCTCGTCGAGTTTCCCGCACATCCGCCTGACCGTCCGGATCAGGTCGGGCAGTTTTCGCAGCGCCGCCGCCCTGCGGCGCGCCAGGCGGGCAGGCTCCGCCGGCATGCCCATGACGGCCGCCTCGGCGGGAACGTCCTTGGACACGCCCGAGCGGCCGGCGGCGACGGACCTGTCGCCCATCTTGACGTGACCTGCCAGGCCCGCCTTGGCACCCAGCACCACGTAATCTCCCAGCACCGCACTGCCCGCGAGCCCGCACTGCCCCGTGATAATACAGTGCTCGCCGATCTGGCAGTTGTGGGCGATCATCACCAGATCGTCTATCTTGGTGCCCCGGCCGATCAGCGTCGACCCAAACCGCGCCCGGTCGATGGTCGTGTTGCTGCCGATCTCCACATCGTCCTTAATGACCACGTTGCCGATCTGCTGAACCTTCTTGTGTTGCCCGTCTCTGAGGATGAACCCAAACCCGTCCCCGCCAATGACGACACCGCCGTGAACGACGACGCGGCTGCCGACCTGACACCGGTGGCCGACCTTCACTCCCGGCGAGAGACGGCAGTTCTCGCCGATCACGGTCTCGTAGCCCAGAAACACCTGGGGCCCAACCGTCGTGTGGCTGCCGACCCGGGCCCGGTCCTCGATGACCGCATGCGCCCCGACCGACACGTCCTCGCCGAGCACCACGTCCCGGCCAACGACGGCGGCGGGATGAACGCCCTGATACCTGGGCGGCTCCGGCAGCGCAAACAGGTTGGTCGCGTGCCCGAGGGCCGTCTGGAGGCTGTCGGCTCCTTCGGCCGAGGGCAGGGGTACGCGGATGACCGCCGCGGCCTTGCAGCCGGAGGGGATCTCCATCTGCTCGGGCAGGATCAGACAGGTCGCCTGGCTCTCGGCGGCGGCTCGGGCGTATCTCCTTTCGGACACGAAACTTACTTCGCCCGGCCCCGCTCCCATCAGGCTGGAGATGCCGGTGATTATGACCGAGGCGTCGCCCTCGACCCGGCCGCCGACCGCGTCCGCCAGCTCGCCTGCGGTGAGGCACGCCGCCCTCGCTCCGTCCGCCTGTCCCTCGTTCAGCCCAGCCATCACTTGTTCTCAGGGGCTTCAGACTTGTTCTTCGCTTTCCAATCGTTATACCGTTTGTTCATCTCGCGCGCAACCTTCAAGCTGATGCCGGCCCCGCCGGCGACGTAGAACACGGCGCGCGCGTCCACCACCACGTCGAACTTGTTCGCGATGGCGTACCCCTGGACGGCTTTCCGTATTTCCGCGTGGGCTGCTTCGAGGGCGGCGCGAGTTCGTTCATCCAGCGCCCGCCGCAGCCGCTCGCTCAGGCGGGCCAGTTTCTGCCCTCGCGCGACGACCTCGGCCTTCCGCTTCTCGTGGTCTCTCGAGCCGGGCTTGAAGTATTCCAGCTCGGCGCGGACGCGCTCCAGTTCCTTCTTCTGCTCATCCACCAGCTTCTCAGCCTTCTTCTCCTCGGCCTCCAGCCGCGTCTGTGTGTCCTGCCAGCTCAGGAGCTTTTCCAGCACCTTCCCGGTGTCGACCACCCCGATGCGTGCCTTGGGCTCCGCGGCCTTGGCCAATGGGTGCCACAGCAGGAGGATCGCTGTTGCGGTCAGCACCACGCCCCGCGGGCTACGGCAGGAGAATGCCCACACTGAAGCTGAACGCTTCCTTATCATCGCCGCTCTCTTTCTTCAATGGGAATCCGACGTAAACCGCCACCGGAATCTTGCCCAACTGCGGGATGACAATGTGTGCGCCGACGCCGGCGGAGATGCGGAGGTCTGCGAGCGCGCGCGCAAAGCCAAAAGTCTCTGCGGCGACGGAGCCTGCATCCAGAAAGGCCACGCCGCGGACCTGGTCCTTGACGATGGGGAAGTGATACTCGGCCCCGCCCTCGAGCTTGAAGTTGCCGCCGATCGCGTCGCCGCCCGACCGGGGGCTGATGCCGTGGGTGGCAAAGCCGCGGACCGAGCCCAGCCCGCCGGCGAAGAACCGCTCGAAGACGGGCACGTTGGTGCCGAGGATCACCCCGACATTTCCCCACACCGAGATGACGTGCCGGGTCTTGTCTTCCGATTCGCGTACGGTGTGGAACCCGCGGCCCTCGGCGGTGAGCTTCAGGGCCGGGCAGCTGATCAGCTCGGCCATCACGGTGTACCTCTTGCCCTGCGTCGGGAAGGCGGGGTCGTCGACCGTGTCGTGCCGAATCCCGGTGGACACGCCCACCACCACGTGGGTCCCCTCGTCATCCGCGATCTCATCAGCCACGCCCTTGTCCACGTCGAACACGTCGGCCAGGTGTGCGCGGAACCCCACAAACCCGGTGAGGTCCGGCCGGAACCGTTTGCCGATGGTGATCCCGGCGCCCAGCTTGCTCACCGAGTATTCCTCCCAGTTCCGCACGCTGTACCCTGCCGTGACGTCCAGTTCGACGGGCCGTTGCCGAAGCCACGGGTCGCGGAAATGGACGCCGAACTGGCTGGCTTCGGAGCCGGGCTGCAGGAAGATGGCGAGCGACTGGCCGCCGCCGGAGAAGGCCGTGCCGGACACGAAGTCGTTCCAGCTCTTGGCCCTGTCGGTCGCGTCGAAATTGGAGTCCTGGAACCGGAAGTCGCCGAAGAAGCCGCTTGACGAGCTGGCGCCGGCCCCGATCATCAACTGGCGTGTGTTTGCCTCCTCCACGTGAACCTGAAGTTCCTTGTACCGTTTTCCGGGCCGGGTTTTCTTGCTGTCGACGGTTCGGACCTCAACCTTGTTGAAGTATCGGAGGCTGCGGAGGCGCCGCACGCTCTGTGCGATCTTCCGAATGTCGTACCGGTCTTCCGACTTGATGGCCATTTCGCGCTTGATGACCTCGGGCCTCGTCTTGTCGTTGCCGGTCGGCCGAATGATGTCGATGTAATACAACGGGCCCGGCTCGACGATGTACTTCAGGTTGTAGACCTTCTGATCCGGGCGCGCCATGTGGGCCTCGTCGAATCGGACCTTGACGTCGGCGTAGCCCTTCTCCTGGTAGACCATCCGGATGAGCTGGGTATCGGCCGCCAGATCGGCCCGCGTGAAGAGGGCCCCTGTCTTCATCGTAAGGCGGTCGCGAATGTGGTCCTCGAACAGGGGCTTGACGCCCTCGAACGTGACGCTCCCCACCCGGTAGCGGCCGCCCTCCTCGATGTGGATCCGCAGATACACCGCGGCGCTCACGTCGGCCGGGCCCCGCGACATGAACTCCATTTGGACCAGCCGGCCGGCAGCGGTCGGAGTGTCTTTGGCATCGATGAGGGCGTACCGGCGGCGGCCCGGCCGGGTGTACAGGCGGGTAATGGCCGAGATGTCCGCCAGCACGGCATCTTGCGTGAAGGGGTCGCCCGGCCGCAGGGCGCTCAAGTCGGCGATCTGTTTGTTGGTAAACGGCCCCGTCGTGCGGTGGACGATCCGGTCGACCGCCGGCTTGCCGTTCGGCCCCGGCTTGAGGGCGATCTCGATGGTGACCCTTTCCTGCGCCCTGGCGAAGGTGATCTCGGCCGACAATCGCCGCTTGCCGCCGGCCAGGTCCCAGTCGCGGATGTTGATCTGCTGGGGCGTCGTCCTCAGGCCAGCCGCATAGTAGCGGGCGCTGAGCCACTGGATGTCTTTGTCCAGTTTGGCGCGGCTGAAGTCGCCGCCGCGCCTCAGCAGCAGGCCCCGGCGGATGGATGCGCTACTCAGTGTCCTGGCGCCGCTGACGCGGACGCGCGTGATGACGTTTCGCCCTTGGCGCCGACGGTAGTCGACGCCGATTCTAACGGACTCGGGATCGAACAGCACGGGGCGGGGCTTCACCTGCACGTCTTCCCAGCCCCATTGGAGGTAGTGGCTCTTGATCTTCTCGACGTCGGCCTCGTACGCCTTCTGCACGAAGCGCCGGGAGGTGTACCATCTGTCTTCAGTCGTGCGCATGAGGTTCTGGAGCTGGCGATCTGAAAAGGCCCGGTTGCCGGTGATGGTGATCTTGGCCGGCTGTACCTTGGGGCCGCGGTCCACTTCGAACTTCACGTCCGCGAACCCGGCGCGGCCCGCGACCGGGGTGATCCAGGCGTTCACCGTCGCGAAGTGGTATCCCCCCTCTCTCAAGTGATCGGCGATGCGCCGGCTGTCGGCACTGATCGCGGCGCGGCTGAGGGATGCGTCGCGGCGGAGCGTCACGGCCTCTTCCATCAGCTCCGAGGCGGGGATCGAGGGCGTCCCTTTCCGAGGCACCACCCTGACCGTCCAGGCCGTCGGCTCCTTCTCGAAAACGAACACCACGCGAACGCCGTCCACGAGCGGCTCCGGCCGCACCTCGCGGCACAGCATGTTGTGCTCGGTGATGAACGTCTGGAGTCCCTCGCGGGCGGCGTCGGCCGAATACGGCTGGCCGACTTCCAGCTTCGTTTTCTGGGCAAACCACTGCGGCGACGGGGAGTCGACGGGCGCTTCGGCGCCGGTGGTGGGGTCTCGATAGACGAACTTGATCTCGCGGATGGCCGCCCCTGGGGCCATGCAGAAATGTGCAGACCCGAGGAGGGCCGCCAGCGCCAGGGTGGAAACCCGGATGCGCCTCTTCGGCCGAAGCCTCATCCCCCTGTCCTCCTCCGGTTCGCCCTGCGGCGCGGTGCGTCAGTACGGCGCCGAGTCGCCCGCGGGCATGTCGATCTGGGCGGCGGCATATGCCGACCAGGGCGCGAAACGCATCTGCTCCCTCAGGAACGTCAGCCGGATTGTGTCGGTCGGGCCGCTGCGCTGCTTCGCGACGATCAGCTCGGTGACGTCGGCGCCCGGTGACTCGGGGTTTGTGTCGCGGTACAGCAGCATGACCACGTCGGCGTCCTGCTCGATGGCGCCGGATTCCCTCAGGTGCGAGAGCTTGGGGCGGGCGCTGGCATCGCCTACAGCCGCGCGGGAGAGCTGCGACAGCGCGACCACCGGCACCCGGAGTTCCTTCGCCAGGCTCTTCAGTCCTCTCGAGATATCGGTGATCTCCTGCAGCCGCGAGCGGTCTCGTCCCGACCGGTCGGCAGACATCAACTGGAGATAGTCGATGATGACGAGCTCAATCGGGTGCTGTGTGAAGACGCGGCGGCACTTGGACCGCACGTGGCCGCACGTGAGGGCGCCGGAATCGTCGATGAAGATGGGCGAATCGTACAGGTCGCTTGCCGCCTCTCTGATCTTCTCCCACTGGCTCTTGTCGAGTTTGCCGGTGCGGAGGGGGGTCGAGTCCATCTCCGCGTGGCAGCACAGCAGGTTCTGGGCGATCTGCTCGCGCGCCATTTCGAGGCTGAACATCAGGACGCCGCGCCCCTGCCCCACGCCGATGTGTTCGATGAGGTTCAGCGCCAACGTGGTCTTCCCGCTGCTCGGCCGGCCTCCGATCACGATGAACTCGCCCCGGTGCAGGCCGCCGGTGAGACGGTCGAAGTCGGTGTAGCCGGTCTGTATGCCGACCAACCTGTCGGGGTGGTTCATGATGGTATCGACGACGGACTGAACGATCTCCTTGACCTCCATCGGATGCGACGCTTCGAACCGCGTGGCCACCTTGAACACGCGCTGTTCCGCACTGTCGAGGATCTGCTCCACCTCCTGGTGCTCGTCGTAGGCTTCGACGAGGGACTGGTTGCAAGCGGTGATGAGGGAGCGGAGCAGGAACTTCTCGCGGACGATGTTGGCGTAGTGCTCGGCGTTGGCGGCCGACGGCACCGCCCCGCCGAGGTTCATGAACAAATCGGCGTTGGCGGCGATGTCGTCCTCTCCCATTCGGCGCAGTTCGTCCTTGACGGATACGACGTCGATGGGCTGATTCTTGGCGTACAGGCCGGTAAACGCGGAGTACAGTTTCTGGTGGTCGGCGCGGTAGAAGCACTCGACGGACAGAACGGGGGCGACGCCGCTCATCGCCTTGGGTTCCAACATGATGGCGCCGAGAACGGCGACCTCCGCCTCCTCGCTGTGCGGGGGGACGCGCTCGGCCGAACTTCCCTCACCCATGACTTGTCCTGCTCTCTGGGCGCAGACGGCTTCCGACTGGTGGCTATTCCGCTACGATCCACACCCGCGTCTTGGCGGTTATCTCGTGGGCGAGCTCAATCTCGACGACGTACACGCCGACCTCTTTCAAGGGCTGCTCGAGACTCACGTTCTTGGGGTCCACGTCGAACCCGTCCTGTTTCAGCGCATTGACGATCTCCTGGGCGCCCACAGAACCGTAAAGGTGGCCTTCCGGGCTGGCCGCCCCCACGATAGTGAAAGACGTGGCCGCGAGCCGGTCCCGGGATGCTTCCAGCTCGGCCTGTTCTTTGGCGGCCAGCTTGGCGATCCGGGCCCGTTCCATCTCGAGCTGCCGGTAGTTCGCCGACGTAGCCGGCACGGCGAGACTTCGTGGGAGCAGATAGTTTCGCGCATATCCGTCGGCGACGTCGACGATCTCGCCGCGTTCGCCCAGCTTTTCGATTCTCTCCCTGAGCAGAATTTTCATCCAAATCCTCCAACACGTCTGCACCGAGGCAACGAAGGCCTCGTGGGCGGCGTGGAACCAACTCCTCAGTCGCCGATGTAAGGCAGCAGCCCCATGGTCCTGGCGCGCTTCACCGCGGACTTGACGCTGCGCTGGTGCGTGGCACAGTTGCCCGACCGCTTCCTGGAAAAGATCTTGCCCTGGCCGGTCAGCAGCTTGCGAAGGGTGTTGACGTCCTTGTAGTCGATCTGTTTGATGCGCGCCTTGCAGAAGCGGCAACGCGACCGGTCTCCGGGCCGGGTGTAACGCTTTTTCGCCATCCGAAAGCTCCGAGGTGTCTCCGTTCAGTCAAAAGGGAATATCGTCGTCCGACAGTTCCGCGTCGCCCGCGGGCGGCGGCGTCTCCGGCGGCGCCGGTCGGTCGGCCGGGGCCTGAGCCCCCCTGGGCCGGCCACCGAGGAACTGGACCCTCTGGGCGGTCACGCGGAGCCGCCTGCGGTTCTCGCCGGTCTTCTTGTCCTGCCACTGGTCCAGCCGCAGGTGTCCTTCGACAAAGACGGGCCGGCCCTTGCTGAGGTACTCGGCGCAATTCTCCGCCTGCTTGCCCCAGACGGTCACATCGATGAACGTGGCCTCGTCGCCCCACGTGTCGTCGGCCTGTTTGACTCGGCGGTTCACGGCGAGACCCAGGTCGAGCACCGCCTGCCCCGACGGGATGTACCGCAACTCGGGGTCGCGGGTGACATTCCCCATCAGAAAGACCTTGTTCAGATTCGCCATCGTGTCTTCCTCGGACTATGCCGGCTTTTCTTCAGCGGACGGTTCTTCCTCGGAAATCGCTTCTTCCGGGGCGGCTGCTGCGGGAGTCTCGGTCTCGCCGGACGTCTCCGCTGCGGCTTCGGTCACCACTTGGCCGATGGGCTCCGGCTTCGCCTCGGGCGGCGGCTCCGGTTCAACTGCAGCCTGTTCGGGTTCCGCCGGTGCCGTTTCCTGTTCGGTCTTGGGCTGCTGGGTGGCCTCGGCCCCGGGTTTCTGTTCGGTCCTTGGCTTCCTAGTGCGTCTTCTGTCGTCGCCCGCTTCCAGTGAGTCGCCGACATTCTCTTCGCGGAGTATGATGGCCCGCATGACGACGTTGGAGATCTGGCAGTCTCTCTTCAGCTCGGATATCTTGGCCGGGTCGGCATCGAACTTGGTCAGGATGTACGTTCCGCGCCGTTTGCCCTCGATCTCATAGGCAAGGCGGCGCGAGTCCCATTTCTCAAGCTTGTCGGCAGAGGCGCCATGCCGCTCCAGCAGCCCCTGGATGTGGTCTGCGATTGCCTGGAAGTTGTCTGATGCCTTCCTGTCGTCGACAAGAAACAGCCCTTCGTATGTTCGCAAAGCTATGTGTCCTCTCAGTTAAACTCGTTCATACAGGCCTCGATGCCTTCGTTGGCCCAGCATGCAACGGCCTGCGCCGCGATGCCGACCGCCTCCGTCATCTTCTTTCGCTCCGCGCCGGCGAACCGGTCCAGCACGTACTCTATCGCGTCACCCGGCGGGCGTCCGATTCCGACACGCAGCCTGGGGAACTCAGCCGTCCCTAACGCGCGGGCGATGGACTCCAGACCCTTGTGCCCGCCGCTCGACCCTTTACGCCGGGCCCGGACCTTTGCGAACTCCAGGTCGAGGTCGTCGCACACAATCAGTATCTGGTCGAGGGCCAGCTTGTTCCAAGCGACCGCGGCCTGGACAGACCGCCCCGAATCGTTCATATACGTCCGAGGCTTGACCAGCAGCAATCTGCCGGCGTCTGTCTGGCCCTCGCCGATCCGCGCCTTGAAGCGCCGGCGCGAAACCTTCACGCCCAGCTCCTCTGCCAGCCGGTCAACCACCTCGAACCCGACATTGTGACGCGTGCCCTTGTATTCCCTGCCGGGATTGCCAAGCCCAAACACCGCCAGCAAGTCAGGGCTCCCGTCGTGTCAGTTACCAGTCACCAGTTATCAGTTATCAGTGATCAGTCAGCAGTGCCCACTGATAACTGATCACTGACCGCTGACCACTGATCACTCCTTCGCGCCCTCCGCGGGTTCCTCTTCCTCGCCCTTCGCGCGCCCGATGACCTCGGGTTCTCCCGGCGCTGCTTCCTCCACCTCGGCCGGCGCCTCTTCTTCTTCCACCACGGCGGGCGGACGGATGGTCACGAGGATTGCGTCGGGGTCGGTCAGGATCGTAACGCCCGGCGGCGCCTGAACGTCGCGTACGTGAATCGCGTCGCCGATCGCCAGATGGGAGATGCCCACCTTGATTAGCTCGGGGATGTCGGCGGGCAGGCAACTGACCTGGAGGTCGGTGACCGGGTGCTCGACCACGCCGCCCGCCGCGGCGCCCTTGGCCGTTCCAACCAGTTCGACGGGGCATTCGACGTCGATCAGTTCGTCCATCGCAATGCGCTCGAAGTCGACGTGCAGCACGCTCTCGCCGAAGGTGTCGAACTGCACGTCCTTGACCAGCACCTGATCGCTCTTGCCGTCGACCGCCAGCGTCACCATCTTGGTCCGGCGGGCCACCACGCGTTGGATGTCTTCCTTGCGGAGCAGGACGGACACCGGGCCTTCCTTGTGACCGTATACCACCGCGGGGATCATTCCGGCCCGCCGAGCCCGGCGCGACGCCGCCGATCCGATCTCCTCCCGGGGCTGGGCGTTGAGCGTTGTCTGCTCCATTAGAGTTCTCCGTCCTGGAACAGGTGACTGACGGACATGTTCATATGGATCCTCTTGATCGCCTCGGCCAGGAACCCGGCGACGGAGACCACCTCGATCTTGTCCGGTACGCCGGCCTCCGGCAGAGGAATCGTATCGGTCACCATGATCTTCTTGATCGGCGCTTCATTCAGGATCTGAAATGCATTACCGCACATCACCGGGTGCGTGGCGCACACGTAGATATCTTCGGCGCCCGCGTCCTTAAGGAACGTGGCGGCGCAGGCGAGCGAACCCCCGCTCGCGATCAGGTCGTCGAACATCAGGACGTTCTTGCCGCGCACGTCGCCCACTACGGCAGTGATCTTGACACTCTCTCCGTCCACGCGCTGCTTGTGACACGAGGCCACACTGGTCCCGAGCGCGTGGGAATACCCGACTGCCATCTTCATGCTGCCGATGTCGGGGCTGGCACAGACGAAGTTATCGAGATGCATCGCCCGGATGTGCTTCAGCAGCACCGGATGCGCGTAGAGATGGTCGACCGGGATGTCGAAGAAGCCCTGGATCTGCGGCGCGTGCAGGTCCATCGTCAGGACCCGGCTGGCGCCGGCGGTGACGATCATGTTGGCGACGAGCTTGGCCGTAATGGGGACCCGGCCCTCGTCCTTGCGGTCCTTGCGGGCGTAGCCGTAGTACGGCAGCACCGCCGTCACGCGGTCGGCCGAAGCTCGTTTGACACTGTCGATCAGGAGCAGCAACTCCATCAGCGTCTCGTTCTGCGGGTGGCAGGTCGGCTGGATGATAAAGATGTCCGAACCGCGCACGTCGTCGTGGACCTTGACCTCCAACTCCCCGTCGGGAAACCTGCCGATGTGGGCCTTCGAGAGCTTGACCCCGAGATGCGCGCAGAGCGCCTCGGCAAGCTTCGGATTGGCGGTCCCGGTCAGTGTTTTAAGCGGCGCTATGGCGATACCGTTACCCATCCTTGCGCCCCGCCTGGGCAAAGCCAGAAGACACC
>Ga0307426_1001628_pt1 | contig 14608 bp, 12 predicted proteins | sample SalMarWE160340MG_FD_202165 | JGI IMG/M metagenome (GOLD analysis project Ga0307426, IMG submission 202165) | Salt marsh sediment microbial communities from the Plum Island Ecosystem LTER, Massachusetts, United States - WE1603-40 | ecosystem: Environmental > Aquatic > Marine > Intertidal zone >... | reverse complement strand
CATCGCCGTGGTGTCGAGATGCAGGGCGTTGGGATGATCGACGGGCAACAGGGACTGATGGCGTCGGAATTCGGCGGCGGTCGATACATCGATGTGTTTGAGCCGGGCCGCCCGTTCGGCGGTGGGCACCCGCTCGGCAAAGGCCGCATCCGAGCAGGTTAAGACGACCGGCACAAATGCCGCAGCGCGGTGCCGAACCATCGTCTCGATACGCTCGAACACCTGACGATCGCGCGGCGAGTCAATGACGGCGGCGGTCAAAACATAGCTGAATTCGGGCGGCGCGATCGTTTCAATGGCGCGGTAGGCCTGCTCCCTGATTTCCCAGACCAGATCCCACACCTGCCGCGGCAACTGTGAGGTTCCATCAGCGTCGATCAGAGAAAAAATCACGTTGTTGACCAAGTGGTTGTCGAACAAACGAGCGTTCGTCCGAGCGCAGACTTCGCGAGCCACGGTCAGTTTGCCAACCCCGTAGTGCCCGATCAGGCACACCACCGTGTTGTTCATTCGGCCGCCTCATGTTGCATCCAAGCATGCGCCGAATTGGACCTCGGGGTCCAGAAGCCGCGCTCGGCGGCCTCGCGGAATTTCCCCAGGAGTTCTTCGAAACCCGCCGGGTTGTTGTCCGCGATGAAGGCGCGCGTGACATCGTCGAGCACGAAGGCCTCGAAGGCGAGATCGAAATGGTGGGTCCTGACGGCGCCGGTGGTGGCGGCAAAGGCGAACATGTAGTCGACGGTGGCGATGATCTCAAAGGCGCCCTTGTAGCCGTGGGCCTTGAGCCCCGCAATCCACTTCGGATTGACGACGCGGGACCTGACCACACGGCCGATCTCCTCTTCCAGCGTGCGGGTGACCGGGCGCTCGGGCCGTGAGTGGTCGGAGTGATAGATGGCGGGCCGCTCGCCGGTGAGGGCTTGCGCAGTGGCGGCCAGGCCGCCCTCGAACTGGTAGTAGTCGTCGGAATCGAGCAGGTCGTGTTCGCGGTTGTCCTGGTTGTGCAGGACCGCTTCGATGGCGCCGAGCCGGGCGGCGAAGCGGGCCCGCGCCGGTGTGCCGGCCGCCTTTGCCCCGTAGGCATATTGGCCCCAGTTGAGGAAAGCGCGCGCCAGATCACCGGTCTCGCGCCAGGTGCCTGCGTCCATCAGCGCCTGCAGGCCGGCGCCATAGGCACCCGGCTTGGACCCGAATATCCGGTATCCGGCCTGCGCCGCGGCCTCCTGCTCGCTCGTGCCCTTTGCCATCAGGACGAGCGCGTCGGTGCGCATGCGGGCAGCGATCGGGTTCTGGTCCTCGGGCTCGTCCAACGCCCCGATGGCGCGGACGGCGCGGTCAAACAGTTCGATCTGGGCCGGGAAGGCATCCCGGAAGAGCCCTGAGATGCGCAAGGTCACGTCGACGCGGGGGCGGCCGAGCTTCGCAAGCGGGACGATCTGGTAGCCCGAGACCCTCAGCGAGCCGGGGTCCCAGACCGGTCTGGCGCCGATCAGCGCCAGCGCCTGGGCGATGTCGTCGCCGCCGGTGCGCATGTTGGCGGTGGCCCAAACCGACAGCGCGGCGGCGCCGAGATTTGTGCCGGTCTCCTGGAAATGCCGCCTCAGGAGGCTTTCGGCGGAGCGCTGTCCAAGTTCCCAGGCGGTCGGGGTGGGCACGGCGCGATTGTCGAGGGAATAGAAGTTGCGGCCGGTCGGGAGGACGTCGAGGCGTCCGCGGGAGGGCGCGCCGGCGGGGCCGGGCTCGACGAAGGCGCCATCCAGCGCTCTGAACAGGTTCTTGCGCTCCCCAGGTCCACAGGCGGCGAGCGCCGGGCGGATGACGGTTTCGAGATGGGCGAGGACGGCGCCGGTCGCCGACCATACAGGCTCGGGGGCGCGACGGCCCGAAACCATGTGGGCAGCCAGGGCCTCGAGCCGCTCGACGGTGTCGCCGGCGCTGCGCCAGGGCGCCGAGGTGACATCCGCCAACTCTGGCGGCCGGGGCCCGGCCCAACGGCGCCCCAGATCGGCGGTCAACGGGTCGAAACCGAGCGCCAGATCGTCGGCAAGGGCCCGGATCATCGAGGCTTCTTCGGGCGCCTCGCCGCGCGGCACGCGCACCAGGGCGACCAAAAGATCGGTTTCGGCGTCGCCGGAGGGCGAGCGGCCGAAGACGTGCAGACCGGAGCGAATCTGGGCCTCCTTGAGCTCGCAGAGATAGGTGTCGAGCCGGCCGAGCGCTTCGTCGCCGTCGTCGGCGATCCCGGCGTCCTTGTCGAGCCCGGTGTCGCTCGAGAGCGCGAAGATGCGCCGGCGCAGGTCCCTGAGCCGTCGCCGGTCCATGCCGGAGGCGGCGAAATACTCGTCGCACAGGGCCTCGAGGTCCTTCAGCGGCCCGTAGGTCTCGGCGCGGGTCAGCGGCGGGATCAGGTGGTCGATGATGACGGCGCCGGTGCGGCGCTTGGCCTGGGTGCCCTCGCCTGGATCGTTGACGATGAAGGGATACAGGTGCGGCAGGCGCCCCCAGAGCGCCATCGGCCAGTCATCCGGCCCGAGGGCGTTGGCGCGGCCGGGCAGCCATTCGAGATTGCCGTGCTTGCCGTTGTGGATGACCGCGTGCGCGTCGAACCCAAGGCGGAGCCACAAATACGCCGCGAGGTAGCCGTGGGGCGGGACGAGATCCGGGTCGTGGTAGGCGGCCTCCGGGTCGAGATCGTAGCCGCGGGCCGGCTGGATCATCACCACCAGATTGCCGAAGCGGACGAGCGGCAGGTGAAAACCGTCGGCGCGGGCGAAGGGGTCGGTTTCGGGGGCGCCCCAGCGCTCGGTGACGGCGGTGCGCAGCGGTTCGGCGAGGGTCTCGAACAGCGCCTGGTAGCGCTCGAACGCCAGCACCTCCCCCTTCCCGCGCTCGGGATGGGCATTGGTGGGGCCGGCCTGGAGGCTTTCAATGAGGGCGTTGCCGTCTTTCGGGATCGCGTCGAGGCGATAGCCGGCGCCGGCCATGAGGTTGAGAATCTCGACTGTCGATTGCGGCGCGTCATAGCCGACACCGTTGGCGAGGCGGCCGTCGCGCACAGGATAATTGGCGAGCACGATGGCAACACGCCGCTCGCCTGGCGAGGCGCGCCGTAGTCGCACCCAGTTGCCGGCGAGCTCGACCGACGCCGCGATGCCGTCGGCGTCCGGCGCGTAGGCGGTCAGCGGACATTCGGTTGCCGCGTGCCAGACGGCGGACGCCTTGTGGCCGACGATGAGAGCGCCGATACGGCCGTCGAGCTCGGGCAACACCACCTGCATGGCGAGGTCTTTGGGCGCCAGGCCCTGCTTGTCGGAATGCCAGAGCTCGGCCGGGCGGCCGGACTGGACGAGCTGGATGACCGGCGCGTCGGTCTCGGCGAAGGGGTTGAGCCTTTTTTCGAGGCCGTCGAGGCCGAGGGCGAAACCGGTCAGATTGAGGATCACGCCCGGCTCGAAGCGCGAGAAGGCGGCGCGGACAAACCGCACGCAGGCCGCTTCCTTGAGTGTCGAGACCAGGAGCGGGACGGCGGCGAGACCGGCTTCGCCGAGCGCTTTGACGAGGGCTTTGAGCGTGGCGGTGCCGGCGCCCTCGAGCGCAGCGCGGTAGAAGAGAATGGGGACGAAGGGCCTACCGCCATTTTCTTCGTGGTGGCCGCCCCCCCTTCCATCCTCCCCCACAAGGGGGGAGGTGACGGCATGGGCAGGCTCCATCTCCCCCTCGATGGGGGAGGTCGGCGCAACGCGCCGGGTGGGGGTGGTCGTGCCGACGCCACAAAGGAGGTCTTCGAGCGCCTCCGCCTCGATAATGCCCTCCCCCGGCCACCAGTAGCCGAAGCGCGGGAACGGACGCGGTCTGGCCTCGGGTGGCGGTTCGCCGGCCACGATGGCGCGGCAAGCGGAGAGGATCGCGTCGGCATTCTCCGGCCCGCCGGCGGTGAAGCGGGCATGCAGGTGGCGCCACTCGTCATCGGTGACCGTCGAGCGCGCCAGGAGGTCCGGATCGGGGGTGGCGTCGCCCGGCAAAAGGGCGAGTTCGGGCCCGCCATTGGCGGCGAGCGCGCAAAGCTCATCGACGCCATAGGGCCAGTAGGCGCGGCCGCCGAGCAACCGAACGACGACGAGCCGCGCCTGGCGCGCGGTCTTGTCGATCCAGGTGTCGACGGAAAGGTTGTGGGCGAGCCGCAGGGTCGAGGCGAGGCGGACGTCGGTGGCGCCAGTGCGGTCGACGGCGCCGGCGATGAGCGCCAGCTCGCTGTCGGCGGCGGTGAGAATGGCGATGTCGCCAGGGCTTTGGCCCAGATCGATCGCTTCTCCTTCCTGCTGAATCTGGCCGGCCTGGGCCGCGAGCAAATGCATCAGAGCCTCGCCCCGGCGATCTGTTTTCTGCGCATGGCCTTGTCCGAAAACCAGTCCCCACTTTTCGGAACCATGCGCGGCGCTTCTCCTTCCTGCTGAATCTGGCCGGCCTGGGCCGCGAGAAGTTGCATCACGATGCCGGCGCGGCGAACGCGGTGGCAATGCCGTCGCGATCGAGCGGCGACTCGCCGATCACCACCAGGGCGGTCCGGCGGTCTTCATTGTCGCGCCAGGGGCGCTCGAACCAGGTCTCGATGCGCGGGCCGACGGCCTGCACGGCGAGGCGCGCCGGCGAATCCTCGAGGGCCGCGAACCCCTTCAGGCGCAATATATCGTGCCGGGCGACGGCATTTTCGATTGTCTCGATCAGGGTGGATTTGTCGCGGCTGGGCGGCAGATGCAGGGCGATGGTGTCGAAATCGTCGTGCTCGTGGCCCGCGCCGCCGTGATCGGCCTCGTGCCGGGACGGGCGGGCGCCGAGATCAGCTTCCGAGCCGAAGCCGAGGCCGAGCAGCGCCGCCGGATCGACGGCGCCGTGCCGGGCGTGAAGGGTGGCCACGCCGGCCCGCTTGCGGCGCGCGATCCCGGATTCGATTTCGGCGAGCCGGGCCGCGCCGACGAGGTCGGTCTTGGCGAACACGATCATGTCGGCGGCGATGAGCTGATCGGCGAAGAGCTCGCCAAGAGGAGTTTCGTGGTCGAGCATCGGATCGGCCCGGCGGCTGGCTTCGACGGCGGCCTCGTCGGTGGCGAACCGGCCCGCCGCCAGCGCCGCCGCGTCGACCACCGTGACAACCCCGTCGACGGTGAGCTCGGCGGCGATCTCGGGCCAGTTGAAGGCACGCACCAATGGCTGCGGCAACGCCAGGCCCGAAGTCTCGATGACGATGTGATCGGGGCGCGGCGTGCGCGACAGGATCAGCTGCATTGCGGGGATGAAATCCTCGGCGACGGTGCAGCAGATGCAGCCGTTGGCGAGTTCGGTTATATCGGCCTCCGCGCAGCCGGCGACGCCGCAGCCGCGGATGAGATCGGCGTCGACCCCGATATCGCCAAATTCGTTGATGACCAGGGCGATCCGGCGGCCCGCGGCGTGACCGAGAAGATGGGAGATCAACGTCGTCTTGCCGGCGCCCAGGAAGCCGGTGATGATGGTGGCCGGGATCTTCGCCTGCATCACGCCGCCTCGCGCTGTCGGAAGCGTTCGAGCAACACCCCCAGCACCGGGCCGAGCACGAGCCAGAGGGCCGCCGTTGCACCCAGGGCATTGGCGGCATAGGCGGAGGCCAGTTCCGCGGGCACATCGCTCTGACCGTGCGGCGCTGCGGGCGCCCCGACAAGATGCGGGCCCGCGATCAGGGCAGCGGCGAGGCCAAGAGCAACCGGATGCCGCCATTTGGCGAGAACGACAAGCCCGGCGCCGGTCGCCGCGACGGTGCCGACCCACCACAGCTGCCGGGCGCCGAGATCGGCGGTTAGCATGCCGGGCAATTCCGGGGGCAGACCGACGGCTGGCGCCAGCTGGACGGCGATGAAGCCGCCCAGTCCCCACAGGAGGCCGTTGGCCGGCGTGATCGCGATATCGGCGAGCACCGAGACGGCGGCGAGGACGAGGGCGAAGCCGACCGAAGCCAATAAGTTGGCGAGAACCGTATAGGCGGTGCGCTCCATCCCATTGGCGGGCGTCCAGGCCTCCGGTGGCGCGGCGGCCGCCGGATCATGCGCATGCGCGTCGCCCTCGTAGAGCTCGGCCGCGACTATCAGGGGAACGACGCGCCATTGCTGGATGGCGGTCATGACCAGGCCGGCCGCCAGACCCGCAACAACGGCCGCGAAGAGGATTCGCGCGAACATCCGTGGCGCCTCCGACGGCTCAGTGGCAGGGAAAGCCGACCGAGTGCCTGGTGTCGTGGGCGCCGTTGTGCAGCGCCCTGTCGCTGGCCAGGCCAACGCCCCACAGAAGCGTCATGCCGAGCAGGAAGGCCAAGGCGCCGGCCCAAAGCCGTTCGGAAATCGAAAGTGAGGACAGAGTTCGGGAGTGAACAGACATGTGCGACCACCCTCCGTGTGCACGCGCATCAGTTCGGGCCGACCAAGGTGGCGGCCCGGCGGCTGTGGCAGGTCTCCTGGCTCGCGGGTCGCCGCTTCAGCCGTCCCTTCCCGGCCCGAAGGCCAGTGGATCTGACGGAAAGCTCGCCGCTCACAGTTGCGGGGGCAGCCACGGATTTGGTCCCTGATGGGTACGCCGCACCGTGTTCCCTTTTCATCCCGTTGCCGCATCGGGCGCCGGGAACCACGGGGCGATTGTTGGCACGCCGCGCACCCGGCGTCAAACGGGGTCACCGGCTTGCACGGCGCCGCGCGGGCTGCCTAGGCTGGCGGGGCAACCGCCGGTGGCAAGGAGACGGGGCATGGCCGAAATCAAGTTCACGCGCGAGGAGAAGCAGGCCCTGCTGGCGCGGATTCAGACCTATGTGAGCGAGGAATTCGACCAGGATATCGGGCTGGTGGCGGCTCAGACCATGCTCGATTTCATGGCCGGCGAGTTGGGCAATTTCTTCTACAATCGCGGGCTCTACGACGCACAGGCGGCGATCTCGAAGCGCCTCGATGAAGTCAGCGAGGCAATCTACGCGCTGGAAAAGCCCACCGATTTCCGGGCCTAGCGGCGATCCGGGGCGTCGGAAGCGCGCGCCTCGAGCGCCCGAATGACGCCGCGCAACTCGGCGAGGCCCTTGAGCCGGCCGACGATCGGGTAGCCCGGCGGGGAGTCGCGATCGAGGTCGTCGACGATGTTCTGGCCGTGGTCGGGGCGCATCGGCAGTTCGCTGTCGAGGCGTCCCTCGGCGCGGCGGCGGCGCTCCTCTTCAAGCAGGACCTCGATGACCGCCACCATGTCGACGGCGCCCTCCAGATGCTGGTCCTCGAAAAACGAACAGGGCACGCTGTCGGTGTCCCGGGTGATGTTTCGCAGATGAACGAAATGGATCCTCGGTGCAAACCTGCGGGCCATGGCGACAATGTCATTGTCGGGACGGGCGGCAAGCGAACCGGTGCAGAACGTGATCCCCGAATGCATGCTGTCGGCGGCCGCGAGCAGAAGGGCGAGATCGTCTTCGGTGCTGACCACGCGCGGCAGCCCGATGAGGGGGAACGGCGGATCGTCGGGATGGCAGCACAGCCTGATGCCGAGCCGTTCGGCGGTCGGCAACACCTCGTTGAGAAAATCGGCGAAATTCGCGCGAAGGCCGTCCGCATCGATCCCGTCATAGGCGGCCAGCAGGGTCCTGACCTCTTCGATCGTCAGATGTTCGTTGGCCCCGGGCAGCCCCGCAACGACGTTGCCCATCAGGGCAACCTTGGCCGCGTCGTCCATCGACGAATGGCGCTCGGCGGCGGCGGCAGACACCTCCTCGGGGAAATCGTCCGAAGCGCCCGGGCGCGCCAACAGATGGATGTCGAAGACCGCGAAATCGACGAGGTCGAACCGCATGGCGGTGCCGCCGTTCGGCAGCCGCCAGGTGAGTTGGGTGCGGGTCCAGTCCAGGACCGGCATGAAATTGTAGCACACGGTGTCGACGCCAACGGCGGCGAGGTTCTCCAGGGACTGGCGATAGGCGGCGCAGTGCGATGCAAAGGCGCCGGTTTTCTGCTTGATGTCCTCGGACACCGGCAGGGACTCGACCACCGTCCAGTCGAGGCGGGAACGGGACCCGTCGGGCATTGTCCCGATGTATCGGTTTCGCTCTTCGATCTCGACCGCGGGCCACACTTCGCCGGTGGGGATGTGGTGCAAGGCGGAGACGATACCGCTGGCACCGGCCTGGCGGATGTCGGCAATCGTCGCGACGTCGTGGGGGCCGAACCATCGCCAGGTCTGCTTCACGATTTGCGCTCCGTGCTCGGTCCGGGTCGTTCCGGCCGGGCTGGCCGACAGCCACACGCGGCAGAAACGAGACTCGTCGGGGAAAGACTACAGCGCGGCCGCAAGAGCAAGTGGGACTCGCACGAACGGCGCACGCTTGTGCTTGATGCAACACATTTGCCGGGCCATTTATTTGCGTGGTCTTCATTCGAGGGCGTATTGTCGGATCCTGCTTGATCTCGATGCCGGGCGAATGAGCGGACGGCTTTTCGCCTTCCTTTGAAGCATTGGAGCATGTCACCTTGGACGAGAAAGTCGGCTTTCTGGGCGGTTCCGACCGCGTTGTGCTGCGCAGCAACGAGGGCGCCGCCCCTTCCATCGCCGGCAGGGCGTTCGAGGCGCTGAAGCGTGCGATCGTCGAATTGCGGCTCAGGCCGGGCGATTCGATTTCCGAGGCCGAGGTGGCCCGGGAACTGGGGATTTCGCGGCAACCGGTTCGCGAGGCCTTCATCAAGCTGGCCGAGGTGGGGCTGATCGAAATTCGGCCCAAGCGCGGCACATTCGTGCGGCTTATCTCGCGGCGGGAGGTCGAAAACGCCCGCTTCATCCGCGAAGCGATCGAGGTGGCGGTGGTCCGAAAGGCCGCCCGCGACGCGCCCGACGAAACACTCGCCGAGCTGGGCGGGCTCATCGAGTTGCAGGTCGAGAGCGCTACGGCCGGCGACCTGGCCGGTTTCCACCAGTTGGACGAGCGGTTTCATCGCACCATCGCCGAGGCCGCCGATTGCGAGCACGCCTGGAGGATCACGGAGGATCTCAAGGTGCAGTTCGACCGGGTGCGATTCCTGAGCTTGCCCCACGCAACGCCGCTCAGCACGCTGGTTGAACAGCATCGCCGAATTGCCCAGGCGATCGCGAACCGCGATGCGGATGCCGCCGAGCAGGCGATGCGTCGGCACCTGTCCGAGGTGTTGACCTCGCTGCCGAAAATCGCGGCTGAGCAACCGGCTCTGTTCGTCGACTGACGGCGTTCAACGAGCCGGCGCGGGCGCCTTGGCACGCCTGAGCGGGACCATCGCAACGATACCGGCCACGGGACCGAGGGCCAGGGCCGCCAGCAGAACCGGCCAGCCGAACGCGGCGACGATCAGCGGCACGAACTGCACCGTCGCGATGGTGAGGGCGAAACCCAGGGCCGTTTGCAGGGTCAGCAACGATCCGGCCAGTTCGGGCGGCGCGAAATCGGCGACCAGGGCGGAGAACTGGGCGGAATCGGGCACGACCGTCATGCCCCAGACGAGCATGACGGCAAATGTGAGCCAGACCGGCCCCCCGAAGCTCAAGGCCGCAAGCACCGCCGTCAGGCCGCTGGCGGCGAGGGCCATCATCGCCACCTCGGACTTGCCGATGCGGTCGGCCCACAGCCCGGCCGCGATGCACAGCGGCGCGCCCAGGGCAATGCCGAGGAAGGCCGTGAGCTTGCCGAGCGCCTCGGCATCGTGGGCGGAGAGGCTGGCGGCATAGGACGCGGCAGCGGCCGCTCCCATCCAGGCCCAGACCGCGTAGAGTTCCCACATGTGACCGAAATAGCCCAGATAGGCGCGGCGGATGCGCCGGTCGGTCCAGGCCAGGCGGATGGCACCGATGCGGAAAGACGGGCTGACCGCGTGTTCGGGCCCCAGCGCGACACGAAGGACCAGCAGTCCGCCGAGGCCGGCAAGCAGCGATACGGCGGCGATCGGCAGACGCCAATCGCCGGCACCGAAATACGCAACCAGATACGGCATCGACTTGCCGAAGGTCAGCGCGCCGACGAGCGTGCCGACCAACAACCCGCGGTCGGAAAGCCCCCAGCCGACGGCGATCTTCATGCCCACCGGATAGACGCCGGCGAGCAAGGCGCCGGTGAGAAACCGCATCGCGACCGCCAGCTCGCCCCCGACCGGCAGTACCAGCAGCAGGCCGTTGGCGGCGGCGGCGGCCAGCGCGCAGGCGGCGAACAGGCGCCTGGGATCGAGACGATCGGCGAGCCCGGTGAGCGCGATCGCGATCGCCCCGACGACGAAGCCGGCCTGAACGCTCGAGGACAGCAACGCCTGGCGGGCAAGGTCCAGCGACGCTTCGCGGGTCATCTCGGGCAGCACGGCGGCGGTCATGAACCACAGGCTCATGCCGGTCGCTTCGGCGACAACCAGCAGCAAAATGGAATATCGCTTCGCGGTGAGGTGCATTAGGTTGGCGCCACGGACCGACACGCAGGGAGCGGTACCAACGCTACCACAGGGCGCACCCGCCGCAATCGGGCGGTTGAGGAGTACCGAGGCCGAAAGCGGGTCGCGGCGGATTGCCCGGCGCATTTGACACCGATCAACACGCGCCGTCGCGCAGTCGGATTGAATTCACGCACATCCAACCCGAAGGAGTGGGAAGATGAAGAGATTTGTTGCGGCCCTGCTGGTCGTGTCGTTCGGCACGGCGGCGGCGGCGCAGGCACCGGATACCGAGTTCTTCAGTTTCGGCGGCGACGAATATGCCGGCGGACAAAATGCCGAAATCACAAAACCCGCCGAAAACGACGCGTTCGCGGCCGGGTTCAACGTCGGCGTGTCGTCGCCGGTGAGCGGCGATGCACATCTGGCCGGATTCAACGTCTCTGTCGACGCGGCGGTTGCCGGTGACGTTTACGGGGCCGGTTTCGGCGTGACGATTTCGGCGCCGGTCGGAGACGATCTGACGGCCGCCGGCAACACCATCACCGTCGCCTCGGGCGGGCGCGTCAGCGGCAATGCGCGGCTGGCCGGCCAGACGGTGACGCTCAACGCGCCGGTCGCCGGTTCGGTGCTGATCGCGGCGCAGGTCGCCACGGTTACCTCGTCGATTTCCGGCGACCTGCAGTTCACTGGCGAGACGCTCACCTTCGCCGGCGGCGCCAAGGTCAACGGCAAGGTGACGATCCGGGCGCCGAACGAGATCGACGTGCCGGCCACGGTGGCCAGCGCCGATCGGGTGAGCTTCGAGCGGCTGGAGTATGCCCAGCGGGTCACCGGTCCGGCGCAGGTGGCGCTTGAGACCGTGCAGACCATGTCGCCGTGGATGCTGATCGTGCCGGCCATCATCTGGAACGTGGTGCTGCTGGTAATCGGGCTGATCATCTTCGCGATCTTCCCGAAGCGCAGCATGAGCCTCTATCAGCGGTCGGTGGCGAAGCCCTGGTACACGCTGTGGGTGGGGCTGTTGTCGCTGTCGGTGCTGTTTGGCGCCATCCCGGTGCTCGGTATGACCCTGATCGGAATCCCCCTGATTCCAGTCGAGATCATCGTGTTCGTGCTTGCCTGGATCGTGGCGCAGGTGACGGGTGCGTATGTGCTCGGCGGGCGGATTCTGGCGGCCTTCAAAATGCAGGCAGCCCCGATCATGGTTCAGTTGGTGGGCCTGTTCATCGGTCTGGTGATCGTGTGGGTGCTTTCCTTCGTGCCGTTCCTGAACTGGCTTGTGTGGCTGGCCGTTCTGGTGCTCGGGCTGGGCGGGTTGACCCGCACCTTCGTCGAGGCCGGCGGCGGCGAGCCGATGGAAGTGGCGGCCGCTTAGGACCGCGCCTACAAAGAGCTACGGGCCGCGCGCCTCGGCGCGCGGCCAGTCCCGTTGAACTTTCGATAGGACGGGCCGTTCAGGCGGCCAGCTCGGTGTCGAATCCGGCGATCCGAATCCGCGTCTTCAGCGCCGCCTTGCACAGGGCGTGCAGGAAGCAGGTCTGCTCGGACATATCGAGGGACATGCGGGCGAAATCGTCGTCTTCGGCACTGACCAGATACAGATGGGTTTCGATCGGATCGGCGTCACCGGGCCGCCCCGTCCCGCCGCTGGCGCCGCCCAGGGTGAAATGGGCGTCCTGGACGATCCGGTAGTCCTTGACCTGCTTGTGCACGATGCGGGCGTAGCGCCCGAGCTGGGTCATGAAGCAAAAGCCGATGCCGGCCGCGACAAGGCTCAGCGCGTCGGGCGCCCTGCCCTTGCCGCCATTTTCCGGCCCTTCTTCCGACAGGAACCGGAAGACCGAACCATGGGGGTTGTACATGTGCTGGATGATTTCCTTCATCCCGTCGGGACGCAGGGTGCAGAACACCCGCAAATGCAATAGCCGATCCTGACGATCGGTGAGCGAGCCGCCGGCAAAGGTTCGGGTTTCCTCGTTCTTCGGGGTCATGCGGCCCATGCGGGTGATGACGGGCGCCCAGTCTCCCTGTCCGATTCCGACCAAATCGAAACTGCCCGCCGGGTCCGGCAAGGCCGGCGCGCCGAGCGGCAGGGCTCGCCCGGTCTCGATCTCGACGCCATTGTGCGAAAGCGTGAAGACCGAGTGTTTGTACTGGCGCGTCAAGCCGCCAAGGGGGGATGCGACCACGGCGTCGGCGACCAGGGCCCGCAAGGTATCGGCGTTGGCATCGGCGTCGATCTGGGCCTCGAGTTCGATGTCGCGGGCCCCGCCGGTCATGGTGCCCTGAGAGGCCGAGCCGCGCATGGTGTAGTAGTTGTCCTGGATGAGCCGAACCTTGCCGATGTCGATGGAGCGCTCGGCGGCGAGCGCCAGCAGCTCGTTCATGATGGCCGAGACCATGCCCGAGGAGACGAAGGAAAGCGGGCACGGGCCCTCGTCATGGCCGTCGAGATAGGCGCCCTCGTCGGACGCCAGGCGCCAGGCGGCGCCGGTACGCGCGGAGACGACAAGGGCCTCTTTCTGCATGCCGCTGAGATCGCGGGCGGCGAGCCGAATGCACTCGCCGAGCCGGATCTCCGGCGGCGCCAGCCCGACCCGGTCGGGATTGCCGAGCTTGAAGAAGAGGGGCTTGCCGGATTGCTTGAGGATGTTCTCGCCGGTGGGCATCTCGGCTCTCCGATGCGGTGCGCGGGCGATTTTTGCCGCTATCGACGGCTTTCAGTCAATCGTGCGGGCGCGCGCGGCCTCAAAGCAGCAGCACCGCCCGGAAGTCGTTGACGTTGGTGTGGGTGGGCCCGGTCACCATCAGCCCGCCAACGGCATCGAAGAAGTCGTAGCTGAGATTCTGGCGGAGCAGGGCCGCCGGGTCGACCCCTTCCTCGGCGGCACTCGCAAACAGCGCCGGCGTGACGATGGCGCCGGCATTGTCTTCGGTCCCGTCGATGCCGTCGGTATCGGCGAAGAGGCCGAAAACGCCCTCCCGGCCGGCGGTCGCGATCAGGAACGCCAACGCGCATTCGGCGCTCGGTCCGCCCCTGCCGGCGGGGTTGTTCACCGTCACGGTCAGCTCGCCACCGGAAAGCAGGAGCACCGGCTGGGCGTGCGCGTTGACGGCAAGCTCATCGACGCGTGCCGCGAGACCCGTGCCGTAGCCGGCGGCATCGCCCTCGATACCGTCGCCGAGCTCGATCACCTGCGCGCCGGCAGCGCGAGCGGCTTCGGCGGCCGCGGCAAGCGAGGCCGCCGGGGACGCGATCAGCCGGTACTCGGCGGCCAGATCCGCGCAGTCGGCGGGCTTGGGGCTCTCGAAAGCCGGGTCGTTCAGGATGCGGCGGACGGCGGCAGGCGCGTTGATCGCGTATTTCTCGAGGACGTGACGGGCTTCGGCCTGGGTCGTCAGGTCCGGAACCGTCGGGCCGGAGGCGATGGTCGCCGGGTCGTCGCCGACGACGTCCGAGATCGCCAGGGTCACGACCTTCGCCGGCGCCGCCGCCATCAGCAGGCGCCCGCCCTTGACCGCGGACAGGTGCTTGCGCACGCAGTTGATCTCGGAAATCGAGGCGCCCGAACGCACAAGCGCCCTGGTGATCACCTGCTTGGTGGCAAACGGCAGCCCCTCAAGCGGCGCCGACATGAGCGCCGAGCCTCCCCCGGACAACAACACGATCACCAGATCGTCGGGTCCCGCCGAGCCGACGGCCCGCAGAATCTGCCCGGCCGCCGCAAGCCCCTTTTCGTCGGGGACCGGATGGGCGGCCTCAAGAACCTTGATCGACGAGGTGGGCACCGCATGGCCGTAGCGGGTGACCACCACCCCCTCCAGGGGACCGGCCCAACGCTCCTCGAGCGCCGCGGCCATCGCCGCCGCGGACTTGCCCGCCCCCACAACGATGGTCCGACCCGCGGGCGGATCGGGCAGGAAGCGGTCGATCACGCTGGCCGGCCGGGCGCGATCGACGGCTGTGTCGTAGAGCGCGCGCAGGAAAGCGATGGGATTGCGGCGGGGGTCGGCAGGTGGATCGGCTGCGCTCACTCGGCTGCTTCCCTGAAGGGCTCGAGCGGCGGGCAGGTGCACACCAGGTTGCGGTCACCATAGGCGTTGTCGACCCGGTTGACGGGCGGCAGATACTTGTCCGCATCGGAGGGCTCGGTCGCGATGGCGTCGGCACGGGT
>Ga0307426_1001627_pt1 | contig 14620 bp, 14 predicted proteins | sample SalMarWE160340MG_FD_202165 | JGI IMG/M metagenome (GOLD analysis project Ga0307426, IMG submission 202165) | Salt marsh sediment microbial communities from the Plum Island Ecosystem LTER, Massachusetts, United States - WE1603-40 | ecosystem: Environmental > Aquatic > Marine > Intertidal zone >... | reverse complement strand
AGGAAATGTTAAGCATACTTAAGGAGAGGAACTTTCCGGTGAAAGAACTCAGGCTTCTTGCATCGGAAAGGTCGGCCGGCAAGGCAATGGAATACGGAGGCGAAAAAATCGGAATCAGTAAGCTCGATGAAAATTCGTTCTCCGGAATCGATATAGCACTATTTTCAGCGGGGGGGTCGAGGAGTAAGGAGTTCGCCCCGGCTGCCGTAGAAGCGGGAGCCGTAGTAGTAGATAACAGCTCCGCATTTCGCCTGGAAGATGATGTCCCTCTTGTAATACCGGAAATAAACCCGCATGCGGTCGCCAGGTATAAAAAGAGGGGAATCGTTGCCAATCCGAACTGCACTACAGCAGTCACCGTCATGGCTTTGAAACCACTCCATGACCTGGCGAAGATAAAGAGGGTGGTTGCGTCCAGTTATCAGGCGGTTTCGGGAGCGGGTGCACAGGCGATAGAGGAACTAAAGAAGCAGACGCTCGCATGGGCGAATTCGGAGGAAATTACAGTCAGCACTTTCCCTCATCAGATAGCTTTCAATCTCCTTCCGCAAATTGACGCCTTTCTCGAGAACGGATACACGAAAGAGGAGATGAAGCTTCATCACGAGACCAGAAAGATACTCGGTGACGATACGATCTCGCTTACGGCTACAACGGTGAGAGTCCCGGTTTTCAGGGCGCATTCCGTATCCGTCAATATAGAAACCGAGGAAAAGATTACCGCGAACGAAGCCAGGGAAGCGCTAAGCAATTTCCCCGGCGTTATAGTCGTGGACGAACCTCACAACCTGAAATACCCAATGCCTATCGACGCAGCGGGCAGGGACGAATGCCTCGTAGGGAGAATAAGAGAGGATTTTACCGTTCCATCGGGTCTCAGCTTCTGGGTTGTTGGCGACCAGCTGAGAAAAGGCGCCGCTCTTAACACCGTGCAAATAGCGGAACTGCTTATAGGAGAGTATCTTTAATGACCATCTTCGACACCATACAAGACCTCATAAGAAAGTTAGAGAAGAGTAATTACACAGACTTGCCCGAGGGCGTAAGTCAGGGACTCGTGAACTACCTCGACGAGGATGAGAAGACAATACTTACGCTCCGCAACTTCAGGGCTGTCTACAGGGCTCCGCAGTGGCTCGACAGCAACACTTTTTTTAACTCCTGGTTTATCCTCACCGAGCGCAGGATAGTTGTCGCGAGAAACTCTTCGGCGTTTAAACGGTTCAGGGACATACCCCTCAATACCATCACACAGCTTTTCTGTGAGCTCGATCGAACCGAACCCAAGATAACAATAAACTCACCGGGGCACGAAGACATTATTGAATTTCCCAAGAGAGCGGCCTCACACTGCGAGGGACTCGAAGAGTCGCTTAAGAGCGCTATCGATAACGCCAGGAAAAACATGAGAGGGCCGGGAGACGACGGCTTCATGTTTTGCGGCAAATGCGGCAGCAAGATTCTGCGAGGCAGTCATTTTTGCTCGGAGTGCGGCGCCAGGATACAATCGACGGGTTAAGGCGCACAGCCCTGCTGCAGCTAAGAATACAGGCTGCAGGCACGGTCGCAGAAAAGCTCATTCCTTGATTTAACACTCAGCTCAAATATAATGAAAGGCAGTTGTACTTAGGAGGTTTTAAATGATTCACGGCTCTCTTGTCGCGATAGTGACGCCCTTTAAAAATGGCAAAATCGATGAAAAAGCGCTTAAGGACCTGATTGAGTTTCAGATCGAAAACGGCACTCACGGCATTGTGCCCTGCGGAACCACGGGCGAGTCTCCTACACTTTCTCACGAAGAACACGAGTACGTGATTGATCTCACCGTCAGAACAGTCAACAAACGAGTGCCGGTTATTGCCGGGACGGGCTCGAACAGCACGAAGGAAGCGCTCAGGCTTACGAGATTCGCCGAGCACATAGGCGCTGACGCTTCACTACTGGTGGTGCCTTATTACAACAAACCCACGCAGGAAGGGCTCTATCTCCACTTCAAACAGATAGCCTCACAGGTAAATATACCGATAATCCTGTACAACATCCCCGGGCGCTCGGGCGTTAATATGACCCCCGAGACCATAGCCAGACTCGCAGGCGAGTGCGGGAACATAATAGGCGTCAAAGAGGCTTCGGGCTCTCTTTCTCAGGCGAGCAAGATTCTCTACCTGTGCGGCGGGGATTTCATTCTCCTATCGGGTGAGGACGCACTGAACTTTCCTCTCTTATCCATAGGTGCCAAAGGATTTATAACAGTTACGGCCAACGTTGCCCCGCGCGATGTTGCCGACATGTACGATCTGTTCGAGAACGGAGAATTCCAAAAGGCTAAGGACCTTCATTACAAGCTTCTGCCGCTCAATGAGGCGCTGTTCGTCGAAACGAATCCAATACCCGTAAAAGCCGCCCTTAGTATGATGGATAAGATAGTATATGAATACCGCTACCCGCTCTGCCAGATGTACGAGCAGAATTACGAAACACTGAAGACGGCATTGACCAACTACGGGCTCATTAAATGAGAGTCATCAGGTGATCATCGTATTAACTAATCCCGGCTGCGTGCGGTATGCGGAGCATTCAGGTTCCGGGGCACAGACATGAGTCCTCTTGATACTGTTTTTGAAAGAGAGCTGTGGGCCAGGGGGAAGACGCCTGCGGGCTTGGATGAAGCCGGCAGAGGACCGCTCGCAGGTCCGGTAGTAGCCGCGGCCGTTATACTCCCGTCAGATTTTATCAATAACGGAATCAACGATTCAAAGAAATTATCACCGCGTAAAAGAGAGCTTTTATGTGAAGAGATAAAGCGTTCGGCTCTGGCTGTAGGTATAGGTGTGGTCGAACCTGTGGATATCGATCGTCTCAATATACTTAAAGCATCTTTGCTGGCAATGGAGACAGCCGTATACAAGCTGACCAGAAAACCGGATTACCTTTTGATAGACGGAAACCAGCGGATCTCCCTCCTGATCCCTCAGGAAACGCTGGTCAAGGGCGATTCAAGGTGCTGCTCCATAGCGGCCGCGTCCATCGTAGCCAAGGTCACGAGAGATTCGATAATGGACGTATATCACGAGCTGTATCCGGAATACAATTTCATAAAACACAAAGGCTATCCGACCAGGGAGCATATGGAGATCATAAAAAAGATCGGCCCCTGTCCGATCCATAGAAAGACCTTCAGGGGCGTGCTTTAATCAATATAAATATATATCGTTGTTGCTGCTATTCTACAACTTCAACGGATTCAATCACCACGGCTTCCTTCGGTACATCACCGTGCATTCCTTTGGTCTCGGTCTCGACACCCGCAATCTCGTCCACGACGTCCATACCGTCTATAACCTTTCCGAAAACGGCGTATCCGTAATCCCTCACGCCGTGATCCAGAAAGCTGTTGTCCACTACGTTGATAAAGAACTGCGACGTAGCGCTGTCTATGACCTGCGTACGCGCCATGGCGAGCGTTCCCCTCTCGTTCTTAAGCTCGTTGTCCGCTTCGTTTTTGATAGGGGCCTTTACTGGCTTCTGATTAAAATCTGGTGTAAATCCTCCACCCTGTACCATGAAGTTCGGTATTACGCGGTGAAATATCGTGCCGTCGTAAAAACCGTCGTTGGCATAGGATAAAAAGTTCTCTACTGTGATAGGGGCCTTGTCCTTAAACAGCTCGACCTTTATATCGCCCTTTGATGTCTTCAATATAACCACCGGATTACCTCCTGTCGTTTCGCTTTCCTGGTCTTGTGCGGTCTCTGTAACAGACTGCTCCTGTTTACTCGCTGCGTTTTCCGTTTGTCCGTTAGCGCCTTGATTCTGCTTACAGGAAATTACGAAAAGCAGCACCGGAACCAGCATAAGCACGGCATAAAAGCCCGCAGTAGCTCTTAAATGTCTGGAAATAATATCTGAGAAGTGAGATATGCTCCCATTCGTCATCTATGTTTCGCCTCCTGGACTGTCATTCGGACACTAAAGTTATAGTAATACCCGCGTGGTGTCAAACGCCGGAATTGGCGGTAGATACCTGCGTATTTGAATGCCCGAGGCGGCTCTGTTAAAGTGATAAACCCGTATCAATTATCACACAGGAGAACGAGATGAGCAGAATAAAATTCGGCGTGATGCTGAGACAGCAGAAAATCGATTTTTCGGAGATCAGAGACACCGCCGTGCTGTGCGACGAGCTTGGCTTCCACTCCGTCTGGTTCTATGACCACGTGCTGGGCAGGGGCGGTATAGAAGTCGATATATATGAGCCCTGGACGCTCATGTCGGCCCTCTCAACCGTTACAGAGAGGATACGGCTCGGGACGATGGTGCTGTGCAGTTCATTCAGGCCGCCTTCGCTTTTGGCGAAAATGTCTTCGACTCTCGACGTAGTGAGCGGGGGGAGGCTCGAATTCGCCATCGGCGCCGGATGGTTCGAGCCCGAGTATCGGGCATACGGATACGAATTCCCCGATACCGTTACGAGGATAGAGCAGCTCGCGGAATCCGTGAGGATCATAAAGTCCATGTGGACCGAAGAAATGCCGACATTCACGGGCAAGCATTACTCAATCGAGGACGCTTACTGCAACCCGAAGCCCGTGCAGAAACCGCACCCGCCCGTGATCATAGGCGGATCCGGGGAGAAGCATCTCCTGAGGGTGGTTGCCGAGCTGGCTGATGAATGGAACTGCCCCGCCACCCACTACCCGTTATTTGAAAAAAAGCTGAAGATCATGAAATCACACGCCGCCGATATAGGCAGAAATCCGGACGAAATACATTTATCTCAGCAAACGGTCTGCGTACTGGCGAAAGACCGGACGGAGCTGGAAGAAAAACTTCCCAAGGCGCAGAATAGGTACGGGTTTATCGGAGACGTAAGGCAGGTAGGAATAATCGGAACTCCAGAAGAGTGCGTACGGACGATAGAGGAAAACGAGAAGAAGGGAATCACGAAATACACGATCTTCTTCTCCGACATTATGAACCACGATACGCTCAGGTTTTTCGCTAAAGAGGTTATGTCGGCGTTTTAGAATGTCCAAAGAAGCCCGTCTAATCTTTTTTAGTCACAAACTCCTCTACCTTGCTTGCGAATTCGTTTGCGAATTCTATAATCATATCAGAGAGTTCCTCGTTTTTTGTCGCCCTTCTATAAGTATCGGCCATCTTTAAGAGCGTGAAATAAAAATGCGCGTTCATCTCGCCGACTTCCATATCATTTGTCCAGAGATCGATACTCATCGTGTTTTTCTCCGACCTGTCCCACATCGATATCATCAGCGAGTCGCACGGCATGAAACCGTCGAAGTCCGCTTGGGTCGCTCCCCAGAATATCTCCTCCGGCATATTCTCTTCGTTCAGTTTGACAAGAAACTTTATCTCGGCCTCTTTGGACATTTAATACTCCCGTATTTCTAATCTACTCCCCAGAAGTCAGGCTTCCTCTTTTCCATAAAAGCTTTCGCGCCTTCGACCATCTCGGGCGCCTTCATGAAAAATCTCGCGAGCTCAAGGCCGTGGGTTATCTGCGGGTGCGCCATATCAGAGGCGAAGTTTATCTGGAATTTCGCTATCCTGAGCGATTGGCGGCTTTTCTGCAGAAGGCTCTGACACCACGCGTTTACCTCCTTGTCGAGCTGGTCCTTGGGTACGACCTTGTTCACCCAGCCCATGTCCTTTGCTTCCTGCGCAGTGTAGCGGTCACAAAGATACACAATCTCCCTTGCTTTCTTGTCTCCCACGGAATGCTGCAGCTGCTGAAGACCGTACCAGATAGGAGCGCTGCCTACGAGCGGCCCCGCCTGTGCAAAAACAGACGTATCCGATGCGATTGTCAGATCGCACAGCATATTCAGCTCGTTTCCTCCGCCGACACAATAGCCGTCGACCCTGGCAATGATGGGCTTGCCGCAGCAGCGCATCGCCGTCGCAAGCCTGTAATGGACGAGCATGAACTTGGCGTCGACCTTTTTCTTCGGGTCCACTATCCACGAAAGGTCACCGCCTGCGGAAAACGCCTTCCCTCCCGCCCCCGTGAGCACGATTACGCCAATTTTATCGTCGAGCCACGCGTCCTCCATAGCCCTTGCCAGCTCTTCCCTTGTCTGGCTATTCAGAGCGTTCCTCACCTCCGGACGGTTTATGGTGACGTAAGCCACCTTTCTCTTCTTTTCGTACAGTATGTTTTTAAGGTCGAGCCCGTATTTCTTACGCGGAGCCTTTGCCGCCCCCGTTTTTTTCTTAGCCGATGATTGACTCTTAGCCATAACGACCTCCTGCGCTTGATATTGTAACTACGCTACAATTTTCCCACTTTATGTGACAGGATGTCAAATGCGGTTTTGGGTGTGAATTACAGAGGTTGTTTGATAAACAGGTATAAACCGGTATACGGAGCTAGCCGAAGGTCAACTATCCCCGTATCTTACCAGGGAAGCTTGTTCATTAGAGGTGCGATTTGCGGACCGAACAAAGCCACCGTAGCGATTAGTCCGATGAAACTCGCCACTCCGAGACACAGAGCCGCGACCACAATCTGCGTTACTACATCCAAGTGTCTTTCGTCTATGTCCATGTCATAGTCCTCCTGTGTGTTTAGTCCGCCTCGTCGTAATAGGGATCCCCGACCCGATGTACAGTGTCCTTGCCTCTAAAGAAAGGATCTCCAACAGGTATCGACGGAAATGTCCTGATAAACATAAGGAAGGTCATAATAAACGCTCCCAGGAATCCGAGCGTGATCAATATCTGGGTTAATCCGATGTCTATCGTATTAGTAAATGACGGTGTGACGAGCACATATTTCTCTAGCAGGAATCCCGTTAAGGATACCGAGGCTATAAACACAACTATAGATTTTACCATCTTGTTTGTTCTTGGTATCAATGCGACAAACGGGAAGATAAAACAGCAGGTAAGTACAGCCCATGAAAGGGTCTTGAAAGGCTCGTCATGCACGCGTTTGATCACAAAGCCTGTTTCTTCCGGCATGTTGGCATACCATATAGGAAGCAACTGGGAGAAAAACAGATAAACCCAAAATAGTGAAAATCCCTGAAAGAGTTTGCCGATGTCGTGATATTTGTGGTCGTCGAGATATTCCTCCAGCCCGAGCCGCCTCCTGAGCATAACGGAAAGAATGATTGTCATACCGATCGCGGAGACGAAGCTGGCCATAAAATAATATGGGCCGAAAAGTGTGCTGAACCAGTTAGGATCGAGGGACATCATAAGGTCCCACGCGAAAAAACTGAACACGAGCGCGTAGAGGATAATTACCGCGGGCGCGAATTTACCTATCCTGATCCATATATCCTGTCTCTCGTCTTCTCCTTTCCATCCGGAGGAAACCCATCCGGCCAGTCCGCTCAGCTTTTCTCCCGCCCCGCCCAAATCCTGCCTGAGCGAGTAATAAAGATAAAAAGAGCTTACGATCAGAAGCACAATGAATCCTATCACGTCCCGTCCGAATACGAACTTCATGTTAAGCCATACATCCTTCGGATGGTGGTAGTGCTCTGTCGCGTAGGGAAGGAGATAATCCCTGCCCAGGAAAACTACGAGCAGCAGTATCAGAGATATGGGAAGGAACGAGCCCAGGGCTTCGCTCACTCTTAACAGCGGTCTCGCCCACCTGGCGTTCGTAATACGCAGGATACAGGAAAAAACGATGCCAGCCTGAGCTATACCGGTCCAGAAAAGAAAATTAATGAGAAAAGCCCGCCAGGCGTCGTCCGGCTCGGAACCGAACACCCTGAAAGCAAACGTGGCGAAGCCTATTATTGCGATAACCAGAAAGATATATATCCCAAGAACAGGTATTCGCTCTCTTTTAGCCAGTATTTCTTCTCTAATTTGATGATCCATCTTCCTGAGTGTTCTCCTGTACTGTGTTCTCCTGGGGCTTTTCAGGTTCGGTCTTCGGGTTTCCCTGGAGCTTCCTCACGTAGTTTACGACGTCCCATGCTCCCTGGGACGAGATGCTCTCCCTGTAGCTCGGCATCATTACCTTCCCGCCGTATCTTATGTATGAATATATATATCCGTTCGTCCTCGCTATAACTGCCGGAGAAGTAAGATTCATAGGATAGAATCCTCTCTTTATTACGGGGCCGTCGCCCTTCCCTTCCTTACCGTGGCAAACGAAGCAGTATCTGTTAAACAATTTCTCTCCATGTGCAAGTGATCCTGGCGTGGCGGGTGTCGGATTAATCGTAATGCTTTCGAAGTCCTCTCTGGGAAGAGGTTTAATTCTGAGTCCGTGCTCAGTGACGGAAAGCTGGGGATAAGCCACGGGTTCCTCGTAGGGAAGTATCGAGGGCTGAATCCACATATCGAAATTCCAGGGGAATGCGTTTGCCTTCGAAACACTGAACAGGCCCGATACCAGAACTAAAAGCAAACAATATTTCACGTTAGTCATAAACAATTCCGTTTTACCTCCCGACAGGCCGTCATATCCCGTCGACTTTTATTTCTTCGGCCCCCTGGGAATTCAGAATCTCCTCCACCTTCTTCACATTATCCCTGCCGCATGTAACCATGATGCCGAATTTATCCACGGAAAACCTCGGGTCGTACATGCTTTTAGGTGCATTCTTCCTGAGTCTGGAATTAATAAGAAGGCCCAACAGTGTAGAAAGAGCTCCTATCAGAATGGTGAGCTCGAAGATAATAACTGTATAAGGCGGTATTGAAACGATAGGTTTTGCGCTTACCTGTATGGGCCAATCCGTCGAAGTCAGTACCGTGAATCCGACGCCGCACGCCGCTCCCAGCATGGCTCCGAACATCGTGAAGAACCTCACGATGCTCTCAGGCTCGTCCATTACGTGCTCGATCTCGTGGTTGGGCGCGGGTGAAAACACACGCAGGTTCTTGAAGCCTTCTTTTTTAAGCTTCCTTACCGCGTTGATCGTAACGTCGATATAAGAGAATATTCCGAGTACGCCCTGATTATCCATGATGGTTTGCCTCCTTCCTTGGCACAGGCAAAAACTCTTTCATCTCGGCTATAGAAACCGACGGCAGCGTTTTTATAAATAGCAGGAAGAACATAAAGAACCAGGCGAAGCTTCCCGCCGTTATTCCCAGCTCCACCCATGAAGGCTTGTAAACGCCCCAGGCAGCCGGGTCAAAGCCGCGTGAGAGGGAAATCACGATAATATTGAACCTTTCAAACCACATGCCTATGTTGATGAATATCGAAATTATAAATAGTGCTTTTATGTTTCTCCTGACACTCTTGAACCACAGCGGAATCGGGATAAGAACGTTGCAGGCGACCATGATCCAGTAGAAGAGCGCGTACTCTCCTGTAGCTCTGTAATAGAATTGGCCCCATTCGTAAGGGCTTCCGCTGTACCACGCCATGAAGAATTCAGTGCCGTACGCATAGCCGACAATCATCGATGTCAGAATGATCATCTTTGCCATGCCGTCATAGTTGTCGAGCGTAATGTACTTCTCCAGGTGAAAAATCTTCCTTATCGGCACAGTCAGGCTGATAACCATCCCGAGACCGGAAAAGATAGCTCCAGCCACGAAGTAAGGCGCGAATATGGTCGTGTGCCATCCCGGCAGGTCGGCCATGGCAAAGTCCCAGGATACGACGCTGTGTACTGAAAGCACCAGGGGTGTGGCGAAAGCCGCGAAGTAGAGATATGCTCTGGTGTAATGCAGCCACTCCCAGTTGGAGCCTTTCCATCCGAGTGAGAGGATCGAATAGAGGATCTTGCGTGGAACCTCCGTTACCTTGTCCCTAATAGCGGCGATATCCGGAATCATACCGACGAAAAAGAACACGGAACTCACGGTCAGATATGTACTGACAGCAAACACGTCCCAGAGCAGCGGCGACTTGAAGTTAACCCAAAGCTCCCTCTGGTTGGGATACGGGAACAGCCAGTAGAAAAACCACGGTCTACCCAGGTGGATGATGGGGAACAAGCCTGCGGTGAGAACCGCGAACACCGTCATACCCTCCGCTATCCTGTAAATGGATATTCTGAAACTCGCCCTGAATAAAAACAGGATTGCCGAGATCAGCGTCCCCGAGTGCGCGATACCGACCCAGAATACGAAATCTGTTATGTACACGCCCCAGAACACGGGATGTCTGTATCCCGCGACGCCAAGACCGGTATAAACCTGATACAGGAAACAAAAGAGTCCGAATCCGACTATTCCCAATGTCGGTATGAACAGCGCCAACCACTTGACGGTAGGCTTGTCCAGCATACGTATTACATCTTCGTTAACCTTCGCGTAAGTTAATGACGTTTGCTCACTCATTAGGCCTTATCCCATTTCACTTTTTTTAGATACGTAATTGACGGTTGTGTATTTATAGACTGGAGTACCTTGTAACCTCTCTCGTCATGGGAAAGTTTAGACACCTTGCTTTCCTCGTCGAGCAGGTTCCCGAACTCAATGGCGCCTGACGCGCACGTCTGCTGGCAAGCTGTCTGGAGCTCACCGTCAAGCACTTTTCTGCCGTTGTCCTTCGCCTGGTCTTTAGCGTAATTTATCCTCTGTATGCAGAACGTGCACTTTTCCATTACGCCCTTATCCCTGACCGTAACGTCCGGGTTAAGCTGCCAGTTTAGAGGCTCGGGGAATTTGTAGCTGAACCAGTTGAATTTCCTTACTTTATATGTGCAGTTGTTAGAGCAGTACCTTGTTCCGACGCACCTGTTATACACCATGCCGTTTAAGCCTTCGGGGTTGTGGTATGTGGCGAATACAGGACATACGGGCTCGCATGGAGCATTTCCGCACTGCTGGCAGAGCATGGGGAGAAATCTCGTATCGAATCCGGCTTTATTGTCCGTCTTCTCGAAATATCTCTCTATCCTGAGCCATGCCATGTCGCGCCTCTTCGCTACAAGCTCCTTGCCCACGAAAGGAATGTTATTCTCCGCGTAACAGGCTGTAATGCAAGCGCCGCAGCCGGTGCACTTCTGAAGGTCAATAGCCATACCCCAGCGGTATTGACTGCTGTGTTTAACCGGAGGATAAAAATCCGGCTCTTCGTGCTCACCGTGTTCTTGTTCGAGTTCACCGCTGACGAGTGAGCTGAGTGCGACTGTTCCGACCATCGGTCTGTCTTCCTCGGACGTCGTGTACTGAGTCTGTACAAACGGCGTGTACTTGCCGGTCTTCGAGATATTGACTTTTGTCGTGAACCAAGCGAAACCGCCCGAAAGCGCATCCTTCGCGACAGGTAGTATGGTGATGGGATTAACGCCCCTGTCCTTCGCATACCTACCGTAGCTCGTGTGGCCCTCGCCTATCATAACAGCAACTGTATCGGGTCTCATCCCCGGGTATACATAAGCCTGAGTCTCTATTGCTCCCTGAGGGGACTCGATCCTTACGTAATCTCCGAGCTTGATTCCGAGCTTCTCTGCCGTCTCCGTGTTTATCTCTACCCAAGAATCCCATACTCCCGTTGTCAAAGCGTCAGGAAGCTCCTGAAGCCACGGTTTGTTGGCGCCTCTGCCGTCGTAATATCTGTATGAAGGGTAAGCCATGAAGTAGAAATCTCCGTCCCCCTGAAACTCGGGCTCGGAGAATTCCACGCCTGAAAGATCTCCTGAAACCGAAACCGGGACTGGGCTCGTTGTCTTGTAGATCCCTCCGTCTTCAAGCGCCTTGTCCCAGAACGAGTCGAAATCCCCGCCGCCCGTCGAGCTCGTCCAAACCTCTTTCCACGCGTTTCTCAAATAATCGTAAAAATCCTTCTGACTGAATGTGTTTTCAAATCCTTTGAGCTGGCCGGTGACCGAGATAATGACGTCACCCGTGCTTTTCGTATTGAATATCGGCGTCATAACGGGTTGTATGAGTCCGTGTACGCTCTCGTTCGGGATGAAATCCCCCCAGCTTTCGAGAGTCGTGTTGTCAGGCATTACGAGATTGGCCTTCTCAGTCGTCTCGTCCATGAAGCTTGAGAAGCTGACCACGAACGGGACCTTGTCTATTGCGTCTTCGAATCCCATTGATTTGGGGAGTGTGAACGCCGGATTTACATTGTATACGAACAGCACGTCAACTTCGCCGTTCGACATCGACTCGACAAGCGAAGATATGTCATCGAACGAGCTGACGTCAGACAGAGTGAGCGTATTTCCGAAATCAATTGTTTGGCCTATGTTTCCGGCCACATAGTTAAGAATGTTTACGGCGACCAGGGTTTCGGTAGCTTTAGTCGTGGTCGTCGCCACTCCGCCTCCGATAGCCAGGCTCGGCTGCATTGAGGAAAATTCCCTAGCGATCTCTTTTATAGTCTCTTCCGGTACGTCGGTCATGGAGGAAACCTTGTCGGGCGTATATCTCGAAAGAAGTCCCCCGAAGGGTCCCGCACCGTTAGCCGACATCCCGCCGCTTACAATGGCGCTGGCTATACCGAGAGCGAGAATCGCTTCTGTTCCGGGCTTTATCGAAACCCATTCGTCCGCGTTTACTCCTGTGAGCGACGCCCTGGGATCGATATATACGAATTTACCCATGGATTTGTCCTTGTAACTGTGCATCTCGCTGAACTGCCTCGTGTACAAGGTAGGAGAAACCCAGGTTTCCAGAAAGTCGGCGCCGAAAGAAAGTAGGTATTTCGTTTTATCTATGTTATAGGTCGGGATTTTATCTATACCGAAAACTATCCTGTTGGCTTCTGTAAGAGGCTCGAACGCATATGTTTCGTAAGAAAGGTGCCTGCCGCCGATAGCCGTCATCCATTCGTCTATGAGATTGCCCATAGACCCGGGCGTGTGTCCCGAAAGGAAAACTATATTACTTCCGCTGCCTTTCTGCATTGCTTCCTGCAGTTTTTCGACCAGAGCGGTCTCGGCGTTTTCCCAGCCTGCAGGCTGCATTCTGCCTGTGTCGTTTTTAATGAGAGGAGATCTGATCCTGTCCGGATTGTACAGACCCTGAAGCATGGCCTGCCCCAGAGCGCAACTGCCCCCGGCGTTGATCGGGTTCTTTGGGTTGCCTTCTACTTTTATAGCGCGGCCCTCGCGGTTTTTGACCACGATACCGCAGCCCGCGGGACACTCCCTGCATGTGCTGGCGTACCAGTTAGGAACGCCCGGGATTATTCCCTCCGGCGGAATTACGTAAGGAATGATCTGCTCAACCGGCGGGGAACATGCTCCTGTAACGGCAGCGGTACCGCCCGCCACGCCGATTATCTTCAGGAAATCCCTTCTCTTTAAGCCGCCCTTTTTTTCTTGAGACATCTCCTCCTCCAATTAATAATGACAAGTCAAACAATCTTTAAGATGAGCAAGTTCTTCGTGGTCTTTGGCGTTCTCGGTATGACAGGTTATACAGAAACCCATATTGAGCCTCTCGGCCGGATAAACCTGGTTCATTGAGGCCACATCGCCGTGGCACTGCGCGCATTGAAAACCCCGTTGAATATGACGCTTATGAGTAAAATGAACGTAACCCGGCATCGAATTTACCTTGATCCAGGGAATCGGCTCTTTCCTTTCCCAGTACCCCCTGACCTTTGCTATCTCGCTTTTGATGTTTATGGTTGTGCCGTCGAAATCATAATCCACATCGCGGCCCACGATATGCTGGTGACATCCCATGCACTTTTTCAAGGAGGGAATGCCGGGGATAGGAGACACATCCACGAAGCTGTGGCAGTATTCACAGGGGATTTGATCATCCGTCGCGTGAATTCTATGACTGAATCTTACTGGCTGGGCCGGTCCTTTACTGCTGCTTTCAGCGTTGTCAAAAAAATAGAATCCCGAAAAAATAACGAGGGTCAGAACCGACACTGAAAGCAATTTAATCCTTTTTCTCATCCTATTTACCCTAGCTCTGGAGTGTGTCCTATCGGAAGTTTAAATGTACATCCTCAAAAAACGCACACTATGTATATCATACCGAGGAGTTCTGTCAAGTTTAGGTTAAGACAGCATTAATAATGTGCGGTATACAAGAATTACGTCGCGGCAATACAATATCTCTTGAATTAACTTCGGGCAGTATCAATCAGTTCCCGCAAGGCCGGAGAGAAACTCATTCGCGTCGAAAGTTCCGGCTAAAAACGGCGACAGAGACGATGGAGCAACTTCCCTAATTTTTCCTATTTTGCCATGCTCGACGGATATGGAAGAGTCCCTGGGATATACGCCAACAATTGGCGCTCCGGAAAGGCGGTTAATCAACTCCGGGTTTGTGAGTTCGGCCTTATCGGGTGAAGGAGGAAAGTTATTTATTACGATACCGACAATATCGAGACCTTTTGATAAGGCCGATTCAACCGTGAGAAGCGTATGATTTAACGTCCCGAGGTCGGGCCTGGTGACGATCAAAACCGGCATCCCAAGCTCAAACGCGAGATCCGACATCAGGTAATTCTCCAGTATCGGGACCAAAAGCCCGCCCGCTCCTTCGACGATTACAGTATCGTTATCGGAGCTGAGCTTCTCGAAAGCCCGCTTTATTTTCTCTATTTTTATTTTTTGGCCGGCGAGCCGGGAAGCCGTAAGAGGGGCGAGCGGTTCCGGAAAGCTGTAAGGGCAGTTATCCTCGGAATGAAAGCTCGCGCCGAGCACAATCTCCACGAACTCCAAATCCGTAGGTCCCTGCTCATTCGTTCCGG
>Ga0307426_1001625_pt1 | contig 14635 bp, 9 predicted proteins | sample SalMarWE160340MG_FD_202165 | JGI IMG/M metagenome (GOLD analysis project Ga0307426, IMG submission 202165) | Salt marsh sediment microbial communities from the Plum Island Ecosystem LTER, Massachusetts, United States - WE1603-40 | ecosystem: Environmental > Aquatic > Marine > Intertidal zone >... | reverse complement strand
TGCTTCTATCACGGAGCGTTGGGGACATCTCGACTTCGCCTTGCACTCGATTGCCTACGCGCGCGCGGAGGATCTAAACGGCCGAATTATCGACTGCTCGGCTGACGGTTTCGCCTTTGCCATGCAGGTCTCGGTGCATTCGTTCTTGCGCATGGCCAAGCTGGCAGAACCTCTGATGATGGGGGGCGGTTGCCTACTCGCCATGAGCTACTACGGAGCCGACAAAGCCGTTGCTCACTACAATATCATGGGACCGGTGAAGGCTGCGCTTGAGGCAGTGGTGCGCTACATGGCTGCGGAACTTGGTCCGCAGCATATTCGGGTCAACGCGCTTTCGCCCGGACCAGTGGCCACGCGTGCCGCTTCAGGTATCAAGCACTTTGACGAGCTGTTGCAGCGAGCAGTCAAGCTGGCGCCCGAGCACAACCTCATCACCATCGATGACGTTGGCGCCTTGGCTTGCTTTTTGGCGGGCGACGGGGCGAGAGCAATTACCGGAAACATCTCCTATGTCGATGCCGGATACCACGTTGTTGGCTGACGGCGGCGCGCCGCTGTCAGCGATTGAGAACCGCACCTTCGATGAGATCAAGGTGGGTGACACGGCGAGCCTGTCTCGAACGCTGACGAAGGAAGACATTACGTTGTTCGCCACGATGTCCGGCGACGTCAATCCCGTTCACGTCGATGAAGCCTTCGCTCGGGACGATATGTTTCACAAGATCATTGCCCACGGCATGTGGGGTGCGACGCTGATCTCAACGCTGCTCGGCACCGAGCTCCCGGGCCCGGGAACAGTCTACCGGAGTCAGACGCTCAACTTTCGACGGCCGGTTGCTCTTGGCGACACGGTCACAGTCTCCGTGACCGTGCGTGAAAGGCATGAGGCCAAGCGCGATCTTGTTCTTGATTGCCGTGTTGTGAATCAAGAAGGCAGCGTCGTCATCGACGGCGTGGCCGATGTCATTGCCCCTAACAAAAAGGTCGACCGTCCACGTATTGAGCTCCCGGAAGTCCGGCTAGAGCGGCCTGGGCTCCGTCACCGGCAACTGATCGCTCAGACCCAAGGTCACAATCCGGTCCGCACCGCAGTCGTGTATCCAGTGGATCACCTCGCTCTGGCGGGTGCAGTGGACGCGGCGCGCGCCGAGCTGATCGTGCCGATCTTGATTGGGCCGCCTGACGTCATCCACTCCGCGGCCAAGCTCTGTGGCATGGACATTTCGGGCTACAAGATTGTCGCGGCAGAGAATGCGGAACGCGCCGCCGCGAAAGCCGTCGAGCTCGTCCTCGCCAACTCAGCCGATGCGATCATGAAGGGCGCGTTACATACGGATGTCCTAATGCATGCCGTTGTTGCTGGCGACCGCAACTTGCGCACCGATCGCCGGGCCAGCCACGTCTTCGTCATGGACGTGCCCACCTACCCGCGGCCGCTGCTCATCACCGATGCGGCAATCAACATCAACCCCGATCTGGAAACCAAAAAAGACATCGTGCAAAACGCGATCGAGCTGGCACACGCTCTCGGCGTGAAAAAGCCGAAGGTTGCAATCCTGTCCGCTGTCGAAACGATCACGCCAAAAATCCAATCCACGATCGACGCCGGAGCACTGTGCAAAATGTCGGATCGTGGCCAGATCACGGGCGGTATCCTCGATGGTCCGCTTGCCTTCGACAATGCAATCTCGGCGGATGCAGCCAAGGCAAAGCACATCAGCTCGCTGGTGGCCGGTCAGGCTGACATCCTGCTCGTTCCGGATCTCGAGGCCGGAAACATGTTGGCGAAGCAGCTCGAATATCTGGCCGATGCCACTGGGGCCGGCATCGTGCTCGGCGCTCGGGTTCCCATCATCCTGACAAGTCGCGCGGACAAGGCGCTTAGCCGGATGGCGTCCTGCGCCGTCGCTCTGCTGCTCGCGCATCATGGCCTCAAACAAGGTGCGACATGATCGGACCCGTGGGCCAGGGCGGCATTCCAGGTGGAAGGCTCAATGGCGAGGGTGTTGTGAACGCCGAGCAATGGAGCGGTAAGCCATGAAACAAATCCTCGTGGCCACGGATGGATCCGAAGGCTCCGACCGGGCGGTGGATTTTGCCGCCAACTTGGCGAAAACCTATGGAGCCACCCTCCTGATCATCAATATTCGAGGCGGTTACGGCTTGCCGGTCGCGCTGTTGCGCCAATTCAGCAATGCGGATGGTGCCTGGCTGGGAGAGCTGTTGACGTCGATGTCAGCCGAAGTCCTGAAGTCGGCAAGGGACCGCGCCCTTAAGATCGGTGCTCCAACGATTGTGCTCGAATCTCGTGGGGGCAAGATCGCACAGTCCATCATTGATTTCGCCAAAGAGAAACATGCCGACGCGATCGTTGTTGGCAAGCAGGGTTCGGGTCGCGTTGCCGACATTCTTCTCGGCAGCGTCCCGCAAAAGCTCCTCAGCCTCGCGGCTTGCGTCATGGTGGTGGTGCCATAGCGCTCGAACAATGTTCAACGAGGCGCAGCTGGTTACCGCGAGCAGGAGGGCGTGAGGCCATGTCAGCCTTGGTCATGAGAGCCGTGGACTTGGTCGAAGATTGAAATGGCGAGGGGCGAGATCATGAGGAGGTTTGCGACGTGTCCGCTTTGCAAGACGACCTGAAATCGCTCCCCTTATCCAAGGTCGAGGCGAAGTTGGCTTCATCGCCGAAAGGGCTGACGCAGGCTGAAGCCAAGCGGCGACTGGTCCAGTATGGACCGAACGAGATCGCCGAGAAGGCCCAGAACCCCATCCTCAAATTTCTCAGCTATTTCTGGGGCCCCATACCCTGGATGATTGAAGCTGCGGCCGTGCTTTCGGCCATTGTTCAGCATTGGACAGATTTCATCATCATCCTCGTGATGCTTCTCGCCAACGCTGTAGTCGGCTTCTGGGAGGAGTATCAGGCGGGCAACGCGATAGCTGCGCTCAAAGCACGGCTTGCTCCGCGCGCGCGCGTCCGACGCGACGGCGCCTGGACCAGCATCGCGGCGCGCGCGCTTGTGCCCGGGGATGTCATCCGCTTACGGCTTGGCGACATCGTCCCTGCAGACGTGCGGCTGCTGGATAAGGACCCAGTGGAGGTCGACCAATCGGCACTCACCGGCGAATCCCTCCCGGTGACCCGCAAGACTGGAGAAGCAGTCTTCTCAGGGGCGATCATTCGCCAGGGCGAAGCCGATGCCATCGTCTACGCCACCGGTGCGCACACGTATTTTGGCGAAACCGCCCAGTTGGTGGAAGAGGCTCATACGGTCAGCCACTTCCAGCGCGCGATTCTGAAAATCGGCGACTATCTGATCGTGATCGCGATCGGTCTGGTGATCCTCATTTTCGGGGTGGCGATGTTCCGTGGCGATCCCATCCTGACTACGCTTCAATTCATGCTGGTGCTGACAGTTGCAGCCATCCCGGTGGCCATGCCAGCCGTGCTTTCGGTGACAATGGCCGTCGGTGCACGCCTGCTCGCCGCGCGGGAAGCCATTGTCAGCCGGCTTGCGTCGATCGAAGAGCTGGCGGGGGTGGACGTGCTTTGTTCCGACAAGACGGGCACCCTCACCCAAAACAAGCTGACACTCGGCAAACCATTTTGCCTCGGCGCAGTCACGCCAGACGAGCTCATTCTCGATGCCGGCCTCGCGTCGCGAGCTGAGGACGAGGACACCATCGACATGGCCGTGCTCAGCGGCCTCAAGGATCAGAAGCTGCTCAAGAAGTACCAGGTTGTGCATTTTCAACCCTTCGATCCGGTGCACAAGCGAACTGAGGCGACGATCAAAGGCGATGACGGGCGCGCTTTCCGAGTCACAAAGGGCGCGCCGCAGGTGATTCTCGGGTTGGCGGCCAATGCAGCCAAGGTGAAGACTGAGGTCGAGAAGGCAATCGGGGAGTTCGCCAAACGCGGCTACCGCTGTCTCGGTGTCGCTCGAGCCGAAGGCAACGGCGCCTGGCAGTTCCTCGGGGTTCTCCCGCTATCCGATCCACCGCGGCCGGACTCCAAGGAAACCATCGCTACGGCGATGCGCCTGGGCATCGACGTCAAGATGCTAACCGGTGATCAGATCGCCATTGCCAAGGAGATCGCTGGTCAAATCGGGTTGGGCACCAACATCCTCGACGCCAGCGGTTTCGGCGACACCAAGCATCACGAGGCGGCACGGCTCGACCAATCAATCGAGGAGGCCGACGGCTTTGCCCAAGTCTTTCCTGAGCACAAATTCCATATCGTCGATGTTCTGCAACGGCACGGTCACATCGTCGGCATGACTGGCGATGGCGTAAACGACGCACCGCCCCTCAAGAAGGCTGATTGCGGCATTGCAGTCTCTGGCGCCACCGACGCTGCCCGCGCTGCGGCCGATATCGTGCTTCTGACCCCCGGACTGTCGGTCATCATCGATGCGATCAAGGAAAGTCGGAAAATCTTTCAGCGTATGAACAGTTACGCGATCTACCGGATCGCCGAGACCATTCGCGTGCTTCTGTTCATGACGCTGTCGATTCTCGTGTTCAATTTCTATCCGGTCACCGCGGTCATGATCGTGCTCCTTGCCGTGCTCAATGACGGCGCTATCCTGTCCATTGCCTATGACAACGTGCTCACCTCCGATTCTCCGGAGGCCTGGAACATGCGCATGGTGCTCGGGGTCTCCACCATGCTCGGCATCGCCGGCGTCTTCGCTTCATTCGGACTCTTCTACCTCGGTGAGCGGGTGTTTCATCTTGACCGCGCCGCCATCCAGACGCTGATGTATCTGAAGCTTTCCGTGGCCGGGCACTTGAACATCTTCGTCACCCGCACGCGAGGACGGTTCTGGTCGATCATGCCCGCCCGCATCCTCCTCATAGCCGTCTTCGGCACCCAGTTTGTAGCGACGATCATTGCCGCTTACGGACTGTTGATGCCGCCGATTGGCTGGAGCTGGGCGCTGTTTGTCTGGGGCTACGCACTTGTCTGGTTCCTGATCAATGACCAGGTGAAGCTTCTCGCCTATCGGATTCTGCCCGCCAGCAAGCCCCCTGCGATCCTCGCAGCGCGCTCGGCACAGCTGCCCCCGGCGGAGCAGAAGCTGGCCTTGTCGTAGGCTCGTGAGGACACCGGAACCGCATTTTTCGGGCTGGACGGTTCGCGGCAAGATTGACCTAGCTGAAGCAAGACTTGGACAGCGGCATCGCACTTCACTCCCCAGATGGGAGGTGAGGGCAACCCTGGAGCGGCACTCGCAAGGCGCCGCAAATGATGTCGGTTGCCCCGTTGGGACCTCAGTTCAGGAGTGCAAGCAATGAAACTGACAACTCTGATCGCAGTGATGATTACCGCTGGCTTGGTGAGTAGCGCGCAGGCAGCGGAACAGCCGGCCACTCCATTGAAGCCCGCGAGGTGCAAGGCCACATGGGAAATGGCGTCGCCAAACGGTGAGACGCTGTCGCGCGGCAAGGCCTCGCCTTACGTTCTCAACTTCGAGATGGTCGACACCAACCACAACGGTGCGATCTCGGCCCGAGAGTTCAAGCGTGGATGCAAAGCGGGGTGGGTCACGGCGGCCGACGCGTCGACCATAAAGAATATGAAGCAAAAGTAGGGTCAATTCGGCAACGGACGCGGGTGCCACGCCTGCTCGAGCACGGGCGTTGGCACCCGCAGACGCGAATCGCCTTGGCCCATATGAACGTCAGAACAGTGCAGCATGCCCCAAACAGTCGACGCCACATTCTCCAAAGCCAACGAGGTCTGCGAGCGTCGGCAACGACCAGGCGACCTGCCCCACCCAGAAGACGAAGACAATGATCGCGGTATCCGCGACTCCTCTACCGAGAACCAAGGCGACGCGACGCCGGTGCCCCATATCCCCGTCTTCCTGCGCCGCCACAAAGCCTGGGTAATCATCGCCGCATTTGCCGCCGTCGTCCTCGGTGTCGACGGCACGCTTTGGTGGCTCAACGCGCGCCAATACGAGTCGACCGATGACGCATTCATCGACGCCCGCGTCGTTCCGATCAGCGCACAAGTCTCGGGGGCGATCGTCGATTTAGCGGTCACGGACAATCAACTCGTCGCGGCCGGAGAGACACTGCTTCGCATCGACGATCGCAACTATCGCGCGGCTCTTGATCAGGCAAAGGCCCAAGTCGAACAGGCCGACGCGGCGATTGCCAACCTCGGCGCGCAAATAGCCGCCCAGCAGGCAAGAATCGAACAGGCCAAGCGTGAAGTAGCCGAAGCGCGAATGATTTGCGGACTGCGCGCGTAACCTGCTAACGCGTCAAAGCGGCGAAGCGTGATCGGTTTGAGCTCAATCATGCTTGCGTTAGCAACACCCATTCCGCCTTTTGCATTTGCCTGGACACCTCGACAGTCCGCACAGCCGACTAGTTTGACCCCAAAACTGACCTGCTGAGCAAGAGCATACAAGGACCTTACGCTCCCCTCGGGATTGCTGCTCTCTTGAGCCTGAACCGCCTCCAATTCGTGGCGGATTTCCGGGATTCTTCGGAAGCGTTTGGTGAAGGCTTGGACAGAGCCGGAAAACGCCCGTCTGAGTGGCTGGTGCATCGAAGTTAGATGCACATCGTGATGCTAAACTGATCGTGGGACCATCTGGTCTTTGGAAAGTGTGACCCCCGAAACTAGCCTACTGAGAAAAAGGGCCACGAGGTCCCCTATCCTCGGCTCAGTTTCGGGTCTCTGCGCTCTCTCACGGCAGAGCCGCCGTCAATAATGGCGCAATTCCGCGCTTCCTCGGGGCGTTTTGGGGGAGGCCTGGAGAGAGCGAAAAAAGGCGCGACGAGGTGGCTGTGCTGAGAGGCTGTAGCGAACTCCTCTCCACAAGACAAATTCCCTGATAGCCGGGAAAATACAGGGAAATTCTGCTCTTGTTGCAACACCCGTCCCCTGTTGAAGCGGATTCTCCCGTTGCAAATCACACGGAAAAGGCAAATTTCCCTACGCAACGGAACGGGAATTGTTCCGACGGAACAGGGAATTGTGCGACAGAATCAGGAAGCAAACCTTGCTAGAACGCGGCAAATAACTCAGTGGCTCCGTAGAATCAAATCCCGGGCTCGAAGCCACCTATACCGAAGACGGTTTGCTTGCCTACGAAAGCCACGGAAGTAGATCCAATCGCTGGTCAGAGCGTCCTTGCCGCTCAAGAAACCAGGTCGAAGCGGAGAAAAAGAACCCCTGTCGGGGGTAAGTCGGCAGGGGTTCTGTCCCCGCCCGCGGGCTAGCGGGACGGGGTGGGCCGCCTGCCGCCGATGACCTGACGGCAGGCGGGGAAAATCAGTGTCGTCTTGCCTCGGTCACACGGCCGCCTCGAGTGCACCTCCGAGGTCCAGAAAAATGACGTAGCCGATCACCGCCGCGACGATGCCCGCGCCGAGCGTGGCATAGGGCAGGAAGCCAGCCTTGGGCTCGCCGAGGCTTTTGCCGTCAGGCGAGAGGTCGGCCAACATCTCCGCCGGAAACTGGCCTTTGTCCTGGATGTAGTGCCGGTAGACGAAGACCGGGATGATCAGCGCGATGGCGACGATGCCTGACGTCAGCGTGCCCGTGCCCCAGACGTCCGCGCCCGCGCCAAGCAAGAATGCGTTTGACGAAGGCAAGGACGACACCGGCGCCGAGCAGCCAATCCGGCGCCTTCCACAGACGCCGGATGTGGGCGTTGTCGATGCGGTGAATCCAGCCGGCATTCAGGTTGAGGAAGTTGAAGACGATGTAGCAGACGTTGGAGACGGCGAGAACGAACAGATAGTCCGACATCAGCAGCAGGATGAGATTGAAGCTGAGGTCCGTCCACATGCCGTTGGTCGGCGCGCCATTCTTGTTGACGTGATTGAGATAGCGCGGCAGCCAGCCGTCGACCGAACCCTGATAGAGCGTCCGCGAGCTGCCGGCCATGGCCGTGGTGATGGCGAGCATGAGCGCGAGCAGCAACATCACCACAAGGAGGTTGGTAATGAAGGCGCCGCCGCCGACCATGCCCGCCATCGCCTGAGCGACACCGGAGCCGTCGACTATGCCTAGGCGCCATGACGCCGGCGAGCCCGAGTGCGCCTTGGAACGAGAGCGGCACCAGCGTGTAGACCGCGATGCACAAGAGGCCCGAATAGAGGATCGCGCCACGAAAAGAGCTGCAGCAAAAACTACCGGAGGGGGCGTCCGCCGCCCCTCAATTGAACTCAGCGCTGGGCCCAAGGGCCCGCGGCGTTGCCTCAGTCCTCAACCGAGATGACGCGCCTGATCTCGTCGCTGCGGAAACCGACTGCGGCAGTGTTCTTGCGCTCGGGCAACACGGCGACGTCGTAGAGCTCGCTAGCGCGGCCTTCGAGGCGCGCCCAATGCACGATGTCGCCGCTCTTGAGGTCGACCACATAGATGCCGCACCGCGCGTCGATCTTGTGCTTCTTCAGATTGTCATCGAGCTCTAACCCGGAGAAGGTCTTGTTCTCGCGCGGTTTGGACAGTCCGATCAGGGCGAAATCGCCGACAATGGCGAGGCCGCGCAGATAGCCCGGGCAGAACGCGACCATCTCGAATTTGCCGGACTTGGGGTCGATCGTGCCAAAATGGCCGGTGCCCGAGTTGAGCACATAGAGCTTGCCCTTGTGCACCCTCGGCGAGTGTGGCATGGACAGGCCGCGCGCGATGATCTCGTTAGACTGGCAATCGATGACAATGCCGCCGTCGGCGCGGTGATCGCGCCAGCCATCGGCGACATTGGAGTCCGACACCGCGGTGGCATAACGGAGCTTGCCCTTGTCGAGCGCAAGCCCGTTCAGATGACAGCGGTCCTCGGCAGCGAGACGATCGATGAAGGGCGGCTTCCACACCAGCTTGAAGCTGTGGGTCTCGCTCACCGTCGCGATGCAGCTGAACAGCGTGTTGACGAATAGGATGCCGCCGTCCGGGGTGACCGCGAGGTCATGGGCATCGACATCGCCGGTGTAGTAGCTCACCTGCGGCACGAATAGGGAATCGTAGCCGCCCTCGATGCGCTGGCGGCCGACGACATCGACGAATTTGAGCACCTGGTACAACGTCGCCACCCAGAGCGCGCCGTCGCCATAGGCGAGACCCATGCAGCGCTCAAGCGTGCGATTGAACACCGAAAGCTTGCCGTGGCCGCCGATACCGAGGAAGAACAGCTTGCCAACTTGATAGGTGGTGAAGGCGAGATTGATGTTCTGCTCGGCGAGCCAGGACTCGAACTGACGCGAGGTTGACAGCTCGAATTTGACCTCAGTCTTACCCTCGGGCGCCGCGGCGACCTCAGCGCCCTGACCGTTCCCAGCTTCCGGACTGCCCTTCGCTCGCTTCTTGCTCATGCCGCTCAACGCCTCAAACATCTGCTGCCCTCCTTGGGTTCAGCTCCTGGACCTTGTTCACACAAAACCTCTTGCTATTTGCTTAGCCTCTCGTCTCAGCTGGTGAACAGCGTCAGGTCGTCGTCGACGGCGACGCTCGCCAGCACCTGGCCGCTCGAAAGGTAGTCGAGGACGTCGTAGGTGTTCCCGTCGATCACCGTGGTGCCGGTATTGGTCCAGGTTCCGGTGACGTCGGCATCGGCCTGAAGATTGACCTGATCGCCGGCATCACCCGTTATCACCAGGCTGTTGTGCGAGTTGGCCGCGGTGAAGTCGCCATTAGGCGTGCCGGATAGATTGATCACGTCGTTGAAGCCGAGTGTGAGGGTGTTATTGCCGAAACCGGTTATGTCGACCGCCTCGATATTGGCCAGCGCATTGGTGTCGAGCGTGGAGAAGTCGAGATCGAAGGTGCCGTCGAGGCGCAACGTATCAGTGCCAGTGCCACCGTCGATCCTGGCGAAGCTCGCATCGGAAACCCCGATGGAGTCGTCGCCGGCGCCGGACCGGATCGCATCGGCGCCGCCGGCACCGGTCAGATCGTCATCACCAAGACCGCCGATCAGCATCTCGGCGGCGCTGGTGCCGGTGGTGGTGATGGGCGCCGAGGAGCCGCCGAAGGCGCCGCCATAGACGATATAGGCCTCGCCGGCACTGTTGCCGCCATCGTCGCCGTAGCGCGCGCCGACGATGAGATCGTCGAAGCCGTCGCCATTGACGTCACCGGCAGCGGACACGCTCCAGCCGGCCTGGTCGCCAGCGGCGTCGCCCTGGATGATGAAGCCTTGGCTTGTGCTCAGGCCGGCGAGGTCGACCACCTGGCGCCCAGAGCCGTCCGTGGTGCCGAACCCAGACGCAGTGCCGAACACAACATAGGCCTCGCCGGAGTCGCTACCGCCGTCGTCACCCCTCGGTGCTCCGACGATGAGATCGTCGAAGCCGTCGCCGTTGACGTCACCGGCAGACGACACGCTGACGCCAGCCCTGTCGTTGCCCGCGTCGCCCTGGATGATGAAGCCTTCAGTCGCAGTCAGGCTGGTGAGGTCGATCACCTGGCGCGCGGTCCCATCCGTCGTGCCGAATCCGGAGGCGGTGCCGAACACCACATAGGTCTCGCCCGCAGTACCACCAAGAGGCGCGCCGACGATGAGGTCCTCGAAGCCGTCGCCATTGACGTCACCGGCAGCCGACACGCTGTAGCCGGCATTATCGCCGCCGGCATCGCCCTGGATGATAAAGCCTTGGTCGGCGCTCAGGCTGGTCAAGTCGATCACCTGACGCCCGGTCCCGTCTGTGGCGCCGAAGCCGGACGCGGTGCCGAACACCACATAGGCCTCGCCGGCATTGCTGCCGCCATCGTCGCCACCAAAAGCCCCAACGATAAGATCATCAAGGCCGTCGCCGTTGACGTCGCCGGCCGACGACACGCTCCAGCCGGCAACATCGATGGCGACATCGCCCTGGATGATGAAGCCTTGGGCAGCGCTGAGGCTGGTGAGATCGATCACCTGGCGGCCGGAACCGTCCGCGGTGCCAAACCCGGACGCGGTGCCGAACACTACATAGGCCTCGCCGGCATAATTGCCGCCGTCGTCGCCACTGCTAGCCCCGACGATCAGGTCGTCGAAGCCGTCGCCATTGACGTCACCGGCGGCAGAGACGCTGAAGCCGGCATTGTCGCCCACGGCATCACCCTGGATGATGAAACCTTGGCTCGCGGCGAGGCTGCTGAGAAGGATCACCTGGCGACCGGACCCGTCCGTGGCGCCGAAGCCGGACGCGGTGCCGAACACCACATAGGCCTCGCCGGCGGCGTTGCCACCGTCGTCGCCACCCGGCGCACCGACAATGAGATCGTCAAAGCCGTCACCATTGACGTCACCAGCAGCCGACACGCTGTAGCCGGCCCCGTCGCCGGCAGCGTCACCCCGGATGATGAAGCCTTCGGTCCCAGCCAGGCTTGTGAGATCGATGACCTGACGTCCGGAACCGTCCGGGGTGCCAAAACCAGAGGCCGTGCCGAACACCACGTAGGCCTCGCCGGCATCGACACCGCCGTCGTCACCATCGCGCGCGCTGATAATGAGATCGTCGATGCCGTCGCCGTTGACGTCACCGGCCGAAGACACACTCCAGCCCGCGAGGTCAGCAGCCTTGTCGCCCTGGATGATGAAGCCTTGGCTCGCAGCCAGCGTCGTCAGGTCGAACAGACCCGGGAAGGTGACGCCGATGCCCTGCTCGACCCTGACCTCGGCATCGCCATTGACATAGCGATCATAGGTGGCGCCGTCGGTGACAGTGCCGGCCAGGGTCCATTGCGCCTCGGTGAAGGTCACGGTGTCAGCGGCGTCGCCGGTGACGGTGAGGACATGCAGACCGTCGCCGCTTGCCGGCGTCTCGTTGAACACCGCGAGCTGGTCGAGGGTCAGCGTATTGCCGTTGCCGGCAAGATCGATGGTCTCGATGCCGTCGATCCTGGCGGCAAGCTCGCGGTCGGTGAGATCGAGGCTCAAGCCGCTGCCGTCGAGCCGGAGCGTATCGGTACCGGTGCCACCGTCGATGGCGAGGAAGTCGAGATCGGAGACGCCGAGGGTGTCGTCGCCGGCGCCGGACCGAATCGCATCCGCACCACCGCCGCCAATCAAATCGTCGTCGCCGATATCGCCGATCAGCATCTCCGCGGCGCTGGTGCCGGTGGTGGTGACGGGCGTAGAGGAGCCGCCAAAGGCAGCGCCATAGACGATATAGGCCTCGCCGGCAGCACTGCCGCCGTCGTCGCCGTAGGGGGCGCCGACGATGAGGTCGTCGAAGCCGTCGCCATTCATGATGTCGCCAGCCGCCGACACTCTGTGGCCTGCGAAGTCACCAGCCTGATCGCCCTGGATGACGAAGCCTTCGGTCCCACTCAGGCTTGTCAAGTCGATCACCTGGCGCCCAGTCCCGTCCGTGGTGCCGAAACCAGATGCCGTGCCGAACACGACATAGGCCTCGCCGGCGTTGCTGCCGCCGTCATTACCCCCCTGTGCTCCGACGATGAGATCGTCGAAGCCGTCGCCATTGATGTCACCGGCAGATGACACGCTCCAGCCGGCATTGTCACCTGCGGCATCGCCTTGGATGATGAAGCCTTGGTCGGCGCTCAGGCTGGTGAGGTCGATCACCTGGCGGCCGGTCCCGTCCGCGGTGCCGAAGCCGGACGCCGTGCCGAACACCACATAGGCCTCGCCGGCAGCGCTGCCGCCGTCGGCGCCAAAGGGCGCGCCGACGATCAGGTCGTCGAAGCCGTCGCCGTTGACGTCGCCGGCAAACGAGACGCTGGAGCCAGCCCTGTCGTTGCTCGCGTCGCCCTGGAGGACGAAGCCTTCCGTCCCACTGAGGCTGGTGAGGTCGATCACCTGGCGGCCAGAGCCGTCCGTGGTGCCGAACCCAGACGCGGTGCCGAACACCACATAGGCCTCGCCGGCAGCACTGCCACCGTCGTCGCCAAAGGGCGCGCCGACGATCAGGTCGTCGAAGCCGTCACCGTTGACGTCGCCGGCCGACGACACGCTGTAGCCGGCCTCATCGCTTGCCGCATCGCCCTGGATGACGACGCCTTGGCTCGCGCTGAGGCTGGTGAGATCGATCACCTGGCGCCCGGTCCCATCCGCGGTGCCGAAGCCGGACGCCGCGCCGAACACCACATAGGCCTCGCCGGCACCGGTACCGCCCAGGCTCGCTCCAACGATCAGATCGTCAAAGCCATCGCCGTTGACGTCACCGGCAGACGAGACGCTCCTGCCGGCCTGGTCGCCAGCAGCGTCGCCCTGGATGACGAAGCCTTCCGTCCCACTGAGGCTGGTGAGGTCGATCACCTGGCGGCCAGAGCCATCCGCGGTGCCGAAGCCTGACGCCGTGCCGAACACCACATAAGCCTCGCCGGCATTGCTGCCGCCGTCGTCGCCAAAGCGCGCTCCCACGATGAGATCGTCGAAACCGTCGCCATTGACGTCGCCCGCAGAGGACACGCTCCAGCCGGTCTGGTCGCCAGCAGCGTCGCCCTGGATGACGAAGCCTTCGGTCCCACTCAGGCTGGTGAGATCGATCACCTGGCGGCCAGTCCCGTCCGCGGTGCCAAAGCCAGATGCCGTGCCGAACACCACATAGGCCTCGCCGGTACCGGCACCGCCGTCGTCGCCACCCGGCGCACCGACAATGAGGTCGTCGAAGCCGTCGCCATTGACGTCGCCGGCCAACGACACGCCGAAGCCCGTATTGTCTCCCCCCGCATCGCCCTGGATGATGAAGCCTTGGCTCGCAGCCAGCGTCGTCAGGTCGAACAGACCCGGGAAGGTGACGCCGATGCCCTGCTCGACCCTGACCTCGGCATTGCCGTTGACATAGCGGTCATAGGTGGCGCTGCCGTCGCTCACGGTGCCGGCCAGTGTCCATTGCGCCTCGGTGAAGGTCACGGTGTCGGCGGCGTCGCCGGTGACGGTGAGGATATGCAGCCCATCGCCGCTTGCCGGGGTCTCATTGAACACCGCGAGCTGGTCGACCGTCAGGGTATTGCCGTTGCCGGCAAGATCGATGGTCTCGATGCCGTCGATTCTCCCGGCAAGCTCGCGGTGGTCGCCACGGGGATTGCGGCGGGGCAGACGCGCCTTGGCTTTCGTGGCTTCCTTGGGCTCGTCCCCGTCCCCGCCTTGATACTATTGGCAGTAATTTTCCTTTATGCCCTCGTAAACCTGCTGATGCTCACGCCGTTGAGCGGAGTTGGTGACCCGGTCATCCGGGATGGCCGGTTTCTTTTCAACGACCACGGCGTCGTTCGCGAAATGAGCGAAGGACAGTTCCACTTCCAACGCAGCGTCTCTTTGCGTCTTTTCTCCAGCGTCTGGCTGTTCTTATATCTCTTTGCGGCCGTCTATCTGCTCGGCGCGAGACCCTCTCCCAACGAGCTGGAGCGCTGAGACGGCGCCCTTCACTTCTGATTCTGGCACTTAGCAGGCGTCGAGGCTGACGCGCCACGCTTTGCCTCTCTCTCTCTGCTCTCACACCAAAATCGAGAGCACAGTGCGTTATCTCGACATCGAAGTTGACGACGCCCTAGCGATCGCCGAACAGGTGGATGTCTGAAATACCTGGGCAGAGCGGACATGCTCTGCCCAACCTTCTACGTCCGAGACGCGCCAAAAGCGGACATGACCACACGCCGCGATTCGCCCCTTGGATAGCGGCCCAGGGGGAAACTGCCCCACTGAGAAAAATC
>Ga0307426_1001620_pt1 | contig 14671 bp, 20 predicted proteins | sample SalMarWE160340MG_FD_202165 | JGI IMG/M metagenome (GOLD analysis project Ga0307426, IMG submission 202165) | Salt marsh sediment microbial communities from the Plum Island Ecosystem LTER, Massachusetts, United States - WE1603-40 | ecosystem: Environmental > Aquatic > Marine > Intertidal zone >... | reverse complement strand
TGCGAAAATCGTCATCAACCACCAGCACTGATGCTTTTCTTGACGGCTCGCCGATGACCCTCTCGTCATCAACCACTGGCACTGATGCTTTTCTTGATAGCATTCTGATGACCCCCTTCCCTATCGCAAGATACGGGCAATAGACTTCCTCAGGCTGGTAGCACTAAGGGGCTTGACCAGGTAATCAGCAGCACCCCCCGCCAGTGCCCGGCTTTGCTGTGGCACACCAGCTGAAGCAGTGAACACAACTACCGGAATTGACGAAAGTTCCGGGTCGTTTTTCATCTGGCTGAGTACCGCCCAGCCATCACGCCCGGGTAGCCTTAAATCCAGTAGCACCATAGCGACTTGGTTACCCCTTGCCAGTCTCAGACCCTCGTCACCATCACCAGCCTGAAGCACGCGATAACCTTCAAGCTCAAGCACTCGAGAGGCAAAAGTTCTGATGTCATCCTCATCCTCTATGATGAGAATTGTGGCTCTGTTGCCCTTTTTCGCCATGAGTCTCTCCTTCCGCTATAGCCTCTTGAGGAAGGGCAAAGTTAAAAACGCTTCCCTTTCCGAATTCGCTCTCCACCCAGATGCGGCCACCATGTGCTTCTACCAGCGCCTTACACAGGGCCAGCCCCAGCCCCAGCCCACCCGGTTCCTGCGTCAGCCTGTGTTCCAGATTAAACATCCGGTCAAACACCTTCCCCAGGTTCTCACGAGAAATACCTATTCCCTGGTCTGCAATGCTAATTGCCAGTTCAGAATCTTGACTTCGAGCTTCTATTGTCACCGTACTGGCTGGTTTGGAGTACTTGGTGGCATTGTCAATAAGATTATCCACTACCTGCCTGATGCGTCTGCCATCGCTGTTCAACCTCAGCGCTGTCTCTGGCAGTTTCAACACTATCTTGTATCCAGGCGTTCTAAGCCTGGCTTCGGCAATAGTGGTCTGGAGCAACGCTGTAATATTGGTCGGCACCTTATCAAGCTTGAGCAGACCTGCTTCCAGGCGGGACATATCCAGTAGATGCTCTACGAGCTCAGTCATCCGGTCGGTAGCTTTATCTATGGCACTCAGGTATTCTTGTTTCTCATCACGCCCTAGTCTCCTATCGTAGTCCAGGAGCATGGTGGAATACCCCTTTATCGTGGTCAGGGGGGTGCGCAGCTCATGTGAGACTGTGGAAAGAAGGTTACCCTTCAGTTTGTCCAGCTCCTCGTATTCAACCACTCTTCTCTCGAGGTGCTTGCGCTCGGTGATGTCCAAAATCTGAGCCACTGTCTTTGCTTTCCCCGCTGAATCCTTGATTACACTAGAGTTGATTTCCACACGCCTCTTCTCGCCGTCTTTGCGGACGATGTTAAACTCGTACCGGGGGGGGACTTCCTCCCCTCTCTGCCTTTGGATGTATCTATCGGCGACGAGTTGTCGGCTCTCCTCGTCGAGAAACTGGCGGAAATCCTGCCCAATGAGCTCCTGGCGAGGATATCCTGAGATTCTGCACAGCTCGTCGTTCCCGTAGGTGAACCGATAGGCGTCATCTAGAATCATTATCCCATCGTGAGAATTTTCCACGATAGAACGGAACCGCTCCTCAGACTCTAGCAATGCCTCCTCCGCCCGCTTGCGCTCAATGGCATAGCGTATAGAGTGCCTGAGCGGGTTGCTATCCACCTGCCCCTTGACCAGATAGTCCTGCGCCCCTTCCTGTACCGCCTCAACTGCCAGCGTCTCATCGTCCAGACAGGTCAGCACCACAACCGGCACGGTTAACGCCTTAGCCTGCACCTTAACCAGCGTGCTAAGCCCCTGACTATCCGGCAACCCGAGGTCAAGTAGAATCACATCTATCCCTCCCCGGGCAAGGCACGCCAGCCCTGTCGCCAGCCGGTCGGCGCACTCCAACTCAAAAGGAGTGCCCTTAGCTTCAGCCAGTATCTCCCGAATCAGCCGGGTATCCGCCGGGTTATCCTCAATCAGTAGAACTCTGACGGCTTTATTGCTCATTTCTTCCCATTCGGTGGCAAGGTGACGATAGTAAGCCAAAAGTCTTCAATCAACTTGATGGCCCTGATAAACTGCTCCAGGTCAATCGGCTTGACGATATAACAATTAGCACTGAGGTTGTAGCTCTTGAGAATGTCCTCTTCAGCCTGTGAAACGGTCAGGATTACCACCGGTATGCGTTTTAGGTCTTTATCGGCCTTTATCTCAGCCAGCACCTCGCGCCCATCCTTCTTCGGCAGGTTCAGGTCGAGCAGTATAATGTCGGGGCGAGATAGCTTGGCATACTTACCTTTTTGGCGCAGGAATTCCATTGCTTCTACACCATCCCGGGTTACATGCAGCTTGTTGAGTACCCTGCCCTCCTTGAAAGCCTCCTGTGTCAGCCTTACATCTCCCGGGTTATCCTCCACCAGCAGAATTTCCACCGGTTTACCGGTTTTTCTGTTATTCATAGCTGCTTATCTCCTGCCGGTGGTATAGCGAAATAGAAAGTTGAGCCTTTGTTTAGCTCTGACTCTACCCAGATACGGCCACCATGGCGTTCCACAATCCTCTTGCAAATCGCCAAGCCGGTGCCTGTGCCTGGATACTCTTCCCTGCTGTGCAGGCGCTGGAAGATAACGAAGACGCGGTCGAAATACTCCGGAGCAATGCCAATACCGTTATCCCGGAAGGAGAAGACCCACTCGTTATTCTCCTGCCTGGCTGAGACATGAATGCGTGGCGGCTCTTTACCGTGGAACTTAATAGCATTACCGAGCAGATTCTGAAATAGCTGAACTATCTGTGAGTTATCGGCTATTAGCGGCGGCAAGGGGTTATGGGTAATTACTGCCTCACCTTTTTCAATAGCCACCCGCAGGTTAGCTATCGCCTGGTCAAAGGCAGCCTCGCTATCTATCGGCTCAAAGGATTCACCACGCGTGTCCACCCGAGAATAAGTCAACAGGTCATTAATCAGCACCTGCATCCGCTCAGCACCAGCCACAATATAGGCAATGAACTCGTCGGCGTCCTTATCCAGCTTACCCTGGTAACGCTTGGCCAATAGCTGGGTGAAGCTGGCCACCATGCGCAAGGGCTCCTGGAGGTCGTGCGATGCTACATAAGCGAACTGCTCCAGGTCCCTGTTGGAAAGCTCTAATGCCTCTACAGCTTGCTTTAGCGCCTCAGCCTGCTTTAGCTCCCTTTCCGCCCGTTTTCGTTCGGTGATATCCTCTATGGCCAGAAGTATCATCTGCATCCGCTTGGTTTCATGGAATATCCGGCTGGCATTCAAGACCATTATTCGCCGCCCGAGGGTTTTAAAGTCGTGCTCAATCTCGAAGTCAAGGAAGACAGTGTTCTTAGGCAGGATTTCCTCCAGTAACTTCCGCAGCTTCGGGATATCCCACTGGCGGTTGCCCAAATCATAGAGGACCTTCCCCTCGACCTCTCCAGGTTTGACTTGGAAGGCCTGGTAGAAGGAACGGTTGGCTGAGATTACTTTTCGGTCGCCATCAAGCACCAATAGCGGCTCACGCACCGTCTGCATAATGCTATCAATATATTCTTCACGCTTTAGGATGGTCTTCCTCACCCGCTTACGCCCGGTTTCTTTGGCAACGCCTTGGCGCATCTTCCCCGATTCACCTATGAGCCGTTCTTTTACCTTCAGCCTGTCTTTCATCTTTACTTACCCGCCCTGATTGTTTATTTTTACCCCATACCTTGCCTAAATATTACCATTTGTCCACTTTTTTGTCAATATATTGACAAAAGTCCACAGATATGTTAAACTTCATAACCCATTGGTACTATAGGCAAAACGATTTAGTGCCAGAGGCAACAGGTGACGAAGAGCATTCTTATAGTTGGTTCGGGGCTGGTTGGGCAGGCTACGGGTAAGGGTCTGGTGGCCAAAGGATTCAAGGTGACCTTTATTGACGTAAGGCCGGCAATAGTTAATCAGTTGCGCCAGCAGGAATACGAGGCCTTTGAGGTTTCGGAAGTGAAAAAACCAGATACCGACATATTCATGTTATCCCCCCCGACATATTCGCTGAAGCCCGGTATTAACGGGCTGGACTTTGTTAAAGAGGCTGCCACCAGTGTCGGCAGATGGCTATCTAAGATTGATAGATACTGCCTGGTCGTTGTCAGGAGCACGGTTCTTCCGGGCACAACAGAAGAAACCATTATACCAATTTTGGAAGAGTATTCGGGGAAGGGTGCCGGGCGTGATTTTGGAGTTTGCGCCAACCCCGAATACCTTCGCGAGCGTTGCGCCGAGGAAGATTTCTTGAACCCGTGGCTTGTTTTAATCGGTGAGCCTGATAAAAGGTCAGGGGACCTGCTTCAGGAGGTCTACCACTGGGTTGACTGCCCCGTTTACAGGCTGCCGATAAGAGAGGCGGAGATACAGAAGTTTGTCCATAATATTTTCAACGCCACTAAAATTTCCTTCTTTAATGAGATGAGGCTGGCTTGCCGACAAGTGGGGCTGGATTGTGAAAAGATTTTCCCCCGCGTGGTGCAGAGTGCCGAGGCAAGCTGGAATCACTCATACGGAACCAGAGACTTGGGGCCGTTTGGCGGCAGTTGTTTGCCCAAAGATACCACCGCCTTCCTTTCCTGGGCGAAGGAGCAGGGCATGGAAACACCGCTGGTGGATGCAGTGCTCAGGGTCAACGAAGCCTTAGTCAGACACCTAGAGCCAGCCAGTAGCAAAGCCTCCCGTTGAGTGGACAAGACCAGTGGATGACTACCTATCGCTTCTAGCCTTCTATTTCCCCCTCGGTGTTATTGGCTTCTGGAGGTGGGGGACCTGGTTGGTAAGAAGGCTGGTAAGCCTGTTTTATAAGCCCAGTAAACAAAATTTTCACGCTAGCGTTTCCATAGTAACCCCGGTGTATAACGAAGACCCTGACGTATTTCGCCAGGCTCTGGCATCATGGAGAGCCAATAACCCCCTGGAGATAATCGCTGTCATTGACCACACCGATGAAAAATGCATAAAGGAATTTGAGGAGTTTAGCCACCAGTTTGACCAGGCTAAATTAATTGTCACCGAGAAACCGGGGAAAAGGCCGGCTCTGGCTGATGGCATCAGGGTGGCTAGTGGTGAAATCATTGCCCTGGTTGATAGTGATGTTTTCTGGGGCAAGTTAGTGTTAAGAGAAGCCCTCCGTCCCTTTGCCGACCCGAAGGTTGGCGGAACTGCGGTTCGCCAGAATGTCCTTGATCCGCAGAACTTAGCCCAGAATATCTTTGATATTCAGCTTGACCTGAGGTTCTTTGACGAGATTATGGGTCTCAATGTTGCCGGCAATGCCCTAACTTGCCTTTCCGGTCGTACTGCTTTCTATCGCCGAAAAGCCCTTATGCCACTGGTCGATGATATGGTAAATGAGACCTTCTGGGGCAAGCAATGCATCGGCGGCGACGACAAAAGGCTTACCTATCTAATTGAGGCAGCCGGCTGGAGAACTCGCTATCAGCATAACGCACACTTATATACGCCGGGAGCTAAGAGGCTATCTACGCTTTTCAAACAGCGAACCCGCTGGTCAAGAAACACCTGGCGGGCAGACCTGCGGGCCTTGCGGGTGGGCTGGGTTTGGAAACACCCGTTTCTGGCTTTCGTCTTGATTGATAGGTTAGTCTCTCCCTTGGCTCTGAGTTTGAGTCTAATGTATTTTATAGTCTCACTCGTTTTCCAAATGTGGATTCCAGCCGCTATCCTCTTTGTCTGGTGGTTTTTCAGTCGTGGATTCAGAATCCTACCGCACCTACTAAGGCGTCCACACAATATCAAACTTGTTCCGGCTTATGTTTTTGCCAACTTTAGCATGGCAATTATCAAGATTTATGCCTTATTAACTCTTAATCGCCAGGATTGGATAACCCGCCGTGGAGCTGAACGGGCACCAAAGTCGGGGGGCTTCTACTTAGTTCTAGCCAGAATAGGAACCCTTGCTATTCTGGCTGGTCTAGCTATAGCGGTTGCTTATTCCAGAGGCATTTTGAGTTTCTAAACGATAGTTCCCATCAAGTATTTGTGCCTATTTAGGATAACAAAAAGCCAGATTGTTAAACTAGATTGATAGAGCAAATACTTTTGAGAAAGTCCTTGTTTTTAACTTGAATGGCCCACCATAGCGTACAATAGGCAGAACCCCCACCCTCTCCTCAGTTAATCCCTTTGGCAGCAGGGATTCAGTCTAACTAAGTTGAACTTCTTTCTTGGTTACAATAATGTCTTCGACAAAACTACGGATAAAAGCCCTTCTCTCAGATAACGGGCTTTCATCGATAGTCTATCTCAAATCATCTACATAGTCTTTAACCGTGCCCAAGTCAGCCAACTCTACTTTTCTATTTGGTATCAACGTACTGCAGTAAGTAGGAGATGGTTTCTTTGGCTAAACGATTAGGCATCTTAGTTGACTTCAAGCCCCCAGTTTTCCCCGAAAGTTCTCCCGTAGTCGTGACAGGTCTTCATACCTTCCCCAGTATAGATGATATCTTCCGCCAGCGTGAGAGGCCCTAGGTCAAAAGGCTTTATCCTACAAACGTCTCGCAGAGTTTGAATATGATGGTATACGCATGAACTGTCATCTCAACACCTCGCGGCTCCTATCTTTCATTAACCACAAACCTATGAGGGAAATAATAATAAAGAAACTGAGATAATAGGCCGGCGCAAGGTTATTACCGGTTATCTTGATAAGCCAGGTGCAGATCATCGGCGTAGAACCACCAAAAATCCCGACCCCGATATTATAGATTACGGAGTAGCTGGTAAGTCGGTATCTAGTCGGGAACCATTCCACTAATGTTGCAGGTGCCACTCCCAGAGGTACCGCTATTATAATACCGAACAAGACCAACGCGGCAAAAAGAAGGATGTAGCTTTTCACTGCCAGAATAAACAAGGGTATGGTGAATACCAGTGCGATGAAAAAGGCGACAAGCAGTATAGACCTTCTCCGGATAAACCGGTCTGAAAGAACCGCCATCATCGGGATAAGGAAGACCAGCAAGAAGGTAGCTACAGTCGTAATCTGCAGGGCCTTGTTTGCGTCCATCCCGACGATACTGTGGACATAGGTCGGCAGGTAGACTAGGGGCAGGTAGAAAAGTACTGTATAACCGAGGCAGAATAGTGTTGCCTGCATCAGCTCCCGCCGTCCAAATTTGAAGATCTCACGTATAGGAGCAGCCTCTTCATGCCTTTTTTTCCTAACGAAAAGGTGGGATTTTGGCATTTTCATCGTATAATAAATTCCGATTGTTCCCAGTACCGCCGCCAGAAAGAACGGCAGGCGCCACCCCCAGCTTAATAGCGATTCTTGGGGAATAAAGGTACTCACACCAGCAGCTACCGCCGCCCCCAGTACCATGCCTGTCATACTCCCGATGTTGGCCAGACTACCGAAAATACCGCGGCTACCTCTGGGGGCTTCCTCTACCATATAGGTTACCGAGGTGCTGAACTCGCCGCCGACAGACAGCCCCTGCACCAGTCTCAAGACCACCAGAAGGACAGGGGCCAATAACCCCACACTTTGATAGGTAGGAAGGACGCCCATAAGAGTGGTACAGACTGCCATTAGGGACATAGAAATATAAAGGGTTGTTTTCCTTCCTTTGATATCTCCAACTCGCCCCAGGATTATTCCTCCGATAGGCCTCATGATAAATCCAGCGGCAAAGACGGCAAAGGTTGACATTATTGAAGTCAGATTATTCTGGCTGGGAAAGAATAGCTGTGAGATAATCGGCACCATGTAACCATACAGGGCGAAGTCATACCACTCCATTATATTGCCGACCAAACCGGATATAATACTGGTTGTGTTGCCAGTTAATTTCTGGACTTCTTCACCAATCTCCTCTTCGACTTCTCTTGCAAAATGTATCGGTCTTTTCATTGGCATCGACATTTTATACGTTATTCCGGAGTCTGGCAATGCGTTTGTTAACTTAATGGCAGTCTGGATTGTAATAAAATTTTATCACGAATTTGATATTTTTACAGCTAGAATTTTATGACTTCGTAACAGACCGAAGTCTATAATAAGAGTTAGTCTATGCACTACCTCTAAGAATCGAAAATATTGTTTACTATTCAATGAAAAGCAAGGGGAGAAGTGAAATAGTTTGGTCTGTGAGCATATATTTAAAATTATTAGCCCCTTCTTGACAAAAAGGGAGATCCGTTGTAGTATACAATTGAGAATGAGTCGCAATCACAACCAATATAATCCAATTCCAGGCCATCCGTTAACAAATCAGCGGCGGCTGCTTCTGGAGCTGTTGCGTTACGCTGAAGGGCATATCGACGCTAAAGAGCTTTATCGTCGCGCCAGTACCAGGGATGAGTCTATCAGCCCGGCCACGGTATACCGCAGCCTTAACCTATTCAAGGAACTGGGGCTGGTTGATGAGATGAGGCTGGGAAAGGTTCGTTGCTACTACGAGATAAAGCAATCGCCGGAGCACCAGCACTTGGTCTGTCAGGGGTGTGGCAAAATCATCGAATTTCAAAACCCCCACTTCCAGAAGCTGATCGAGGCAGTAAGGCGTGAACACAGATTCAATATAACTAAAGCTGAGTTATACCTTGAGGGTTATTGCCCAGAGTGTGTTGAGAAGGAGAAAACGCAGTGACATCCATGACTGTGGAAGGCAGGGTGAAGCTATGATTGAGGTTACCGAACGAGATTTTGACAAAGAAGTGCTGGAATGTGAACTACCGGTATTTGCCTGCTTCACGGCACGGTGGTGCCACACCTGCTATCCTACGTGTCTCTTCGCCGATGAATTGGTAAAAGAGTATGAAGGCAGCGTGAAGTTTGTGAGGGTGGATACAGAGGCAAGTCCCGATACGTCAGCCCGGTATCGCATCACGGTTGTGCCGACTATATTGCTTTTCAAGGACTCTCAGCCGGTGGAGAAACTGCTCGGTTTTCAGGAGCGTGGGTCGCTGAAGCGCTTACTGGGGGATGTATTAGCTAAAGAGCCGGGCGCTGAAATCAAAAGTTAGTAGATAGTCACTGAAACCATGCTAATGATAAAAGGAGGCCAATAAATGGCATATAAAATTACTGAAGACTGTATAAGCTGTGGCGCTTGCGAACCCGAATGCAAAAATAACGCTATCTCCGAGGGAGAGGATATATACGTAATTGACCCCGACAAGTGCACCGAGTGTGTTGGCAACCATGAGTCGCCAAAGTGTGCTGAGGTTTGCCCGGTGAATGCTTGCGTGCCTGACCCGGACCATACAGAAAGTAAAGAGCAGTTGCTGGAGAAATGGAGCAAGTTACATCCCGGCGAAACTCCTGCCCATGCTTGAACTATAGAGGCATCATAAAGTGGGTAAAGACAAAATAAGTGAGATTGAGGCCAAAATCGCTGACCTCAAAGCCAGATGGCCAGCTCACTCGGTGCCGCCATCAATGTGGCAGGAATTAGAAGCGCTAGAGGAGGAGCTAGAGAAGGCTATTTCCCCGACGCTGGGTTTACGATAATCATGGCAGGCAAACGAGAGGTAATTACTACATGACTGGAGGAAATAGTTAATGGCTAAGGAAGATATGTTATGTCCCTTCTCAGGGAAATTATGCAAAGAATGCCCCCTTTACCGCGGCAGACACTACTACTTGTGTTTCAGTAAAAAATACCGGGGGCATCTGGAAAAGTCAGAGGGAGATACTGAAGGAAACCATGGCACCTCTAAAGAGAAATACGATGAGCATTTTAAGCCGCTCACCAAAATGCCCAGCGCCGTTGACCCATTTAAGACGCCAATGGCAGACATCAGGGATTAGTTTGCTCTGGTTAGACAGAAAGGGCAAGAAATAAATTTAAGGGCAGACAATGACTAGGTATGACGTAATCATTATTGGAGGTGGACCTGCCGGGCTTACTGCTGGGCTCTATACCTCGCGGGCAGGGCTGAAGAGCTTGCTGCTGGAGCGCGGGGCGCTGGGTGGTCAGATGGCAAATGCCACGCTGGTGGAGAATTACCCCGGCTTTCCTGAGGGAATAGCTGGCCCTGAGTTGGGTTCGCTCATGCGCCAGCAGGCAGTCAAATACGGTCTGGAGTTAGTAACCGCTGAGGTCACAGACATTTCTCAAGAGAAGCCCTATTATAGTATCTCAACCACTGAAGATAGCCTTGAAGCCTCGGCTGTAATCATCGCTGCTGGTTCAGAGTATCGTAAGCTGGGAGTTACGGGTGAGGAAAGGCTATCTGGTTACGGTGTTTCCTACTGCGCTACCTGCGACGGCTTCTTCTTTCGCAACCGCGAGGTAGCGGTGGTAGGAGGAGGTGATACCGCTATTACTGATGCTCTGGAGCTGAGTCAGCATGCCAGTAAAGTCTACGTAATACATCGTCGAGACCAGCTCCGGGCAGGAAAGGCTCTCCAAGAGCGGGCATTTGCCCATCCCAAGCTGGAGTTTATCTGGGACACGGTGGTGGAAGAGGTCTCTGGGGATAAAGTACTGGAGGAGCTTAAACTACGCCATGTGAAAACAGGTCAGCAATCTAACTTGAAAGTTAATGGCGTCTTCGTTGCCGTAGGGCTCATGCCCAACAGCCGGAGCTTCTTCAACGTTCTTGAGTTGGACGATTTTGGCTACATCGTTACTGATGAAACGATGGCTACCTCAGCTCCTGGCATTTTCGCTGCTGGCGATATCCGCAGGAACTCACCTCGCCAGATCGCCGCTGCGGTCGGAGACGGTGTCACCGCTGCCATGTCCGCCTTTAAATATGTTCAAGAGCAAGGAAATGAGGCTAGACTCACAAACCATTGAGGTTTCGCAACAAATAGGGATTAGTAAAGGAGGCCTGCGAGACGATTACTAATAATAACAAGGATCTCGAAACGCGCCAAATTCTGAACTTCAGGAAAGGGTAATATACCCTTAATGTAGTTGTAGGTTAATAATTAATCAATAAGGAGGCAATATGAGCAAGATAGTGGAAATCACGGATCAAAACTTTGAAGAGGAAGTCCTGAACTCAGACCTTCCCACAGAGGTCGATTTCTGGGCGCCATGGTGTGGTCCCTGCCAGATGGTTATACCGATATACGATAAGCTCTCCGAGGAGTATGAAGGCAGATTCAAATTCTGCATGATTAATGTGGATGAAAACCAGCGCACAGCAACGAAATATCAGATTATGAGTATACCGATGCAGAAGTATTTCGCTAATGGTGAGAATGTCGATGAAATCCTCGGCGCGGTTCCTGAGCAAACCATACGGGCAATGGTTGAAGATATCCTAAAGAGGTTCCCGACTGATGAAATGGGAAGGCTTGAAGTGCTTTTAACCTCTTGGGTTGAGCATAACAAAAAGCATACTGAGAAATTCAACAAGTGGGCCGAAAAGACCGAAAATGCTGATAGCGAACCTATCATTTACAATAGAGCGCTACAGGCGGCAAAAGAGATGGAGAAAGCCAACGAGCAACTATCCGTAGTGTTGATGGAATTACAGGGAAATAAATAGACATGAGAGTTTGCATTATTGGCGCTGGCGCCGGCGGCAGGAGTGCCTCAGGGCGGATTCGAGAACTAGACAAACAAGCCCAGATAGACATTTTTAGTACCCAGAGCGAGATTGGTTATGCACCCTGTGAGCCACCCTTTGTACTTAGAGGAGTCGCCGGCTGGGATGATATTTTTTATCCCGGCAAGTTCTTTGAGAAGAGAAACATAACTGTCCATTTGAGTACCGAAGTCACTGATATTCTTAGAAAAGAAAAACGCATTATCGCCGGTGGTAAGAGCTATCCCTACGATAGGTTACTCTTAAGCCCGGGAGCTATTCCCTCCATTCCTCCTATTCTCGGACTGGATGGTAAAAATGAATTTACTCTCAGCACGAATATTGCCGATGGCAGATCCCTGGAGAAAATCATCCCCAAATACACCAGCGCTGCCGTTATTGGGGCAGGGGCAATCGGGGTAGAGATAACTTTGGCTCTTATTTCCGCAGGCTATCACAAGGTCTACCTCTTGGATATGATGGAGAATATTCTCCCGGCCGGCTTGGACAAGGATATGGCAAGCGAGGTTGAGCAGGTGATGCAGGAGAAGGGGATCGAGCTAGTCCTATCTGCCAGCATCAGCAGCGTAAAAAGCGAGTCGGGAAAGAAACGTATCATTCTTTCTAACAGAGAACTGGAAGTAGACCTTATCTTCCTGACCACCGGAGCCAGACCTAACGTCGATTTGGCACAGAAAGCGGGAATTGAAATAGGAGAGACTGGAGGAATACTGGTGAACCAGTATTTACAGACCAGCGACCCTGATATCTATGCCGCCGGTGATTGCTTGGAGAACTGGGATAGTATCACTGGCTCAAAGACCCGCCGTCTGATGGTTACCACTGCAGGCAGAACTGGAGATGTAGCAGCCAGAAACCTGGTTAAAGGTAATTCCATTCCCTATGAAGGTACCCTCATGACCTTTGTCATCGAAATCTTCGGTAATCAGATAGGTGCTGCGGGTTTTACCGAGAAACTTGCCCGCGAGAAGGGTTTGGATGTCGTCTCTGCTATGGTTACTAGTCATACCTCACGCCCCCATTTAGAAGGCAAGATTTTACACCACAAGCTTATCGCTGACCGCCGGACTGGGACGTTAGTCGGGGCGCAGGTTATCTCGGAGGAAATAATAAGGGGTACCCTCAATGAATTATCTCTGGCCATAGCCGAGAAAGTACCGCTGCACAGGCTGGCCTTGCTCGAAACCCCTTATTCGCCTGCCGTCGGAAGAGACCCGATAGGGGATGGGATAATGAAGCTGATACGTAAGCTCGGCTGAAATGATTGGTGCTTCTCTACTCAATAATATTGAAAAGGGAACTCAAGAGTTAGGATAAAGCAACGAGGGTGGTAAGGTAGCAGCTGGCAAAACGGTGAAAGTTACCCACTAAAATTAGGTAGAGCATGAAATTTTTGATAGCTTTTGGAACAGATGATGGCAAAAATCTCAACAATGACCATGTAGGCATGGCGCAGTATTATTACGTTTACGAGTTCTCCAATGACAGAGAAAGGCTCGTCGAAAAGAGAGAGTACGCGCTTCGAAGGGGGTGAAACCATGAAGCATGGCGACCCGGAGAAAGCCAGGGCTACCTCTTCTGCCTTGGAAGGTGTAGACGTTCTTGTGGGCAGGAAATTCGGGCCTAATCTGCCGAGGTTACTTGGAAAATTCGTCTGTGTACTGGTGAGGACAAGTACCATAGCTACTGCGATTGAAGCCATACATAATAACATGGACAGAATAGTAGAGGAAGGGAATAAAGAAGAGGGAAGAAAACATATCGTGCTGAAGCCTTAAGTAATATTGCGATAATGTAAAAAATCTATTGAGGTGAAGATATGGAAAATCGCGTCTCATTTCGAGATTATGCTGTTGTTGCCTGTGGCACACTCAGTATGGAACTAAGGTATCTTAAGGACAGCGGCTTTCTGGGCGCCAGTAAAATCCTATACACCAAGCCCGGCCGCCACGAGGTGCCTCGTGAACTTGAGAGTCAGCTTATCAGGCAGATAAGTACAGCCAAGAAATACGCTCCGAATATCATCGTGGTCTATGGCGGTAAGTTTTGCTACGTTAATGCTGATGACCCCTATCGCAAGATAGACACCATAATTCAGGAGCAGCTAGAACCCGGAATCAAGATCTCCAGAATTAAAGCCTCTCATTGTATTGATATGCTGGCTAGCAAGGAGGAAAGGGAGCGAATAAGCCAGGGTAAGGATGTCTACTGGCTTACGCCTGGGTGGATGAAATACCGCCACTACGTATATCAGGGCTGGGACAAAGGTCTGGCGAATGAGAATTTCCCCAAGCACACCGGCGGAGCAATCATGTTGGATGCGATAGGATATTACGATAAAATTGCGCAGAATGACCCGGAGAAGCTTCTGGAATTCTCCGACTGGATGGGTATCCCGATAGAACCATACAGGGTTACTCTAAACAGATTGAGGGACTTGCTTTTGGATGAAGTCAAATAATGGGCTTGCCGCTAAGGGTACTACCGGCACTATATGTTCTGCTTATCATTATCGGCAGAGATTGCGATCTTCATATTACTCCTCTGGGTATCCAGAGGAAATCACTCTCATTATAGCAAAGGAAATACGTCTTGTGATGATGGCTAAATGAAAAGCTAAATTGTGACCAAGGATATAAGGCTACGCGTGCCACATAAAATCGAATTGTTACCTTATGGGCTCCCTATAATTTGATGCTCGTTGCCGGGGTTAATCCCAAGGTAGTCAGTGAGCGCTTGGGGCACTCGAGTGTCGCCTTCACCATTGATGTCTACAGCCACGTTGTGCCCAATCTCCAGGAAAGTGCTGCCGAGCGTTTCGACCAGCTTATTTTTTTAGAGTCCCCGGGCGAAAAAAAATGTTGTCAAACCGCCGAAGCTGGCTCAGGCACAAAACGGGGAGGGTATGTTGGCAAACGGGAGCCTGGATGTTGGGAAAATGTTGGGAAAGCCCCCCGAAAAAGTAGACATAACTGGTGGAATTGAGTGTGAGCCGCACAGGAATCGAACCTGTAACCTGCTGATTAAGAGATTGAAGATGCTCTTGGCAGCCCTTTTCAACAAGTGAGTTTCAATATCGTTCTATCGGCAACCAGCTTGTT
>Ga0307426_1001610_pt1 | contig 14707 bp, 8 predicted proteins | sample SalMarWE160340MG_FD_202165 | JGI IMG/M metagenome (GOLD analysis project Ga0307426, IMG submission 202165) | Salt marsh sediment microbial communities from the Plum Island Ecosystem LTER, Massachusetts, United States - WE1603-40 | ecosystem: Environmental > Aquatic > Marine > Intertidal zone >... | reverse complement strand
CAGTATCGCAAGACCCTCCAGGGTGAAGGACTGGCCGAGAATGGCGGCGTCCTGGAGCAGCTCGCGCTGCTTGGCGTCGAGGCGATCCAGGCGCGCTCCGACGAGGCCACTGAGCGAGTCGGGCACATCGAGTTCATCGATGTCCCCACACGTCGTGTACTTCCCCGACTCGGCGGCGACGAGCAACCCCCTCGTGACGAGCATTCGAACCAGCTCCACGGCGTAGAGGGGAACGCCTCCGGCTTTTTCCACCAGTCGCCCGACCAGCGATCCCTCGGCGTCGGGCACGACACCCAGTACGAGATCCCGCATCGCCGCATCCGACAGCGGCGACAGGTACAGCCCGATCGAGTTGCTTCGACCCGAGCCCCACCCCGGTCGCCGCTCGAGGAGCTGCGGTCGAGCGAGCGTGATCACCAGAATCGGTTGAGCGGAGCCGATCGACACGAACTCTTCGATGAACTCCAGCACGCCGTCGTCTGCCCATTGGAGGTCCTCGAACACCATCACCGTCGTTCCTCGATCGGCGATACGCAAGAAGAACGTGCGCCACGCGGCGAACAGCTCCGATCGGTCGCCCGGGGGCACATCCGCGAGTCCGAGGAGCCCGGCGAGTCTCGGTTCGATCCACGCCCTGTCGTCTGCATCACCAACGTGTTCGGCTATCGCGGTTCGTAGCTTCGTTCTCGCCCTGTGTGGATCGTCGGCTTCGGCGATGCCGGAGCGGCTGCGGACCATCTCGCCAAGTGCCCAGAAGGTGAGTCCTTCTCCGTACGCCGGAGACCGACCCTGGTGCCAGTAGATCGTTTCGCTGATCCCATCGAGGTAGTTGCGGAGTTCGTCGGCCAGCCTGGTCTTGCCAATCCCTCCTTGTCCGACGATCGAGACGAGCCGGCTACGTCCCTCGGCGCCAACCGCGTGCACCTGATCCTTGAGGAGTCGTAGCTCACCGTCGCGTCCCACAAACGGCGGGGTGAGCTGATCGGTGCGCCTGTCTCCCCGTCTGCCGGCGACCACACGAACGGCCAGCCACGCCTCGACCGACGCCGACTTTCCCTTCAGCTCTTTCGATCCTGCCGCAGTGAACTCGATCGCTCTCTCTGCAAGATGCACGGTCGATTCTCCGACGAGCACCGTTCCGGGTTCGGCGACGGTCTGCAGACGCGATGCGGTGTTGACGATGTCGCCGATGATGAGGCCGGTGCCCTCGTTTCCGTCACCACCGACGGCGGCCTCTCCACTCAGCACCCCTGCCCGTGCACGCAGATCCGGGAGACCGACCTCTTGTCCGAGCACCTCGACGGCGTCCACCAGCTCGAGTGCTGCACGTACGGCTCGTTCGGCGTCGTCCTCATGGGCGACACCGGCACCCCACACGGCCATCACGGCATCTCCGATGAACTTGTCGATCACGCCACCGAACCGGTGAACGATCTCACGCGCACGATCGAAGTAGCGGGTGAGCATCGACCGCACCTCTTCGGAGTCTCGCCGTTCGGTCAGCGGCGTGAATCCGACCAGGTCGATGAACAGAACCGAGACGAACCGCCGCTCTTGGTTCGTCGAGGAGTCCGTCGGAGTCTTCTGAAGTGCGAGGCCGCATTCAGAGCAGAATCTATCGGTCTCGACGATCGGAGTTCCACAGGAGGGGCACGCAAGCGCGAGTGGTGAACCGCACTCTGAGCAGAACTTGGCGCCAGCACGATTCTGTGCACCGCACGAAGAACACACTATCGGTCCCTCCCGTTCGACAGCCTACCCAGCGGCCGGCCGTTGCGTGGAGAAGTCCTGCATGGCGGGAAGACATCTCACAATCCCAACCATTGAACTCGTCGGACGTTCAGCCGTTCGTGTGACCCAACCCGGTAGACACCAAATACCACGCAGAATCAAGAGCTCACGCTGAGTGAGGATCTGGGTCGTACGCCTCATAGTCTTGTTTCTGCTCCCTGATAGGTTCTTCTTGGGGAGGATGTTATGAAGTCGCGCCGTCTGTCGGTTCTGATCTGCCTCTGTCTCGCGCTGGGGTTCGCTGCGCTGGGTGCCGCCGCCCAAACCGAGCAACCGAACCCCATCAACGAGGTTCTCAACTTTTTCAAGGCGCCGCAGAACCAGACGTGGACCGCTCAGTTCCTTCGCCAGCCGACACCCGGGACCGGCATGCTCGAGGACCCGATCGGCGACTTCGTGCACTCGAGCGGCGACACGCCCGGCTTCACACCGGACCATCTCGACATCGTCGCTGCCTGGTTGGCGGACGTCACCGACGGAGGTCCGTTGTTCGGACCGACTGACGGTACGGACACGATCTGGGAGCAGGGCTCCAACGAGCTCACGCTCCCCGACGGTTCACCGGTCCGCGCCTACACCTATGACGGCGGCACGTTCGACGGCTCGCAGTTCGCCAATGGTGCCTATCTGTTCGCGTTCGATACGCGAGCAATGCCGCCGGCGGTCCCGCCAGGACGGTGCGAGTTCGTGATCTGGGTCAATGACACATCGCGGACGGACACGTTCGAGAACATGCCCGCCTACCCGCTCGACCCGGCAGGAGGCACCAACAAGGCGTTCGGCATCGGCCTCAACCCGGAAGGGCAAGGCGTCCCCGGTACGTTCGCTCTCGACCTCACGGATCAGGGCTTCTTCGCTCCGCAGACCGACTGGGACGTGCGGGGCGTGATGGTGGGCTCGGACACCACCACTTCCATCGGGATCTTCGTGCCGATGGACCTCGTCGGCGCCCTCGGCGGTGTCAACTACTACACGTTCTGCGTCCGCGAAGGCTCCAGTTTCGACGCCGCCGACACCGGTTCGGACCAGACGGGCCTCATCGATCTTGGGCCCAACGACCCTGGCATCCTCGCCGTCTCACTGGTGTCGACGACCACCACGACGGCGACGACCACGACGACCACCACATCGACCACGACGACCACGGTTGCAGCCTCACCGACCACCACGACCGCGACAACCGGCACCTCGGAAGGGGGCGGCTTCCCGTGGGGATTGGTGCTGCTCGGTGGCGTTGGTCTCGCGATCGCCGGCTGGTTCCTCTACCGAAAGCCAGGGTCGCCGTGCGCCGAGGAGCTCGCTGCGTGGAAGGCCGCCCAGGCCAGGTGCGGCCAGGCTCGATCGCAGGCAACCGAAGCGGAACAGAAGTGCGGCGATGCCAAGGAGCACACAAAGGAGCTGAAGAAGAAGCGCGCAGAAGTGTGCCGCGACTGGCCGCCGGCGTGCTGGAGCAGCGACGACGGCGATTGGGTGGAAGACGACCAGGGCAACCGGGTCACCTCACGCGACCTCCACATGCGCAAGATGGCTCTCGGGGAACTGTGGGACGACTACCAGGCGGGTCTCGTGCCGGCCGAGAAGGTCGAGGAGATCTGGCGCAAAGCCGAGACACCCGAGTTCCGTGAGCAGATGCGCCAGCGCGACGCGAAGGCCAAGGCCGAGCTGAAACAGCTCAACGACGAAATCCCCAAGGCCGAGGCCCACGAGAAGGAAGCCTGTGCCAAAGCCAAGGCAGCACAACAAGCGGCCAACGATGCATGCGCGGCTGCCGAAGCTGCCCGACGCCGCTACGAAGAGTGCGTGGGTCGCGCAACCACGCCGCCGCCCGGCCCTGAGACCGGAGGCGAAACCGGACCCGGCCCTTCCGGCCCGTCCACACCGGGGGTTACCGGTGGCACGCCCGGCAGCACCACCCAGCCACGCGACCCGTGCGAGGGGCAGCCGCCGAAGAAGGCGGTCCAGGATGGCGAGCCTGATCCGATCGACGTGGTGGTCGACTTTTCGATGTTCATCGAAGCGGACCCGGCATCGAAGCACGGAGAGGACCATGGTGAGCAGATGGTGATCGACCTGTCGATGCTCGCGCAGGAACTGGACATGGTCGGCGACCTCTTGAGCGCAAGGGAAGCCGGGCTCCACATCGCCGGCGGCGTCAATGGCTACGCAGCCGGCAGGTACGTCGCAGGGACGGCGGGTGTCGTGCGGGGTGGCGTTGAAGCGACCCTCGCGGGAACCAACATCATTCCGGACATTCCCACCAGCATCCCAACGGCCACCGTCGAGCTGCTCGAGTCGGTGTCGAAGTTCGCCGGTTTCGTCGCCGGCAGGGTGACCGACTGGATGAAGCGCAACGAGATGGTGTCGGCGAGGGTGACTTTCTTCAAGCAGACCATCATCGCCACGCCGTACCGGATCATGGAGTGCCGCAAAGGCCAGGGATGGGTGTGTGTCGAACGCGTATGGGAGATCGAGGTATCGAAGCTTCAGAAGGACAAGAGGAAGCTTGCCAGCCAGACGTGGCGACCGGTCTCTGACCTCGACCGGCACCGTATGAACGCCGACTTCCGGCGTTTGGGCAGCGCCGCCGCCAATCAGATCAAACAGGACGCCAACAGACTCGCCAAGTGGCGGGCTCGGCACGAACCCGGACCGTGCCAGTGACCCGAAGGACTCTTGGTCTCGCGTTGATGGTGGCCGGCGGTGTAGTGGTTGTCGTAGCGCTGATCGGGATGCTCACTGGCGGTGGCGCTTCGACGGAGGCGGGAGCGACGTCGACCTCGACAACGACGATCTCAGCAGCCACGACGGCGGCCACGACCACGGCAGCCACGACCACGGCAGCCACGACCACTCCGACGATGACGATCCTGGAGAGCACCACGACGGGTCCGACCACAACGACCACCGTCCAACCCGACGCGATCCAGGCGATCGAGACGTTCGTCCCCGAGTTCGCCGGCATGATCGCTGCCGGTGACGTGCAAGGGCTCTTCGACACGCTGCACCCGGCGGTACTCGACGCGCAGGACGCCGACCTGTGCAAAACGTACATCGAACGCGAGATCCTCGCGCTGGTCGACTACCGGCTGACCGGCGCCGTTACCGGACCTGTCCCGACGACCTTCGGCTCGACGACCATTGACCTGTACTCAGGACCGGTGTCGTTCAGCTACCAGGGGGAGGCGTTCGACTCGACCGCCGCGTTCGGGCTGGTCAACGGCGACGCGCGCTGGTTCACCACCTGCCGGTAGCCACATCCCCCAACCCAGGGCTCAGGGGATCGGAAACCGATCCCCTGAGCCCTGGGTTCGCAGCCGCGAGCGCGGCCATGAAAGCGAAGAGACTCGGCGACACTCCTTGCGAAGGTGGCTACCCCTTGCCGTGGTTCACCTCGATGCCTCCGAACGCGACAATCGCCTCGATCGAAAGCAGCGGCGCGTCGGCGGCCAGCATCTCGCCTTTAGTCTTGTTGGACCATCCACCAAACAGCGGAATGCCAGTGATCTGAACCCGCCAGCCTTCCGGAACGGCGAACTGGACACCCCCGAACGCACAGACCACATCGATTGCCGCCCCACCTTCGATCGGATGGGCGTTGCGGAGGTCTACCTCGGTACCACCGAAGACGTTGAGGATCGAGCCGCCACGAAACTGCTGAGAGCTGGTCCGTACGTCACGCCCGAAGAACGCGACCACCGAGTTGACCCGGTCCGAAACGGAGACGCCTCGACGACTCGGCCCGACGATCACCCACAGGCCAATCAGCACCAGAACGACTGGCCAGATGAACTGCGTCACGTCCTGATCGATGAAGTCGAGCGTCCCTGCAAGCAGCGCGAGGCCGACAACGATCAGGATTCCGGGGATGATGACGTGGGGTGGTGAGAAGCTGAAGTACATCAGCCCGGCGACAACGAGGATCACCGGCCACCACTGGGCGATCGTATCCCCGGCATCGAGGATGCCGCCTCTATCGAGCAGGAACAGCGCACCCAGGACAATCAGCAGGATGCCAACGAAAGCCCGTCCACGACTCATGATCACTCCCTCCCACTGCGGATGCTACCGAAGTGATGGGAGAGGCGCGGGAAGACGGTCAGGTGGGCGAGTTCACGGTCTGCCGGTGGCCACATCCCCCAACCCAGGGCTCGCAGTGAGGGAGGTCCCTGGGAACGGACCGCCCGCCGATAGCCTTGCTTTGATGCTCGCCCATGCACGACGGCTCGCCGAAGCGACACCAGACTCCCGCAACCGGTACATCGACTTCCTGCGGGCGGCGTCGATCGTCGCCGTCGTGCTGGGCCACTGGTTGGTGATCACCCCATGGGTCGACGGCGCAGGCGTCTTCCACCCCGACCATCTCCTCACCAGGTCGAAAACCGCCCAGTGGCTCACGTGGGCGTTTCAGGTGATGCCGGTGTTCTTCGCGGTCGGCGGCTACGCAAATGCCCTGTCCTGGGAATCGGCCAGAGCACGAGCCACTCCCTACGCGTCATGGCTCCAAGCGAGACTCGTACGATTGATCCGTCCCACGGCACCGTTGCTACTCACGTGGATCGTGATCACCGCCCTCACACCGGCCCTGTTCCCCTCGGTGCTCGTCGAGACGGGCTCGATCGGTGCGCTCTCCCCCCTGTGGTTCCTCGCCGTGTACATCGCAGTCGTTGCGCTCGTGCCTGCGACCACGGCAGCGTGGCACCGCTTCGGGATCGCGTCGGTGTGGGTGCCAGTCGTCGCGGCACTCGGCGTCGACGCGATCGCCTTCGGCCTCGATGTCCCGTGGCTGCGCTGGGTCAACTACGCGCTGGTCTGGCCGGCGATCTTCCAGATCGGGTACGCGTGGCGCTCCGAACGGCTCGGGACCCCAACCGCACGGGCAGCGTTGGGTGGGGTGTTCTTCGTTGCCGCCTGGCTGGTGGTGACGTTCGGTCCGTACCCGGTGGCGATGATCGGCGTTCCCGGCGCGGAGATCTCCAACTCGGCTCCACCGACGGCGGCACTGCTCTTCTTGGGAATCGCCCAGGTGCTGCTCTTGTCGGCGCTCGAGACCCCCGCCCGCCGCTGGCTGCAACGCCCGGGACCGTGGATTGGAACGGTGTTGGTGAACGGCGTGATCATGACGTTGTTCGTGTGGCACTACACGGTGATGGTGGTGCCCGCCGTGGTCGACGCCACCTGGCTTGGCGGATTCGGTCTGCACCTGGTTCCGAACACGACAGCATGGTGGTGGTCCCGGCCGCTCTGGCTGCTATTGCTGTCGGTCCTGATGCTCGCGTTCATGCCGCTCGTCGGCCGCTTTGAGCGATCCCCGTCTCGAAGCACTGCCCCGACTTCCACAACGGTCCAGCTCCCAGCGCTGCTGCTCGCGATCGTCGGGTTTGCCGTGGTTGCGCTCGTCGGTACCAACGGCGGTCTGGTCGGCCGCTGGGTGTTCCCGGCGCTACCGATCCTCGCGGTGCTGCTGGTGCAGTGGTCGCCTTCGGACCGATCAGCCATGCGAACGGGCAACGGCGACTCCTGAGCCCCGGAACCTTCGAACCCAGGGCCCAGGGGATCGGAAACCGACCCCACGAACCCTGGGTTCGCCAATGCGGGCACCGCTTGGAGCCCGACAGGTTGGAACTCGCTGTGGGAGAGCCCGGAACCAATCCGTCCTCTCGCTCGGATCCTCCAGCCGTCCATTTACTCTACGTGCCGGCCCTCAGATCGTCAACGGAAAGTGGGCATCGACCACTCTTCGTGGCAACGCCTGTCCGATGAGTTCGCACCTGCGAATCGGAATGTCTGTGGAGATGCCCTGTCGCCGTCGATTCGCCTACGGTACCCTGGCTTCCATGCCAGACATCCGATTCGCCCGCAGCGATCACGTCCAGGTCGCGTATCGGGTCGTCGGTGACGGCCCCATCGACCTGGTCTTCGTTCAGGGGGCGCTCTCACATCTCGGGATCGGGTGGGAGTTGCCCGCCTACCGGAGGTTCTGCGAGCGTCTCGGCGAGTTCACTCGCCTGATCCTGTTCGACAAACGCGGCATGGGCATGTCCGATCGGGTGCCCGGAGCAACCCCCCTGGAGACCCGAATGGACGACATTCGCGCCGTCATGGATGCAGCCGGGAGTGATGAGGCGGTCATCATGGGAGCATCGGAAGGGGGACCCTTGGCGATGCTGTTCGCCGCCGCCCACCCGACCCGAACTCGTGCGCTCATCCTGATGGGTGCCGAGGTGCGGGAACGGCGTGACGACGAGTGGCCATGGGGCGAATCGACAGAGGAGGAGTTCGAGGCGGGGATGGCATTGATCGAGGAGAGGTGGGGTTTGGGTGGTGCGATCAAGTGGCTGGCGCCGAGTGTCGGTGAGGAGTCCTGGGCACGCGAGTGGGTCGCCCGGCTTCAGATGAACGCTGCGACACCCGGCGCCGCCGAGGCGTTCATGCGGATGGCATTCGACATCGACGTGCGTGACATCGTCCCGTCCGTCCGAACTCCAACGCTCGTCCTCCACGCCATCGGCGATCGGGTCTGCCACGTCGAGAACGGTAGGTTCCTGGCAAGAACGATCCCAAACGCCAAGTACGTAGAACTCCCCGGCGGGGATCATATCCCCTGGTTCGCCCCTGACCGCACGATCGCCGAGATCCGAGAGTTTCTGACAGGCACGCGTGAACCGGCCACCCCGGATCGGGTATTGGCAACGGTCCTGTTGACCGACATCGTTGCCTCGACCGAGCGCGCCACATCGCTTGGGGACGATCGGTGGCGGCAACTCCTCGAGTCCCACAACGCGATGGTCCGACGGGAACTCGACCGATATCGGGGGACCGAGGTGAGCACCGCCGGTGACGGGTTCTTCGCGACGTTCGACGGTCCGGCCAGGGCGATCCGCTGCGGCCTCGCGATCGCCGGGGGTGCCCGCAGGATGGGCCTGGAGGTCCGGACTGGGGTCCACACCGGCGAGGTCGAACGGATCGGCGACGACATCGCAGGTATCGCCGTCCACATCGGCGCAAGGATTGGTGCGCTCGCCGCGCCAGGAGAGGTGCTCGTGTCGAGGACGGTCCACGACCTGGTTGCAGGCTCGGGGTTGGAGTTCACCGATCGAGGCGCCCAACAGTTGCGCGGCGTACCCGGTGACTGGCAGGTCTTCTCGGCCATGTAGGCCCCTCCCGAACCCGGGATTCGCAGACAGCGGCCCTACCCGACCAGCCGCTCGATCGACGCAACCAGCTGTTCGAACGTCTCGTCGATGTCGACGGGCATGCCGAACCCGCCATCGCGCTCGAGGGTCACGAACCCGTGCAGGAGACTGCGGATGATCCTCACCGTCGAGATCATCTCGGCCTCGCCCACACCCAGGGCGGCCAGCACTGGCACCACGGCCTCGACCGGGCCGGCCAGAACCGCGTACAGCTCGTCGTCCTCCCCAGGTCGTGGTGCGGGGAGCATCGCCGCGTACAGACCGGGATGGTCACCCGCGAACGATCGGTAGGCATGCGCAATCGCCCGCAGTGCTCGCCGAGGGTCGTCGACGGCGGCTGCCTCGGTCATCACAGCCGCCATCTGCCCTGCCGCGCGCATCGCGAGATCACGACGCACCCCAGGCAGACCGTCGACGTGGTGGTAGAGCGACGGGGTCTTCACCCCCAAGGCCCTGGCGACAGCGCCGAGTGTCACCTCGTCGAGCCCATCTCGATCAGCGAGCTCGGTGGCCGTCGTGAGGACATCGTCGCGAGTCAAGCCGGCCTTGGCGCCCATCAGGACACCGCGACCTCAGCCAGCGCCTGGTTCATCTCGCCAAAGCCCGCCTCGGTGTTGGCGAGGACCCGACCCATGAACGGGATCAGGATGCCGGAGAACTGCTCCGACTGGACCAGCCTCGTGCCACCCGCGGTCTCGGTGAGCTCGAAGCGGTGCCTGCCATCGAAGATCCCCCGAACCCCTACGCTCCCCAGCCATTCGAGCACCTGCCCCTGCTCGGCCTCGGTCACGACCGGTCGAAACGTTGGACCGCTACGGAACTTCACCTCGAGCCGCTCACCGGACGCAAGCGTGCCGTCGATCCGCTCGATGAACGGGTTCCACCCCTCATGGTCGCCAAAGAGCACGTCCCACACTCGCTGCGGCGATGCTTCGATCTCTATCTCGCTGCTGATTGTACGCATGACACATCCTTTGTCTAATGCTGTTAGTCAGCATATCTAACCCCATTAGACATGTCAAGTGTCAGTGGCCAGGTATCGCCACGATGAGGCGGTACAGCTCGTCGATCGTCAACCCCTCCCCGCGCCTCATCGTCTCGTCGAGATCCTCGTCCCCCATCGCCTCCCGCAACCCGGTGAGGACCCGACCACGCCGATCCTCATGGGTCCAATCCAACTCGAAGCCGCCGGATTCGAGCCCTTGCAGTCCACCCAGCAACAGGGCCGCCGACTCGAGATCGCCGGACGACAGGTCCATGTCGGCTCGTTCCACGAGCCAGATTCCGAGGAAGAACAGGTTCTTCCGGAAGTCCTCGTTCTGGATCGCAATGGCGGCCTGCTCTGCGAACTCCGTGCGAACATCGGAGACGCCTGCGTCGTGGCGCGCGACGGCGATCACGGTATGCGCGAGGGCCTCGTACTCGGTGAGCTTGCCTCTCTGAGCCTGCGCCAGCGACCGTCGAAACGCCTGTTCGGCCCTTTCGGGCTCACCGGCGTTCAGTTCGACCACACCGAGCTGGAAGATCGCTTCCACGAGGCGATGCGCCGAGCCGATCTGCTCGGACGACGCGATCGACTCCTCGAACTCGGCCCGGGACTGCTCGAGGTCACCCAACCGAGCATGCCCTTCGGCGATGTTGCCCATCGCGACCGTGTACCCGGCGAGGTCGTCGTAGCGCTTGGACACCTCTACCGCCTCGCTGTTCATCTCGATGCTGCGCTCGACGTCGTCGACCCTGAACGAGGCCAGGTTGATCAGGGCCGCCGTGTAGCCATGTCGCAGCAACGCCGGGTCGACGCCCTTTGCGTCGAGCCTGCGGTAGGCCTTGAGAGCGAGGGTGAGGTGTTCTTCCGACTCGTCGAGGAGATTCACGAACCCCGTGAGCGTGCCGAGTCCAAGGTGACCTTTCGCGATGATCACCTCGCCGGCTCGTTCTCCGGCGGCCTTCAAGGTTGCGCGCAGCCAGCGGATCCCTTCACTGTGCCGAATGGTGAACCACCAGAACCGCCATATCGCACCGGCGATTCGCAACCCGAGTTCCGGGTACGCTGACTCGGCCGACCACAGCATTGCCTGGCGGAGATTGTCCAGATCTGCGTCGATACGGCCCCACCAGAGCCGCTCATCGACGCCTCGCACATGTGGTTCCGCAGCCTCCGCAAGGCCGACGAAGTACTCGGCGTGGCGGCGCCGGAACTCCTCAGCACGGCCATGATCGTCGAAGAGGTCGCGAGCGAACTGACGGATCGTCTCCATGAGCGCGTACCTGGCTTCGGCCCTGTTCGTGTCGGCCGAAACGAGTGACTTGTCGACGAGTGACGGGATCAGGTCGAGCACCTCGAGCGCGTCCATGGCCTCATCGGAGCACACGCTTTCGGCCGCCTCGAGTGTGAACCCACCCTGGAACACCGACAACCGTTCGAACAGCTCGCGCTCCATCGGCTCCAGCAGTTGGTATGACCAGTCGATCGCCGCAGCAAGCGTCTGCTGACGGGGCAGCGCCGTACGGGATCCACCCGTGAGCAGTCGGAACCGTCGATCCAGGTGCTCTGCGATCTGCTGGGGGCTGAACGACCTGACTCGCGCCGCGGCCAGCTCCAGAGCGAGCGGCATCCCATCCAGCCGCGTGCAGATCTCGGCGACTGCAGGCGAGTTCTCCCCGCTGAGGTGAAACTCCGGGCGTGACGCCGCCGCCCGTTCGACGAACAGGCGCACCGCGTCATACCGACCGAGTTCCTGAGGCGACACCGTCCGCGTGTCCAACGGCATCGCCATCGAGCGCATCCCGTAGGCGATCTCACCGCCGATGCCGAGCAACTCCCTGCTCGTCGCAATGATCGACACCTCCCCGGTTCCGGCGAGGATCGCGTCGACGAGCCGGGCACCGGCGCCGATCACGTGCTCGCAGTTGTCGATGATCAGGAGGGTTCTGCTCCCTTCGAGGTGCTCGACGAGCGAGTCGAGGAGCGGGCGTCCGGGCTGCTCTGCAACCCCGAGAGAGCCGGCGGCCGCGGATACGACGAGATCCGGATCGGTGATCGCTGCCAGCTCGACGAGCCACGTGCCGCCCGGGTACTCGGCACTCATGGAGGCAGCGACCTGCAGTGCGAGTCGAGTCTTGCCCGCGCCGCCGACACCGGTAATCGTGACGAGCCGGGCACCGCGGATGAGCTTCTCGACCTCGGCGAGTTCCTGATCGCGACCTACGAAGCTCGTCGCAAGCATCGGAAGGTTGTTGGGAATCTCGTCGAGGGTGACGAGCGAGGGAAACTCTGAAGGCAGCCCGGAACCAGCGAGCTGAAACACCCGTTCAGGACGAACGAGGTCCCTGATCCGATGCTCACCGAGGTCGATGAGTCGCAGCTCCTCGCCCAGTCTGGCGAGCCGTTCCGTTACGAGACCGACCAGTATCTGGCCGCCGTGCCCGGCGGCGAGGAGACGAGATGCCCGGTTGAGTGCCGGACCGAAGTAGTCGTCTCCGCGAGGTTCTGCCTCGCCGGTGTTGATCGCCATCCTGACCCGCAGGGTCCCGACGTCGGGGTGGGGTCGTGAGCCGATCTCCCGTTGGGCTTCGGCTGCTGCCGTGACGGCATCGCCGGCAGACGAAAAGACAGCGAGGATCCCGTCTCCTGTGTGCTTGAACACTGCGCCGTGGTGCGAGCCGATGGCTTTGTTCAGAATCTCGTCGTGCTCTTCGAGCGCGGCGCGCATCGCCTCCGGATGGGCTTCCCAGAGGCGCGTCGATCCTTCGAGATCGGTGAACAGGAATGTGTAGGTCTCCACCGTGGCTCAGCCTACGGTCTGGCCGGACGCTGTGGGGCCATGGTCGTCCCATACGTCTAACAATGGGGCTACCGGTACGCTGTCCCGATGGCAACCTGTGCCATCTGTGGGAAGGACGGGGAGGGCAGGTTCTGCGCCGGGTGCGGGGCCCCGCTTTCGGAGACGTGCCGTTCGTGTGGCGCGGACCTGACTCCCGACGCGAGGTTCTGCTCCACCTGTGGCGTGCCCGTCGCGTCCACGCCGACACTGGCCGTGGGCCTCTCGAATCTGCATCTCGGACCTGACGAGCGTCGCCGCATTCTCTCGGACATCCAAGGCGAACACCGGCTCGTCACCGTTGTCTTCGCCGACATGACGTCGTCCGTTGAACAAACCGCTGAGCTTGCTCCCGAAGACGCCGCCCGTCTCGTCGGCCGGCTTCTCGAGACGATGGTCGACGTACTTGTCCGGCAAGGGGGGCGGATCGACCGATTCCTCGGTGACGGCCTGCTGGCCGTATTCGGCATTCCCGACGCGCACGAGGACGACCCGATCCGGGCGGTACGTGCCTCGCTGGAGATCAGAGACCGTGCCGACGAGTTGGGCCTGGGAGTCAGCATCGGTATCAACACAGGCACGGTCTACTTCGGCCCGATGGGTTCGAACCTGCACGAAGAGCTCACGGTCATGGGACCGGTCGTGAACCTGGCTGCGAGGCTCCAGGGCAAGGCGACCGACGGCCAGATCCTCGTGGGCGGGGCAACGCATGACCAAGTCCACGCGGCGTTTGACTTCGTCGAGACACGCCTGGACATCAAAGGGATCGCTGGACCGGTCGCAGCACACTCGGCAGAGCGGATCCTCGATCGGCCCGACAAGGTTCGCGGCATCGACGGTCTGAGGACAGCGCTGGTGGGTCGGCAGCACGAGCTGGACCGGCTCCGCTCCGTGCCGACAGACAAGGTTGCCGCCGTGATCGGCGGGGCCGGCGTGGGCAAGTCGCGGCTTGTCTCGGAGTTCCATCGAGAGTTCGTCGACGAGGGCGGGGTGTGGTTCGAAGGCCGCTGTTTGGAGCTGACGAGGGGCGTCGCGTACGGACCGATCCGCGACCTGCTCGATCGCCAGGCCGGAGGTCTCGAAGGCTTCCGTACGTCTGTCGAGGATCTGATTGCCTCCGGGCGGCTCGCGTCCGGTTGGATGTCGGATCTCGGTCCATTCCTCACCGGTCTTCTCGGAGAAGATGAACCAACCGATGTCGAAGCCGACCAACGGGCCCGGCTCACTGCCCTTGCCGTCACCGAGTATCTCCGTGCCGCAGCAGGAGACCGCGACGCAGTGATCTTCATCGATGACCTCCATTGGAGTGACGACCGGACAGTTGAGCTGCTTGCGGCGTGGCCCGGTTCACTCGAGTTGGTCGTGGCCGCCAGGCCTGATCCCGACTCGCCGGCGGCGCGCCTAGCCGTTCTGTTCGGGTCCCGGTTGGAGTCGATCGAGGTGTCCTCGCTGACGGAAACCGAGAGCCGGGCGTTGCTCAACTCGTTGCTGAGCATCGAGAGGCTTCCCGAGTCGGTGAGTCGGCTGATTCTCGAGACTGCCGAAGGCAACCCATTCTTCGTCGAGGAGATCATCCGGTCGTTCATTCAGCGCGAGCTGATCGCCGAGCAAGATGGAACGTGGACCGCGACCGGTGAAATCGCGGATGTTGCCATCCCCCCAAGTGTGCAGGCCGTCGTGATGAGTCGCGTCGATCGGCTTGATCGCGCGGTTCGTCGATGTGCTCAGGTCGCTTCGGTCATCGGACGCTCGTTCACTCGAGAACTCCTCGAGTCGGTGATCGGGTCCGATGTGGGGCCGAGTCTGGGCGTGCTGCTCTCGATGGGTCTGATCGAATGGGAACGCGCAGGCGACGAGTACGTCTTCCTCCACGCGCTCACCCGGCAGGGAGTCTTCGAGACT
>Ga0307426_1001609_pt1 | contig 14710 bp, 11 predicted proteins | sample SalMarWE160340MG_FD_202165 | JGI IMG/M metagenome (GOLD analysis project Ga0307426, IMG submission 202165) | Salt marsh sediment microbial communities from the Plum Island Ecosystem LTER, Massachusetts, United States - WE1603-40 | ecosystem: Environmental > Aquatic > Marine > Intertidal zone >... | reverse complement strand
AACAGGTAATTCCTTACCGTTCTTAAGAATCAACTGATATGATTCTTTACCGGTTTGTTCGAGGTGCTGGATATAATCTGCATTAATAATATAAGAACGATGAATCCGGATAAACATATTTTCATCCAGGTGATTTTCAAAATACCGCATAGTTTTTTTCTTAAGAAATCTTCCCTGATCTGAATTTATCATCACATAATCGTCCTGCGCCTCGATCCATTTAATCGAATCGACGGGAAGAATAGAAATTTTTGTTCCGTCTTTTATTACAACCCTTTCAAGAAACTCGATCTTTTCATCATTATGATCGATGATATTTTTTATTGCGGAATTCTGTTGAAACCTGTCTTTAATAGCTTCGTATGATTTTGTTAGCGCATCATTGAATCTTTCTTCTGAAAAAGGTTTAAGCAGATAATCCACAGCACTTACCTCAAATGCTTTAATTGCATACTGATCGTAAGCAGTTGTAAAAATGATTGCAGGTGGTTCATCCAGCAGTTCCAGCATTTCAAATCCGTTTATTTTCGGCATCTGAATATCCAGGAAGATCAGGTCCGGCTTCTCATCATTAATTTTTTTTATTGCATCGAACCCGTTTGAACATTCGGCAATTATTTCAATTTCAGGATGTTTTGATAGATAACCCTTGGTTATTTCACGGGCTAAATGTTCATCATCTATAATTATTGTTCTTATTTTATCGCTCATATCTCTCCCGGTAAATTTTCATTAATCATTAAAATCCGGTACAGGAATATATAACGTTACCTTGAAAATTCCTTTTTCATCTTTAACATCGAGTAATGAATCCTGTCGGTAGATAAGTCTCAATCGTTCCCTTATATTTTTGATTCCTACACCTGCTCCCTTTTTTTGAGGGGCCGTCTTATCAAAATTATTCTGTAAAACAATTTTAAGAAAGCCATCTTTTAATTCACATTTTAGAGTCAATGTGACTTTCCCAAGAGTTTCATAAACTGCATGTTTAATTGCATTTTCAAAAAGCGGCTGAAGAATCATTGTTGGTATTTCAACATTGCTGCAACCTTCGCCTATTTCTTCTATATATTCGAATTTTTCCTCAAACCTTACATGTTCAATATCAAGGTAAAGCCTGATGTTTGCCAGTTCTTCTTTTAATTTATTTTTTTCGAGCTCATTTGTTTTTAATATGAATCTTAAAAAATCGGCCAGCTTGATTATCATTTTTTTTGCACGAACCGGATCGATTTCAGTAAGTGCACTCATCGAATTTAAACTATTAAATATAAAATGCGGATTGATCTGGAACTTCAACGATTTCAGTTCTGCTTCGGTAACAAGACTTTTTAATTCCGCTTCTTTAACTGTTCTTTCCTGGAATCCCGTATAATAAATTATCATATAGTAAAAGGAAACGAACAGGGAATAAAATAAAAAACCTATCAATATTCTCCACGCCAAAGTGCTGTATAGAAAAGAAGGATAATTATTTTTAAAGCCGAACACACCTACCATAAGAAAGTAACCTGCAAAAATCCAGATTGCTGTTGTGATTATTGCACCAACACCATGCCCGACAACAATCTTGGTGGTACTGAATTTTTCAATGGGGATGTAACGTGCAGGATACCAGAAAGTTAAACCTAATCCTGCCAGAAGAAATGAAGAGATAATTCCATCTGCTACAGATGCCGATAGCCCGATAGCTGTTCCGATATATAGTAGATTGATGGAAATGACTGCAATGATCGTCCAGAATATTAAATAATAATTAATGTTCTTTAAGCTTTTTAGGATTGGATTTGTGAACATCTCTTAGCGGATCAAAGATAGTTTTTAACTTCGCCGCCGCCGAAAAGAGCAAGTCCCTTGATGTGAAGAGTCCTGGATTGATCGGGAATAAAATTTGGATCTTTTATACTTTTATCGGAAAATCCACCGAGTATGGAAGTAACATTAACAACAACATTCCAGTCTTTCGGGACTAAAATCGTCGTTCCGCCGAATACCGTTAATACGTCCAGAATTTGTTCACCTTCAGCAAGCTTACAGCCTGTAAGGTTAATTTCTGAACCTCCGAAAATAGCCGTTACATTGCCACCTCTGAAATTATCCGAAGAAATTATTTTAGCTCCCCCACCGAATATTGAAACATCGTCAATTACATCTTTCTTAAAAAAACCCTCTTGCTCGGAATTCAACGCTTCTTTTCTTCTATGATTTAATATTATATAGACTCCAAGTGAAATAAGTATAACCGGGATTATAATTCCGCCATGATAATGTATATCGGGAAAAATTCTTGGAAGTAAAAAGAAAAGACCAATTCCGGTTAGTATTCCACCGAAGATTTTTTTATTTGAATTAAGTAGAATGAACAACCCAATGACTGTAAAGAAAAAGGGCCAGGAAAATATAATGTATGAAATGCTGAAGTCGAAGATGTCCATAGAGCCAAGCAGGAGGAATGCACCTATAACTATCAGTATTCCACCGAGGAGTATTCTTTTATCAGTATTTCTTTGATGCTGTTGCATTTCTAAACCTCATTATCCAATAATTTCAAGGGCAACATAATTAATAAAACAAAGCAAAAAAAGAAAAATTCGGTAAATGGATGATAAATGTAGGTAAATGTTTTATATAACTGTTATATGTTTTCTATCAACGGAATTATTTTATATCAGCCGGATGAAAATGTAAATCTTTCACCTTATTTAATGCTTGTTTAAGATCGGAGATTATGTCTTCGGCTTTTTCGATCCCGACTGAAAGTCTTACCAAACCATCTGAAATTCCGGCAGCTTCCCGCGCTTCTTTTCCCATTGTAAAATGAGTCATGCTTGCCGGGTGCTGAATTAAGGTTTCAACACCACCAAGACTTACAGCCAGTGTACACAAATTAACTGAGTTCATAAGAACTCTACCGGCTTCCAATCCGCCATCCACTTCGAATGTAATCAATCCACCCGGACCTTTTTGCTGTTTCAGCCCGGTTTCATATTGAGGATGACTTTTTGATCCCGGAAATCTCAGCTCTTTAACCAATGGATGTTTCTCTAACCACTCTGCAACTTTCTGTGCATTACTGCAATGCTTTTCCATTCTCAGGTGAAGTGTTTTTAATCCACGATGAACTAAAAATGAATTGAAAGGATCGATAACACCGCCTGTTTGATTCAATGTTTTGCGGAAGAGCTTGTATGTTTCTTCATCTTTAACCACGACGATACCGCCAACAACATCTGCATGACCATTTAAAAATTTTGTTAAGCTGTGCATTACGATATCTGCGCCGAGTGTAAGAGGATTTTGTAAAGCAGGACTCATAAATGTATTATCCACAGCAATAATAGAATTATTTTTGTGAGCTATTTTTGAAATCCCTCTAATGTCTGAAATACAAAGTGTCGGATTACCGGGTGTTTCAACAAAAACTAATTTTGTATTTGGTTTAATTGCACTTTCAACTTCCTGAAGATTTGCAGAATCGATAAAAGAAGTTTCCACACCAAACTTTTTCATAACTGTATTAAGTAATGTGGAAGTTGGTCCATAAACTGCAGATGAGCACACAACATGATCGCCTGCAGAAAGCAGGCTTGCAAAAATTGTGTGAGCTGCAGCCATTCCGCTTGCACAGCCTAAAGCTTTATGTCCGCCTTCGAGTTCAGCAATTGCATTTTCCATTGCTTCAACTGTAGGATTTAACATCCTGCTATAGATGTATCCCTTCTCTTCTCCTGCGAATAATGCAGCACCGTGTTCGGCGGATTTAAATTTAAATGTCGATGTCTGGCAAATTGGAGGAATTACGGAACCGTATTCATTATCATTTATACCTGAATGAACACATTTTGTTTGAAAATCTATTTCGGAATGATTATTACCCGTTGTGCGGGAATTTTTCTGGTTCTTCATTATTCGTTTCCCTTGTTTTTAAGTAAAAAGAAGTCTTTTGAACTTCTATAATGTTAAATATTTGTAAATGTTAAATTAAGAAATTTCGGGAAGAATAAAGAACTCGTACCGATGATATCAAATCGTATCCTAAATGTTTTGAAAAATTAAGAATTATTAACACTTATCTTGAAAAGTCTAAGCGTGTATTTTTATACTTTTGAAAAAAGTAAAATAATAAGCTTTATTTTGAATACGGAATAAACGTAATCCTTATTATTATATTTGCGTTAGTAACAAATGAATAAAAACAATCATGAAAATTAGAATACGACCAAATTGTAATATTTGTTTAGAGGAAGAAAGAGCGAAAGGGAATGATTACGATTTGGATATCAATAAATTCTTATATGTGGAAATTAATGAGGATGGAATATATGATTATGTATGTGAAAAAGGACATAAGACTTACATTTTAATTGGCGAGAAACTATTTGAAACATTATATGATTTAGGTGCAATGGCGTTATCAGACGGTTATACCCGCGAGGCAGTTTCAAATTTTGCTACTTCACTTGAAAAATACTATCAGTATATTTCTGAAGTAATTAGCATTCATCTTAATATTGATCAACAATCATTTCTAGAAAGTTGGAAGTTTGTTAACAAACAATCTGAACGACAGTTTGGAATATTTGTATTTTATTATTTACTCATAACCAACGAATGTGCTCCAAAACTTCATGAGGAGTTAAGAAATTTTAGAAATAAGGTAATTCATGATGGTAAAATACCTTCCTTTGATGAAACACTTGATTATGGGGAAAATGTTTTAATATTAATTAAAACTACTACTTTAAAAGTATATGACATAATTGGAAATAATAAGCCATTTTTAGAAATGCAAAGAAGGAAAACAAATCGTCAAAGTAAAAAAAGGAATGGTGTAATTTCATCAGGCAAAATGTCAAAACCCACCCTTATTCAACTTCGCGGTTTGGGAGGTGAGTTTTTTTGTCAAAAATCTCTGAAAGAGTCCATTGATATCATCTCGAAAGAAAAAAGATATAAATATGGATACAGTTCTTCGTAAATTGATTTCTTGATAAATTGTCTATATTTGTACTAAAATTCTACTAAAAAAAACCTTTTTCAAATAAAAATTGAACAAAGAAAAAATACTCGTTACCTCTGCATTGCCTTATGCAAACGGACCTATTCATCTTGGTCATCTCAGTGGTGCGTACCTTCCGGCTGATATTTATGTAAGATATAAAAGACTAAAAGGAGCCGATATCGTTTACATTTGCGGCTCAGATGAGCACGGTGTACCAATTACAATTTCAGCAGATAAAGAAGGTGTAAAGCCGCAGGTGATAATCGACAGGTATCATAATATCAATAAAAAAGCTTTCGAACGATTCGGAATGAGCTTTGATAATTATTCTCGTACGAGTTTGCCCATTCATCACGAAACAGCAAGAGATTTTTTTCTTGAGTTTTATAACCGCGGTTTGTTGGTTGAAAAAAAATCGAACCAGTTTTACGATGAAAAAGTAAAAATGTTTTTGCCGGACAGATATGTTGAAGGCACCTGTCCAAAATGTAGTTATGAAGAAGCTCGAAGCGATGAGTGTGAGAACTGTGGTTCGTTGTACGATCCATCTGAATTGAAAAATCCTAAAAGTAAAATCACAGGCGAAACTCCTTCACTGAGGGAAACTTCTCACTATTATTTCCCGCTTGGTAAATATCAGCCTGCACTTGAAAAGTATGTAGAAGAGATGAATAAAAAATATGGCTGGAAAGATAACGTTCTGCAATATTGTCGTGGCTGGTTCAACGAAGGGTTAAAGGACAGAGCAATTACGCGCGATATGGATTGGGGAATCAAAGTGCCTGTTGATTGTGCTGCCGGGAAGGTTATTTACGTATGGTTCGAAGCTGTACTTGGTTACATTTCATCAACAAAGGAACTTTCACAAATAAAAAAAGAGCCTGATCTCTGGAAAAAATACTGGCTGGATCCCAAAACAAAATACATTGCATTTATCGGGAAGGACAATATCGTTTTTCATACAATTGTTTTTCCTGCAATTTTAATAGCATGGAATGAAGAAAGCAAGGAGCAGTATTGTCTTCCTCAGAATGTTCCGGCAAACGAGTTTCTGAATTTTGAAGGGAAGAAATTTTCTAAAAGCAGGAACTGGGGAATTGATGTGGATGAATTCCTGGATATTTTTCCTGCCGATCCATTACGTTATACACTTGCTGCAAATCTGCCGGAGAATCGTGATACTGATTTTTACTGGAAGGAATTTCAGGCAAGGAATAATAGCGAGCTGGCAGATATTCTTGGAAATTTTATAAACAGAACATTCACTTTTGTTTTCAAACATTTTAACGGTGAAGTTCCTCCCAAAGATAAACTTTTTGATCTGGATAGGGAGATGTTGAAAACCATTTCAGAATATCCTGAAAAAGTTTCACATCTTTTTGAACAGTATAAAATTAAAGACGGTACAAATGAATTGATGAATCTTGCACGGGCAGGTAATAAGTATTTTAATGATTCCGAGCCATGGGTAACTGTTAAGAATGATAAAAAGAAGTGCGGCACCACATTAAACATTTGTCTTCAGACAATTTATACTTTGGCTGAATTATTTGAGCCGATAATTCCGTTTACCACAAAGAAGTTATTCAAAATGTTGAATGCACAATCAACAGCCTGGGATAAATGTAGTGAAGAAAATTTACCAGCCGGACATAAGCTTAATCAATCGGAAATTCTGTTTCCTAAAATCGAGGACGAAATGATTGACAAACAAATATCAAAACTTGGCGGAGAAGAAACAAAATCGCCAAAATCCAATCTTATTTCTTACGACGACTTTCTGAAAACAGAACTGAAAGTAGCGGAGATAATTGAAGCTGAAAAGATTAAAAAGAGTAAAAAATTATTAAAGCTAAAAGTAAAAATAGATAACGAAACCAGACAGGTAGTTGCAGGTATTGCATTAAGCTATGAACCTGAAAACTTAATCGGGAAAAAAGTTGTTTTGGTCGCTAACCTTCAGCCGGCAAAACTTATGGGGGAAGAATCCAATGGTATGATTTTAGCCGTTGAAAAAGACGATGGTAAATTAGAAGTTGTGTCAGTTGATAGCAAGGTTTCAAACGGAACACGCGTAAAATAAATTCAAGTTGAACGAGTATGAAAATTTCAATTTTATTATTTATAGGGATAATATCTTTAAACTTTTATGCTCAATCAGGTAATAACAAAAATACAGATCAGTTAAATTCATTATTAAAACAGAGCAGTGATAAGGTAGAATTATTAGTTTGGATTTTCTTTAATTATAAAGAAAATCCTGCTGTGTTTAAATTGGAAAATCCTGAAAAATTTGTAAGTGAAAAATCCCTAAAAAGAAGAAGCAAAGTTTTGCCACACGATAAGTTAATAAGCAATAAAGATATACCCGTAAACATTAACTACATTAAAAAAGTTAAAACATTAGGCTTCAGGTTAAAACAAAAATCGAGATGGTTTAACGGTATAAGCGGCTTTGCTACAAAACAAGAGATTGCACTGATTTCCGATCTTCCTTTTGTGAAAAAAATAGACGTAGTTAAGAAATTCAGAAAAGATTATGGTGCAGAAATAAAAGATGGATCAAATCTTCCAAAAAAAACTATTAGCCCACAGCCCGAAGGAATTCACAATCTGAATTATGGTAGCTCATTAACACAATTAGATCAGATTAATGTCCCTGCTGTACAAGATTTGGGTTATAACGGGCAGGGAGTTACAGTTTGTGTCATGGATGCCGGTTTTGATAACCTTTCTCATGAAGCATTCGATTCACTTAACATCATAGCGGAATGGAATTTTGTCGACAACAGTTCAGATGTAAGCGGGCATTATCATGGAACGAAAACGCTTTCCATAATCGGAGGATTTAAAGAGGGTGAATTAATTGGACCTGCTTTCGGTTCAAATTATATCTTAGCAGTAACCGAAGATGTGAGCAGCGAAACACCGGTTGAGGAAGATAACTGGATAGCTGCAATGGAATGGGCTGATAGTATCGGTGTTGATGTAACATCAACTTCATTGGGTTATCTTGCTTTCAACGTTCCATATTCAAGCTATACCTGGGAAGATATGGACGGTAAAACAGCACGAATAACAATTGCTGCAGATCATGCAGCCAGTTTGGGAATAATCGTTGTAAATTCTGCTGGTAATGAAGGATACAATTCTGAGCATAACACCCTTGATGCTCCTGCAGATGGAGACAGTGTTTTTACAATTGGTGCGGTAACCAGCAGCGGGATAAGATGGGGTTTTAGCAGTGTCGGGCCAACCGTAGATGGCAGGATAAAACCGGACTTGATGGCTATGGGCTCTTCAGTTCATGCTGCCGGTACATCATCTTTAACAAGCTACGGTACTGTTTCCGGAACTTCATATAGTTGTCCGTTAGCTGCTGGTTGTGCAGCACTGCTTCTTTCATATCAACCTTCATTAGCTCCAATGGAAGTTCTTAATCTTTTCAGGCAAACCGCTTCGCAAAGTAATAGTCCCGATAATCTTATGGGTTGGGGAATAATAAATACTTATGACGCCCTTCAGCTTACCCCGGTTGTATCTGTTGAACTTACTTCATTTAAAGTTAATTATTCTAATGGAAGTGTGTATTTGCAATGGTTTACTTCAGCAGAAGCAAATAATTATGGTTTCGAAATCCAAAAAAGATATGATAATACTCAGTTTGAAAAAATCGGTTTTGTGAACGGATTTGGCAGTACTACAGAAGAAAATAATTATTCATTTACAGACAATGACTTGCAGTCTTATCGTATCTACTACCGTCTGAAACAAATAGATTTTAACGGCAATTTTAAATTCTCAGATGTTGTAATGATTGAAGACGCAGTCTTGAATGAATTTCAATTGTATAGAAATTATCCTAATCCGTTTAATCCTTCCACCACAATTAAATATTCATTACCACGACAATCAAGGATTAAAATCTCTCTTTACAATATTCTTGGAAACCTTGTTGAAACCCTGTTTGATGGTGAGCAGACTACAGGGATTCACCGATTAATATTAAATGCTAAAGACCTGTCCAGCGGAGTTTACTTTGTTTCGATGGAAGCTGATCATTTCAATAAATCGATCAAAATTTCAGTGGTAAAATGATTTCAGGTAGTCTTTCAATTCTATAAAACCGGATGGGTTGGATATTACTTACCTTGATTTTCACTACGCCTATAGGTAAACTTCAAAGCTAATTTCAGAAATTTATTGTTAAGGAGACATACTCATCATGAGACGTTCATTTCGGTTTATAGTGATTTTACTTCTATTATTACCTCTCTTTATTATACAAAGCAATGCACAAACCGTCGTGGGTGAATTTGGAAATTATAAAATAACATTAAACGAATTCGAAAATGCATATGCAAGGAATGTTGGTGGTTGGGAAGAAGCAAAAAAAGATAGTTTTAACCAGTATAAAGATTTTATGGAGCTTTATATGAGATACCGTATGAAGCTTCGTAATGCACAGGTTAGATCATATGATACAGATCCTGAGTTAATAAATGAGTTAAAAAATTACAAGCAGCAGGTTGGTAAATCATACATAACTGAAAAGAAAATTATTGAACCAGGAATAAAGAAACTATATGATAGAAGAAAAGAAGAATTGAGGGTAAGTCATATAATGTTCAGACCTGGCAAGGATGGTGATCAGGCTGCATTGGATCAGGCAAATGCTGTTTTGGATAGCATAAAAAACGGTGCAAGCTTTGAAGAAATGGCAAAAAAATATTCCCAGGATACTTTTTCCGGTCCTAATGGAGGTGATATTTTTTACGTTACTGCGGGTATTCTTCCTGCTGAATTTGAAGATGCAATGTATTCACTTCAGCCGGGTGAAGTTTATCAGGAACCAGTTAAAACTAATTATGGTTATCATCTTATAAAAGTGACAGAGAGACATCAAAGAACGCCCAAGATAAGAGCCAGCCATATCTTAATTAGTTACTATAATGATAATAAACAAATAGATTCTGCCGGTGCTAAGTTACTAGCTGATTCTGTACTCACACAACTGAAAAACGGCGCTTCCTTTGAAGAGCTTGCAGAAAAATATTCTGATGATAAAGGATCGGCAAGCAAGGGTGGAGACCTGGGATATTTTGAAAGACGTCAGATGGTTAAACCATTCGATGAAGCAGCATTTAACCTGAAGGTAGGTGAAATTTCTGATTTAGTCCAAACTAATTATGGATATCATATCATCAAGGTAACCGACCGTCAGGCATATCCTGATTTTGAAAGTAGCAGAGTGGATTTAAAGAAAATGTATCAAAAACAGCGTTTCAATGCTGATTATGAAAAATATATTGATTCATTGAAAAGTAAGTACAATTATACTTTAAATCAGGAAACGATTAATCTCATTGTCTCGCTATCAGATTCATCAAGATTTGGGACTGATTATCCAAAACCAAAAGTAATCGCAGGTAAGGTACTGTTTAGTTGTGGAGGGATTGAAGTTAATGCTCCGGAATTCATCGATAGTGTAAATCATATCACGGAGTTCATTGGTAAGCCAATGTATAACAAAGATGAGGTAATGAAAGCGGTTAATAAGCTATCGGAAGATAAGTTGATTGAACTTGCCGTTAATGATCTAGACAAAACTGATCCTGATTTTGCCGCTTTAATGAATGAGTATAGAAATGGTGTATATATTTTTAAGCTTCAGGAAGATGAAGTCTGGAATAAACTTAAAATAGATAGCACCGATATTTATAATTATTGGTCGCAGCACAAAGATGATTATAAAATGCCTGAAAAAATTACGTTTGGTGAAATTTTTTCTACAAAAGATTCTCTGATCCAGTTGTATTATAAAAAATTACAGGAAGGTGCAGCATTCGACAGTCTTGCAGGTTTATATACAGAGAGACCAGGCAAGAAAGGTGATAAAGGACTTTATAAACTTCAGGATGTTGATTTATCAAACCTTACCAGAGAGGCAAATAAAATTGAAAGTCCCGGTGATTACACCAGGCCAATTCATTCTTCGGCAGGCTACTCTATCTTAAAACTATATGAAAGACAACCTGCAAGATCAAAAACATTTGAGGAAGCGAGAGCGGAAGTATCAGGTGATGTGCAGGGGAAAGAAAGCAAACGTCTGGAAGAAGAATACATTAATATATTAAATAATATTTATCATCCGGTCATCTATTATGATGAACTTCATAAGGCATTTACAGATAAACAAAATTAAATTATTTGTGGTTCTTCTTTCTGTATTTCTATTAGCCGGCTGTGAGCAGGAACAGCAAAAGACGGAATACGTTGCAAGAGTGAACGATTCATATTTAACAGCTGAAGAATTAGCCACGATGATAGATACCGGCACTGCAAATTATACTTACAGGAATGAAACTATAAGGAACTGGATAAACAGGGAATTACTTTATCAGCAGGCAGCTAGGGAAGGGATATTAGAAGAAGATAATTATAAGAATATTCTCGACAACTCCGCAAAAGAACTTGCCGGGACTCTTCTTTTGGATCAGTTTAGCCAGTCCAAAACTATCAATGTTGAACAAAGAGACTTAATGAAATATTATGAGAAAAATCATGATATTTTTAAGTGTACGGATGATTCTTACTTCCTTAACATTATTCATTTTAATAATGAAGACCGCGCTATAGAATTCAGATCTCTTTTGCTGGAAAGTGATTGGCAAAAAACGTTAAATGTCTTTCATAACGATTCTACAATTATCGGTTATAAAAGCAGTTCATTAGTGAAAGAGGAAAATATCTATCCTGTAGAATTGTTAAGAGTGGTGAAGAGACTTTATCCGCATGAAATTAGTATTGTAATCAGAGAACGTCCCGGTTATTATACAGTAGCCCAGGTTTTGGGAAAATATCCCGGGGGATCTGTTCTCCCGTTTAATGTTATAAAGACCGATGTGAGAAAAAGATATATTGTGGAAAAAAGAAAGACCTTAATAGAAAATTATATAAAAGAACTATATTCAGATAATGAAATTGAAGTAATAAATCAGAATTAAAATGAAATTAAAAATTGCCCTTTTATGGTTGGTACTTTTATCCGTTGCAATTCCACAGGAAGTGCTGGATAAGATAGTTGCCGTTGTAGATAATGAAATAATCCTGCAGAGCGAACTGGATTTTCAAACGAACATTTATGCAAGGCAGCGCGGGATTGATCTAAACAAACCCGGATTAAAAAAACAGATACTGAATTCGATGATTGAAGACAAACTTGTTTATGCGCAGTCGGAATTGGATTCAACTGAGGTTACTGAAGATGAGATATCCCAAAGAATCGATTACCAGATACAGGTTTTCCAGCAGCAATACGGATCGATTCAAAAGATTGAAGAATTGTATGGTATGAGCATCGAAAAAATAAAACGTGAACTGAGAGACGATGTCAGAAAAAATTTAATGATCCAGAAGTTACAGCAAACAAAATTCGGTGATGTTGAGGCGACACGCAGAGAAGTAGAAGAATTCTTCAATAATTTTAAGGACAGCATTGGTGTTATACCTGAAAAACTTACAATTTATCATATCTTTAAAAATCCCAAAGCAAATAGCCAGGTAAAAAAGAAAGCGAGAGAACTTGCAGAAGCTTTGCTTGATTCTCTTAAAGCAGGGGCAGATTTTGCGACGCTCGCAAAAAAATATTCGGATGACCCCGGTAGCGCATCTCAGGGCGGCGACCTTGGTTTTGTTAAACGCGGTATGTTTTATCCTGAATTTGAAGCTGCGGCTTTCTCTTTAAATGTAAATGAAATCTCAGATGTTGTTGAATCACCGGTTGGATTTCATATTATTCAATTGCTCGAAAGAAGAGGCGAATCTATTCACACGCGTCATATTTTGATTAAAATTGAGCCGGATGAAAATGCCGATCTTGAAGCAATTCAATTTCTTACTGACTTAAGAGACAGCGTGCTTAATGGAAAGGCAACATTTCAGGAACTCGCTAAAAGATACAGTGATGATAAAGAAACCGCTCCGTTTGGTGGAAGCCTTGGTACATTTTATCTGAACCAGCTCGATAAAAATCTGCTCGACATAGTGTCAAAACTAAAAGAAGGCGAAATTAGTTTCCCGAAAAGATTAGAATATGCACCCGGAACTTATGGATATCACATTGTTTATTTAGAGAAAAGAATTCCGCAGCATCCTGCAAGTCTGAAAGAGGATTACGCTCAGTTAAAACAGCTTGCAAGTGAATACAAAAAGCAGAAAAAATATGAAGAGTGGATGAAAGATCTAAAGAAAAAAATTTATTGGGAGATAAGACTTTAAAATCCATTAAATTACCGGGGGCAATAATCTCTAACAATTTATAATTAAGAAAAAATATTTTGAAAGACAAACCAGATTCAACCCGGGATGTTGAGCTAGTAGAAAAGCTTCACTCGAAAATAAAAAACGTTAAATCCGAAATTGCAAAAAAAATTGTAGGGCAGGATGAGATTATAGATCAACTGCTGATCTCCCTTTTTGCAAGAGGGCATTGTTTGCTGGTTGGTGTACCGGGTCTCGCAAAAACTCTTCTAATAAAAACTGTTGCTGAAGTAATGGATCTTAAATTCAGCCGTATACAGTTTACACCCGATTTAATGCCGAGCGATATTACAGGCACAGAAATACTGGAGGAAGATCAGGCGACAAAGAAAAGAGAGTTTAAGTTTATTGCCGGTCCTATCTTTGCGAATATTATTCTTGCTGATGAAATAAACAGGACTCCGCCCAAAACTCAGGCTGCACTTCTTGAAGCGATGCAGGAACACAAGGTAACTGCAGCAGGAGTAACTTACCAGTTGCCGGAGCCGTTCTTTGTACTGGCAACTCAAAATCCAATTGAACAGGAGGGAACATATCCTTTACCGGAAGCACAGTTAGACAGGTTTATGTTCAACTTATGGCTTGAGTATCCTTCGTTTGAAGATGAGATAAAAGTTGTTCAAACAACTACAAGCCAGTATGATGCTAAGATCGATAAAATATTGAATGCGAAAGAAATTATTGAATTTCAGAACTTAGTTCGCAAGGTTCCTGTTGCGGAAAATGTTATCGACTTTGCAGTTAAAGTTGCTAACATGACACGACCAACAAACGGAAACTCGCCGCAGTTTATAAAAGATTGGATAACGTGGGGTGCGGGACCGAGAGCCTCACAGTATTTAACTCTTGCAGCTAAAACACGTGCAATTATGCAAGGCAGGTATACGCCGAATATAGATGATGTAAAAATTGCACTGGCTCCAGTTCTTCGCCACAGAATAATCACAAACTTTAGTGCTGAAGCAGAAGGAATAAAATCTCTTGATGTAATTGAGAGGTTGAGTAGAGAAGTTTAAAAGTCTTTTATCGGGGAATAAATAAAACAGATTAGAATTTATTTTTGCAAAAGCCTCAGAAAATTTCTGAGGCTTTTTTATGAATTATAAAAATATATTCAGGCTTTTCTTAGCTTATCAAATCCCAAAACATATAATGAAAGCAATAAAATCACAACAAGTTGAAAATATAGCGGTGTGGATATTAAGCCTGTTCCAAGTAGAGCTGTAGATATCAAGACATACTTAAATATGTAGTAAATAATCTTACTGGCAATTATACTAAGTGATACATTCACAAAGCGATTCTTAATTATTGAAGACAACCAGAAGAAGAAAATTACATTAAGAAACAATTCCAAAGTTATCAATCCTGTTTTTATTAAAGACG
>Ga0307426_1001608_pt1 | contig 14710 bp, 15 predicted proteins | sample SalMarWE160340MG_FD_202165 | JGI IMG/M metagenome (GOLD analysis project Ga0307426, IMG submission 202165) | Salt marsh sediment microbial communities from the Plum Island Ecosystem LTER, Massachusetts, United States - WE1603-40 | ecosystem: Environmental > Aquatic > Marine > Intertidal zone >... | reverse complement strand
TTTCTGATACCCTTTTGCGCCCTCATTCGCTCCCGGAAGGCCTTGGTATTGGAGTCGGTTTCATCCAGGGTGAGCACATAGAGATCGCCCCCCCTGAAGGCGAGCAGCAGCCCCCCGAGTTCCCAATTGCCCAGGTGGGGGGTGATGCAAATGACCCCTTTGCCCCGCTTCAAGGCCCTCACCATGTGTTTCTGCCCCAGTTCCCGCTCCACCATCTTTCCCTTGCGCTTGGCGGTAAGGCCGGGCATTACCATGTAGTCGAGGAGGTATTGGCCGTAGTTCTGGAAGGTCCTTCGGGCCAGTGCGGCAATCTTCTTCTTGCTCCACCTTCCCTTGCCGATCACCCGCAGGTTCGCCTTTACCCCTTGACTGGTCTTGGGCATGATGAGGTAAAAGATGGTCCCAAAGGAGAGGGTGAAGACCCGCTGAATCGGACGGGGGATAATAGTTGAGAAGACGGAGAACCAAAAGAGGAAAAAGAACCTGTTGAGCCACCCCCCTAATCGCATCGCTCTATGCCCCATACCTAGACCTTAGAAATAAGAAAGAAGGTTTCCAAACCCGGTGGGCGCTTCTAGGTCCTCTGTACTTGCACATCCCTGAACCCCCCACATTCATAAAGCTCATGTGTGGACAATCCTCATCAGGCCTTGGCGCTCAGGGCCTCGCTGAATCGGCCGCATCGGTCTCCCCAACAGGCGATGACCTCATCCTCCACCACCAACTCGACCACCTCACAGCTGTTGTCGCACTTGTCGCACTCAATGCTGCGGGTGAAGCATGCACTGTCGGCGACCTCAAAGCCCTTAAATCTGGTGTCCGCGATGTTGGCCCGGCGCGCAAGCGTGGCGGCCCCGAGGGCCCCCATGACTTCATAGTGAGGGGGGACCACCAGGGGGATCCCCAGCTCCTCTTCAAAGGCCTTCCGGATGCCGGGATTGGCCGCCACACCACCCTGAAACACCAGCGGGGAAAGCAGGTCCTTTCCCCTCCCCACGTCGTTGAGATAATTCTTGACGAGGGAGTTGCACAGGCCGGCTATGATCTCGTCGGTCTGAAATCCGAGCTGCTGTTTGTGGATCATGTCGGTCTCGGCAAAGACCGTGCACCTCCCCGCTATCCGCGCCTTTTTGTTCGCACCCAGGGCCATGTGGCCGAAATCCTCCACGGAGATCCCCAGCCTGGAGGCCTGCTGATCCAGAAAGGAGCCTGTCCCCGCGGCGCAGACGGTGTTCATGGCAAAATCCACCACCACCCCCTCCTGGAGGATAATGATTTTGGAGTCCTGCCCCCCGATTTCGATAATGGTCCTGGCATCGGGGAGGAAGTCGATAACGGCCACGGCGTGGGCGGTAATCTCGTTCTTCACCACATCGGCCCCCAGCAGGTAGGCCGCCAGGTGGCGGGCGCTGCCCGTGGTGGCGATGCCGCGGACCGTTCGGTTGTTCCCGATCTGGTCCTTGATCAGGCGCAGCCCCTCCTTGATGGCCTCCAGGGGCCTGCCGCTGTTGCGCAGATAGACCTTGGCGAGAACCTGATCTTTCTCATCCGTGGCCACTGCCTTGGTGGTGATGGATCCGACGTCTATTCCGAGGTACATGATGTTGCACTTCAGGGTAATAATGTTTATTATTGTATAGCAAAAATGATTATGAGTCTAATGGAATCAATGGGGCTGTCTCTTTTTTGTCCGTGAATTGGCGTTAATGCGAGAGTTCACCTCTCCACTGAACTGTGCCATAAGGGGTATAAGCATACTGCTTTCGCGCAATGCGTATTATCGATATGATAAGGCAGGAGTACCCATACATCCTTTTTGTTCAAGCAGTTGAGGCATTTTATACTCTTATACTATAGGGAGGTTAGTCAATGAGTGATCTGGAGATGCCCGAGTTCTTTAATGCTGCGGACTACTTTGTGGACCGCAATATTCGTCAGGGGAGGGGGCACAAGGTAGCTATTTACACCGAACACCGCAATTACACGTATAACGATGTCGAAAAAATGGTCAATAAGACAGCCAACGGTATGCGCGACATTGGGATACGCGTCGAAGACAGGGTAATGATCCTTATGCTCGATATACCGCAGTTCTACGCCATCTTCTGGGCGTCAATCAAGATCGGCGCCATACCCATACCGGTTAATACCATGCTCACCCCGTCGGATTACGAATTTTACCTCAACGACAGCAGGGCGCGCCTCCTTGCCGTGTCCGAAGAGCTCATCCCCGTCATCAACGATATCGAGGGGGATCTCCCGTATCTGCGCGACATCATCGTCATCTCCGAAACGAAAGGCGCCCTGATCCCCTTCAAACAAAAATATAAAGGGGCATCCGCCACCATCAAGACCGCCTTTACCACCCGTGATGATGTCGGCTACTGGCTGTATAGTTCAGGCTCTACCGGCTCCCCTAAGGGGGCCATCCATTCCCAGGACGATATGGTGGTTACCTCCAAGTCCTATGGCCAGGGGGTGCTGGGGCTCACCGAGGATGATATCTGTTTCTCGGCAGCCCGGTTGTTTTTTGCCTATGGGCTGGGCAATGGGATGTATTTCCCCCTGTCAGTAGGGGCCTCAGCCGTACTGAGCCCCCAACCCCCCAAACCGGATGTCATGTTCAGATATCTCGAGAAATTTCGGCCCACGATATTCTTCGGCATCCCTACCCTCTACGGCCAGATGTTGGAATACCAAGCCCGCATCGACAAGGAGAACAACGTAGATCCTGATCCAAACGCCGATCACGCCCTCTCCTCGGTCCGCATCTGTGTGTCCGCAGGCGAGGCGTTGCCCGCGGCAATCTATCGTCGCTGGAAGGCGCGCTACGGGGTTGATATCCTCGACGGCATCGGTTCCACCGAGATGGGGCATATATTCCTCTCCAACCAGCCGGGTGCGATAAAGCCCGGTTCCACCGGCAAGCCGGTACCGGGATATGAGCTCAAGATAGTCGATGATAAGGGGGTGGAGGTGCCCCAGGGGGAGATCGGGACCCTCATGGTCCATGGGGCCAGTGCAGCGCAGTTTTACTGGCGCAAACGGGATAAATCACGCAAGACCATGCAGGGGGAATGGATGAATACCGGCGACAAGTATTATCTTGACAAGGATGGATTCTACTGGTGTGCGGGCAGAGGGGACGACATGCTCAAGGTGGGGGGTATCTGGGTCTCGCCGGTAGAGGTGGAAAACTGCCTGAGAGAGCACCAGGCGGTCCTCGAGAGCGCTGTCATAGGACACCCGGACGAAAAGGGGCTCACTAAACCCAAGGCCTTCGTTGTGCTCCGTGAGGGTTTTAAACCTTCCGATGAGCTGGCCGAAGAGTTGAAGAAGTGGGTCCTGGACAAGATGGCCAAGTACAAGTATCCGCGCTGGATAGAGTTCATCAAGGAGCTGCCCAAGAGCTCAACGGGAAAGACCCAACGGTTCAGACTCCGTGAAGAGGATCAGGAAAAGGCGGCATAATTTTCAGGTGGCATATGAAAAGGTGCCCTTATTGCTCGCGTGCTGGATGGGAAAGGAGCGCAGTCGTTGTTGCCGAAAAAGGACCTCAATCGCTTCGTATCGATTGTATCAGCAAGCCTCGTACTGAGCTTCATACTGTTTTCGGCCTGCTCGCGTCCTCACACTCCTTCCACAGTGGTCGTCTTTGCCGCTGGGGGGGCACGGCCTGCCATCGATGAGCTATGCCGGGGATTCGAAGGAGAGTATTCCATAACGGCGGAAACGATCTATGGCGGCGGTGGAGAGGTACTGTCAAAGATGATGCTCGCCAAAAGCGGGGATATCTATGTAGCCCCTGAGCAGCAGTTTATGGAAACGGCCATAGCAAAGCAAGCAATTGATCCCGCCACGATACATACCGTCGCATACATGGTGCCCGTCATCGCCGTGAAGAAGGGCAATCCAAAAGGGATTCGCACGTTGGCTGACCTGGCCAATGAGGGTGTTCGCGTGGCCATTACGAGGCCGGAGACTACCCTGTTGGGTCAGTATGCCCCGGAGATCTTCCGCACGGCTGGTCTTGAGGAGGCCGTTATGCAGAATGTTGTGACCTCTGCCTCAGACCCCAACAACCTCTTGACGATGCTGATGATGGGCCAGGTTGACGCCGGCATTATCTGGCATTTTTACGGGACCATGGCCTCCGACAAGATTGAAGCGATCTTCATCGATCCGGGGCAGCTTACCGGTATCGGGAAGATGCAGGTCGCCGTATCAGCATATACGAGCGATGCACAGCGAGCCCGGCAGTTCGTCGATTTCTCGAAGTCCGTCGAAGGCAAGGCGATTTTTAAGCGGTGCGGTTACATCGTCGATGCCGAGGAGGTGAAAAGATATTGGCACTAGTCCCTATCCTTGATCAGGCCAAAAAACGGTTTTCCGCACTGGTACATGAACTGGGGTTAGGCGAAGAGAATGTCCAGATAACCGTTGCCACGCTCTCCGCCCGGGAGGCCATCGGGAACCCGAACAGAGATGATTATGCCTTGCTGGAGGGCAAAGAGGTGATGATCGAGGCTCAGTTTCAGGGGAGTTTTGGTCAGGCATTTACCGATCAACCGCAAGGCTTTCAAGGCCAGTTGAAGGCAGTGCTGGGTCTGAACCTGAACACCAAGCACAACAGGGCGATGTTGATCGCTACCCTCAATGCCGTGATGGCCCATCAAGGCATGGTCACCGGCACCCGCCATTGCCGCGATGAGGAACCGGAGGAGTGTGCCGCGGAGATCGCCAAGAATCTTTTGGGGAGATTCGGGCGGATTACGGTCGGTCTCGTCGGGTACCAGCCGGCAATTCTCGAGCACCTGGTACAGGGTTTCGGTGCGGACAACGTACGGTGCACGGATCTCAATCTGAAGAATGTGGCTTTGCAGAAATTCGGTATGGAGATTTGGGATGGGAGGGAGGCGACCCACGATTTGATCCAAGGGAGCGACCTGGTGCTCGTCACCAGCAGTACCATGGTTAACAATACCTTTGATGGGATTCAGCAGGAGGTTCTCTCGCAGGGGAAGCACCTCATTACGTTCGGGGTGACCGGGGCCGGCATATCGGCATTGACGGAGGTTGAGCGGCTGTGTTTTCGTGCGCATTGAGACGGTATCTATAATAAGAAGAAGGGGCAGGGCTCTAACAGGCTGTGAAGCCCCCTCTTACATCCTTACCATTATAAAGGAGGCTTATGGAACGGATTCTCAAACAACTGATTCAACTCCAGGAGCTCAATTTCACCCTGTTGGAACAGCGGACCCTGGTCCCCAAGGCCCAGTTGGTTGATCTCGAAAATGCTATCAAGGCATTGATGGGGGACCTTCCCCCGGAGATCGCACGGCTGTATCGGGGGTTGCAGAAGCGGCATGACGCCGCAGTCGTTCCCGAGACCAAAGGGACGTGTTCCGCATGCGGCATTTCGTTGCCCACCTCCTTGGCAGCGGATATCGTCTCCCAAAAAGGGATCAATCAATGCCCCAGTTGCATGAGGATCCTGTATCACTTCGAGGGGGCGCCCCGGCAGTTAAAAAAGGACATCGAAAAGACAGGCAAGCCGAAGGCCGGCGTAGCGCGTTTCTCCTCCGCGGAGCTGATGCTCCCTCAGATAGAGGCACAAGACCGGGATGCTACCTGTGCCGAATTGATCCAACTGATGGCTGACCAGGGTTTTATTGAAAATCCCGAGGACGTGTTAGGGGCCGCCCTGAGGCGGGAGGCCATCGTATCGACCGCCCTGGAACACGGCCTGGCATTCCCGCACGTTCGCGGCGTGGCGGTCGGGGGGTTGACCTTTGCCCTCGGGCTGAAGAAGCGCGGACTCAAATTTAATCCCTCCAAAGGTCAGTTGACTCGCATCGTCTTCCTCATCGTTATTCCCTCGGCAACCAGTGTCTTTTACCTACAGGTCCTCTCAGGGTTGCTAGAGACCTTTCAAGAGGGTAGCGCGCGCAAACAATTGCTGGCGTGTGAGACCCCCAAGGAAATGTGGACCACCCTCAAAGGCCTTACCAAAAAGACCATCCCGTAGCGGTTCTTTATTATTGACTATTTGGGATTAAAACAACATAATTGCTCATGCCAGTCCCGGGTGCAGTGTATCTCGTATCCCGCTCTACCTCGGCGGCTCGTTTGCCGTATCTGTGATCATAGTGGAGATTGCGGTACAACGTATGATGAGTAGGATGATGCTCCTAACAAAGAAAGGAGGACAAGATGGAACTAGTGGGGATGATTATTTGGGGAATTGGCGGGATTATATCTCTCATCGGGGGAATATGGTTTCTCGTTGTGGCCTTTCGTCAAACTATCTGGTGGGGTCTTGGATGTTTATTCATACCATTCGTGTCGATCGTCTTCCTCATCATCCATTGGGGTGATGCGGCAAAACCATTTTTCGTGTCACTGCTCGGTGTGGCGATCATGGTTGTTGTCGCAGTTTTGATCCCTGGCGCGATACCGACAACATGATGTGATCGTATCTTTAGGGCCTGTTGTTCAAAAATTTGAGCAACAGGCCCTTTTTTAATGAGGGCCTTTTTATAAAGGCCCTTACCCCGACCTTCGACCAAACCCGCACTGGATATCCAACCTTCAAAAAGCCACGCACAGGACAAAAAACAGATCTCACATGTGAACCTTTTTGCTGTGGATCGGCACTCATAGATACATAGAAACGAAGGAGGGCACTACCATGATCCACAGAGAGATATCGAAAGTAACTGCTCTGGACATCTACCGGGCGGTCGTCTTCGGGTTGATGGGCCCGTTCTTCGGGTTTGTTATCTTTTTTATGTTTGTGTAATGCGTGAAGCCTGCTTGGTCCACGGATATCGCATCCCGCGCGGGTGCGTAGATTGAAACTCTAGAGAAAGTTAGATCTGCAAATCCTTCGCATAGGTATATGAGATGAGCTTGGAATTGGGGGTTTCGAGGTATCCTTTTTCATCGTGCGAGAAGTCCGATATCTTTTTTGCGCTCCAGTTTTTAAAATGTTCCTTAATTGATGCGAGTATCTTCAGCTCGGTATCTGAAAAGAGCGCCAGATCAGGCTTTGCCTCAGCAACAAGTCTTTCACCTATAACATCCTCAGCATAGTATTCTTCCTCTACCCTCAGTGCCCCCTCTTCGATGAGCAAGGCCAGGTAGTGGTTCCAATTATCCGGGGCAGGCCCGTAAGGGATGCGCGCATATCGCGAGCCGGTTATGGATATTGTATACTCCTTGCAGTGCTTAAAATCCGCGTAGAAGAGGAGCTTGTTCAAAAAGGTCTTCCATATGCCCTCTTTGCAGAAGAAGAGAATGGCATTGATCAGTTTTGATAATTCAAACTTCCGATATCCGCTTAGTTCATCTGCTTCGTATTTTCCAAAGCGCTCCTCATAAATCCTCTCAAACGAATATGCCTCCTCCTCTTCGCTTCTCAATTGCTCCTTGAGGCGATGTTTCTTCTCCTCAGGCAGCGTATTCGGACTCTCCTCAATGAGGCGCAACAGGTTGTGTGGCTCCGCAGCGAGGCGCAGGGTCTTTTCGTGAGCATCGTCTTGGAGCGCGCCATTTTCATAACGGCTCAGGGTAGCGCCACCCCATCCGAGAAGTCTGCTCATCTCGTTTTGCGTCAGGCCATACCGTTTTCGCAAGCTCTTGATCTCTTCGGGCTGCATCACATTGTGCCGCTTCCGGTATTCCCGATACGCCTTGTCCAAAGGATCATCATGAGAGCCGGGGTCTTCAAACTCCTCGCCGCATTCCCGGCACTTGTAGTACTCCACTTCAACGAGGATGGACTCTCCCCGCACGACCACCGCTTCCGTATCGTGAATTAGCTCAAGCTCAGTCTGTTTTTCACAGTTTGGGCAAATCCCTTTCATGATTATCACCCCTTTCCTCTCATTTTTCCCTGCAGGGGAAACAAAGCGGATACTCGGCAATATGGAACGAGAGGCACTTTGCGAGCCTTACCTCACCGGCCTGCGCGATCTTGAGCTTGATATAGACCTCCTTCCCTTCTATGACCTGACCGAATTCCCAAATCGCTCCTGGTCGTCCCTTATCCGGCTTCGGCCCATCGCAGTAGTCCTCGACAGAGAGGCCGAGGATTACTGCGATGCAATTCCGTTTGGTCAGACCTAACTGTGCCAAGGACTGGATATTTTTGCGTCGATCAACGATATCAACCCCGCGACCAGCTGTAGCGATCTGCTTGAACTCCCTTAGAAACCGACGTACTACTTCTTTTTCCGCCTCATCCAACTCTCAGGCACCCCCCTGTGCCTATCCACCAACTATATTAATAGTATATCATATGATAAATTTGTCAAGCATAATTTATCAAAAAATATGATATAAGCCTGTCTTTGCCCTATACGTTTTTTCTCTCCTACTGGTTTGAAAAGACAAGGAACATTCTTATAAAAATCAAGACATCCAACCCCCTTGGTCAAAAGAACCCCCAGCGCATCTTTAACATCGAGTGATCAAGAAAAACCCGTCGGTGACATTTGCGAAAAATTCCGCTACTATTCGGTTTGAAAATTATACGATCAGGAGGAAGGCGATGAACAATACAATGCGAAACATGGGGATTTTGTGCTTTCTTCTCATTCTGCCGCTCCTATGGGGGTGCCCCTATGAATCCGAAGTCCCCTTGGGCAAGAGCAGTAAGGCACCTATCGATCAGGCGCTGCTGGGGGCGTGGAAGAACACAGCAGAGGAGGAGCCGTTCACCATGATCGTCGAGCAGTTCAACGACCACGAGCTCCTGCTGCTGGGCATGAATGATGGCACGATTGAGCGTGATGTGATGAGGGCCTTTGTGACTGTCATCAAAGATGAGCAATTCCTGAACGTGCAGGAGATCGAGGATACACCCGATAAGAGGGGATGGGTTTTTGTCCATTACACCCTTTCCGGAGATACCCTGACCATGCGGATCGTCGACGACAAGCTCTTTCCTAAACCCTTCACCTCCTCACGGGCGCTCTATAGCTTTGTCAAGAAGAACCTGCATAATAAGGATCTCTATGGGGATGATACCCCCATGATCCTGAAGCGCGTGGAGGAGAATGAGGGCTGATAGTTTCGGCGGCGTCACGGAGGCAGTGGTCTCCCATTCCGCCCCCTGTCGCCTCAGACGTTTTGAGTATCACCTTTTCCATCATACAGTAGTATCATAGATAGTGAGAGGGAGGTACGCCATGAAGATTAGTGCACGAAATGTTTTACAAGGCAAAGTTAAGAAGGTAGCACATGGAGCGGTCAACTCGGAGGTCACCGTAGAGCTGCCGGGTGGCATTGAGATCGTATCGGTGATCACCAAAGCCTCAGCCGAAAGCCTGGGCCTGCAGGAGGGTAAAGAGGTCGCGGCCGTCATCAAGGCGACCAATGTGATGATCGCGGTGGAGTAACCCTATCTTCCCTCAGGAATTCGCTGCCTTATTGCCCCTGGCCTGTGCATGGGCCGAGGGACAGGAGCAATTGATCCTCCAAAAAGGGGTGGGGCTGAACGACGCTCAGATGGGGGATGCCCGACGCATCGGGGTCGCTTCCCCTGAGCGCGTCCGCCTCCTGCGGGTCGAGGAGATCCCCCTCCCACAGGACCCAGGGCTGCGCGCTGCAGCCAAGGCCACGGGCCTGCTTTCTCCTGACACTGCCGGCCTGACCCTGTGCTACGGTATCTTTATCCGTTCACCCTTGTGGGGTGCGCGCGATCTCGTGGCCCACGAACTGGTCCATGTTTGGCAGTATGAGCAGTTCGGCGGCCTTGCGCCCTTTCTCAGCAAATACCTCTGGGAGTGTGTTACGCTGGGTTATACCAAGGCCCCCATGGAGCAGGAGGCCCAAACTGTCGCCCTGCGACACCTCCCGTTTTCGGGACCCCGTTGTCCGTAAAAATCATACTGAGGTGCGGGGCCATCAATAAAAATACCCGAATGTGTCACTTTGTGACATATCTCCCGCTTGCGGGACCCCGCATTCCTTATTTCGTGTTGCGGGGTGGGGCTGCTTTCCTTAAACTTAAAATTTAAGGAGCAGGGGTAGGGGGGATAGCAGCGAAGATCTGCACCTCATTCTTACACGGCCCTTAAAAAATGCCTTGAAATAGATAGCTGTTGGAGTATAGTAAAATGAGGATTCGAGGGGTCAAGGGTTTTAGGATTCTAGTGAAAAACTCGAATTCTGCCGCAAGTGGCATCTCCCGCTTACGGGACCCCGCATTCCTTGTTCTGTACTGTGGAGCGGGGTTGTCTTCCCCGATTAATGCAAAGCGGTGCGGGATTGAGCCCATGTATCCTTTGCCCCTTGTAAGTAAGGAGGTGATGGTATGTCCGAGGGATTGGATGTCATCATTGTTGACGACGACAAAAATCTCTGCACGGTGACTGCCGAGACCATCAAGCGATTCTACACGTGGGGTGAGGTCGTTACCTTTAATAAGGTCGACGAGGCGATAGCCTATTGCCTGAACCAGGATACGAGCATCGCCATATTCATCCTTGACGTCTTTCTCGGCGAACAGAGCGGTTTTGCCTTTCTCGACGCCATCAAGGACAAATTTACCTCGGCCCCTGAAGACACCATCATCATGACCGGTCATGCCAGCGAAGATGTGGTGAATATGTGCGTGGCTGCTGACATCCCCCATCTGTTGGAAAAACCCGTCAAGCCATATGAGCTGCAGTTGGCGGTCAGGGCCATCGTGGCAAAATATATGAAGTTCGCCAGAAAGGTCCTGCACGATCCTGAGTTTGCCGCCCTCGTGGCGAAATTTCAACCGAAGGGCCTTGCCGGCGCCGAGGTGTGATTAAAATATTCTCTGTTTTCTCCCCGTTAGCTCGTGGACCCAAAAACAATCAAGGAGTCGTAGGTAGGGTTCGATCCCACACCGTCCTGCTCCTTAAATTTCAAGTCTAAGGAAAGCAGCCCCACCCCGCAACACGAAATAAGGAATGCGGGGTCCCGCAAGCGGGAGATATGTCGCAAAGCGACACAATATAGATTTATGAAAGCGGCCCCACCCCGTAACACAAAATAATGAATGTGGGGTCCCGCAAGCGGGAGATGCCGCTGGCGGCAGGATCTAAGGATTCAAGGGTTCAAGATTTTTCTACTAGAACCCTCCCACTTTGTGGGATCCCGTATTCCATAAAATCTAAATTGAGGAGCGGGATGGGTTCCTTGACCCCTATACGTATTTAATTATGTTATGGGCCCAGTTTGCCATAGCTGCCCTCATCATCATCGGTGCCGGATATAAGCTCTCCCGATACGGCGAGCAGATCGCCGCACGGACCGGCATCAGCCAGACCTTTTTGGGGATCATCCTCTTTTCCACCGTCACCTCACTGCCTGAGTTGACAGTCTGCATCACCTCCACCACCGTCGTCGGCGAGCCGGATCTGGCACTCGGCAATATCTTCGGCAGCACCCTCTTTAACCTCCTGCTCATCGCAGTCTTTGATATCGTCCAAGGGAGGGGGGCGATCCTCGACCTCCTTGCTCCGGGACATGTCATTGCTGCCAGCATGGGGGTGGTGCTGGCCGGTATCGCCATCCTCGGCATCGGCCTGGGGTTGAATCTCAACCTGTTCTGGATAGGGGTCGAAAGTATCATCCTGCTCTTTGTCTACATCGTGGCGGTAAGGATCCTCTATCGCCACGAGGTGCTCTTATCCCCCCGCGAGATTGCCAAGGGGGATGAAACAGCTCCGATGAAAGAGAGAAAATACCTCTACCTCTTCTTTGCCCTCGGTGCCCTTGCCATCGTGGGTGCCGGTTTTTGGCTGTCGCACACGGCTGAGGCCATTGCCCAGACCACGGGGTGGGGACGATCATTTATCGGCAGCTTTATGCTCGCCGTGGTCACGTCCCTGCCGGAACTCGCTGTGGGGATTCCCCTGATCAGGAGGGGGGCCTTCAACATGGCCATCGGGAGCCTCCTGGGGAGCAACATCTTCAACATCGCTATCATTCCTATAACCGACATCTTTTTCACCAAAGGGGCCATTTTGGCCCATGTCTCCCCGAACCACATCCTCACGGCCGTGTTGGGGATCGTCATGACCAACATCATCATCGTGGATCTCATCTACCGGGCCAAGCGGGTTCCCTGGCGCATCGGCTGGGGGTCCATTTCCCTTATCGTCCTCTACGTTGTGGGGAGCATCACCCTCTTTCATCTAGGAATCCGCTAACGAGCGTATGAAGGGTCATTTCTTTTTATTTGGAGAAGATCGCTGGGTGGGCGTTTCTGTTGCAGGTAGACCGAGACCGCTACCAAAACAAAGGATGCTCTTTGAGGGGATACAAAGGCTTTTCGCATGGGTGGTGGACGTGCAAAGGGTGGCGTGATGGGCTTTGATTGGCACAAGCTATGAAAAAAATGATTGAAAAATATCTTTAATGCGCTCATAAAAGACTGATAAAAAGGAGAACCATTTTGACACAACTAGGAAGGAATCACATGGACACCAAATCGTCACCAGGCAAACCTCCGCAGCGGGGAAAAAACGGGAAGACCAAGCGAAAGATACTCGGGCCTGTACAGGACCTCGAAGAACACGTCCACCCCGAATGGTGGCGCAATATCTTCAATTATCTGTACCTGAAGACCGACGCTGATGTGGTGGATGACCAAAATATCACTCGGCAGGAGGTGGACCTCCTCTGCGAGACGTTCAAGCTTGCACCGGAGGGCAAAATACTTGATCTGTGCTGCGGACAGGGGAGACACGCCCTCGAACTGGCACGGAGGGGGTTTAAGAATATCGAGGGGCTGGACCGGTCCCATTACCTGATTCAAAAGGCCAAATCGACCGCCAAGGCAGAAGGTCTCAGGACCCGATTCCGCGAAGGAGACGCCCGCAAGATCCCCTATCCCCCCGATACCTTTGACGTGGTGATGATCCTGGGGAACAGCCTGGGATATTTTGAAGCCGCGCAAGAAGACATGAAGGTGTTTAAGGAGGTATTTAGGGTCTTGAAGCCGTGGGGGAGGTTTATTATCGATTTAGCTGATGGCGCGTATCTCAAAGAGCATTTCAAGCCGCACTCATGGGAATGGATAGACAAGAAGCGGTTTGTCTGCCGGGAGCGCTCCCTCTCCGCTGATGGAGAGCGCCTGATATCCAGGGAGATGGTTAATCACGCTGAAAAGGGCATGATCGCAGACCACTTCTATGCGGAAAGACTCTATACCCGGGAGGGGCTGTCCCGGCTGTTAAAGACGGTCGGCTTCAGTAATACCGACTTTCACGCTGAGATTGCAACGAACTCACAGCGGAATCAAGACCTGGGCATGATGGAGCGCCGCCTGCTGGTGACCAGTGTGGTGAAAAAGGAATGGACGCCTGTCAAACGAAGGCAAAAAGGGGCGGTAAAAAATGTGGCAGTGTTGATGGGGGATCCCAATAAGCCGGACCCCTTGAAGCCGCTGCGCATCTTCGATGACGACGATTTCTATACCATTGATCAGATGAAATCAGCCCTGCGGGAGAACGAGGACTATCATTTTACCTACCTGCACAACCACGACGTCATCATCACTGAATTGATGAAATGGGTCGGCAAGATCGACCTGGCATTTAACCTGTGCGATGAAGGATATAACAACGATGCCACAAAAGAGCTCCATGTCCCCGGCTTGCTGGAAATGCTCGGTATCCCTTACACAGGGTCAGGGCCGCAATGCCTTGCCTTTTGCTACGACAAGTCCCTGATTCGCGGCATCGCAAAAGAGATGGAGATCCCGGTCCCCGAGGCCTTCTTTATCAAGCCGGAGGACAGCACCTTTGAGCTCCCCTTCGGCTTTCCCGTGATCGTGAAGCCCAACTTTGGGGATTCCAGCTTTGGCATCACCCAACGGAGTGTCGCCACCACCATTGAAGAGCTGGTCAATGCGATCTCAGAAATCAGGGAGAAATTCGGCTATGACAAGCCCCTGCTCGTCGAAGAATTTCTCACCGGCAATGACATCACCGTTGGGATAATCGGAAACCCCCCTGAGTCTTATACGGTCTTACCCATTCTTGAGGAGGACTATTCTGCCCTTCCGCCGGACCTTCCCAGGGTTTGCGGATATGAAGCCAAGTGGCTTCCCGAATCACCGTACTGGAAAATCAAGTCGATCCCTGCGCAGCTCCCTGATGAGACACAAAAGTTCATTGAGGAATGTTGCGTGAAGTTGTTTGAGAGGCTGGAGTGCAGAGATTACTGTCGGCTTGACTGGAGGCTGAATGCGGCGGGTGCACCAAAGCTCCTGGAGGTGAACCCCAATCCGGGGTGGTGCTGGGACGGGCATTTGGCAAAGATGGCGAAGATCGCGGATATGTCTTACAGTGATATGTTGCGGGCTATTCTGCGGGCTGCTGAACAACGGCTCGGAATTCACCTAGAAGAAGAGCAGAGCGCGAAAGCCGTTTCGTAACACATACACGATTTCACCTTGTTCTCCCGATATGTCTGAAGGGGGGCTTTATTGCCCCCCTTTCAATTGTTTGACAGTATCTTCCTGCTCACATATGATAAGGACAAACGACAGGGCCATAGGAATCAAGGATTCTAGGATTCTAGTGAAAAAATGGGACTCTAACCCTCGACCACTCGAACCCTTGGCCCCTGTTGAGCGTCTTTGCGGGAAGATGGTCTAAAAATGCAATTAACTTGACAGCGGGGGAGGGGGTGAACGTGTTTCCAAGGACCATAGCGTGGAAGG
>Ga0307426_1001605_pt1 | contig 14724 bp, 9 predicted proteins | sample SalMarWE160340MG_FD_202165 | JGI IMG/M metagenome (GOLD analysis project Ga0307426, IMG submission 202165) | Salt marsh sediment microbial communities from the Plum Island Ecosystem LTER, Massachusetts, United States - WE1603-40 | ecosystem: Environmental > Aquatic > Marine > Intertidal zone >... | reverse complement strand
TCCTTGACAGGATGTATCCTTGACAGGATGTATCCTTGACAGGATGTATCATTTCGTGACCGAGTATCTGTAAGTAACTTCACGAAAAGTCACTTAAAAGCGATGTATGTCGCTTCGCGGCCGAGTATCAAACAATAACTTGCGCGAAGTTACTTAGAAGTGCGTGCCCAAGAGGATTTGAACCTCCGACCCTTGGATCCGCAATCCAATGCTCTATCCACTGAGCTATGGGCACGTATATACAAAGGTTGTTTATTAAACATATTCAAAAAACGACATCACCTGCAGGTTATCTTCACATAAAAAACAGTATGTCTTTCGGAGAGGGTGGGATTCGAACCCACGGTGCCACGGGGGCACAACTCCTTAGCAGGGAGCCCGATTCGGCCGCTCTCGCACCTCTCCCAATTTATTCCAATTTGCTATTGAAAAAACCACCCTTCACTATAAATATCCCGGCGGACATTTTGCAATGCATATTACGAAAAATAATCAAGAAGTAAAGCACTCCATGTTACAGGATAGCGCTCTGGCACAAGTATACAATCAATTCTATTTATTTCAAGTACTCTTTTTAGACAAAAGTCATTTATTTTTTTATTTATCTTTTTTATCTATTATTTATGAAAATAATCAAGTCCGGAGAGAGAGGGATTCGAACCCCCGGTCCCGTAAAGGACAACGGTTTTCAAGACCGCCGCTTTCGACCACTCAGCCATCTCTCCCTTTTTATCGTAAAAACTGCAACATCGGGCCGGTTACGCATTCTGGATACCCCCGCCAATTTCAATACCAGCTCCAACATCGCACCAAAAAAGATAGAATTGATCAATTCCAGTGTCAATGCCTAAATCGTTTACAGCCTGCTCATCACAAAAAGCCGCCTGCATCAATCCTGAACAATGCGAGCAATAGCAACCGCAGAATCAGGCTCTTTTATATTAACCAGTTTGATTCCGCCGGCGTTTCTGCCCATTATCGACACAGCCTTTACTTTCAGTTTGATGATCATTCCTCTTCCGGTAACGATCACAAATTCGTCTCCCTTTGTAACTGCACGTATGCCGACAACCTTGCCTGTCTTTTCACCTACCTTAATAAAAATCTGCCCGCCAGTTCCACGGCCGTGGACTGTAAAATTCTTAAATGAGACCCGCTTTCCGTAACCGTTGGCGGTTAGTATGAGAAGACTCGCAGCATCAATTACCTTTCTGACCCCACATACATAATCACCTTCCCGGAGGCGTATGCCGGTGACTCCACGTGCAGCACGCCCCATTGGTCGCACAGTGCTTTCTTTGAGACGAAGCGCCCTACCCATCTCCGTCGCAATTAGAAGCTCGTTCTTTCCATTCGTTACGATTGCAGCGATTATACAATCATCCTTATCCAGTTTTATGGCAATGATCCCCGATTTTCGAACATTTCGAAAATCATCAAGATTAACCTTCTTTATATACCCCTTTCTCGTAATGAACAGGATAAACTTCTCGTCTTCTCCGCCTTTCAGAGGCACATAGGCTGCAACAGATTCATCTCCCCCAAGACTGAGCAGAAGTTTTATACTTTGCCCCTTCGCCGTCTTGCTCAGATTCATGATTTCATGCACTTCCTTTGTATACGCCTTTCCCCTGGTGCTGATGAACAAAATATTGCTGTGGGTCGAGGCAACAAACATGTGTTCTATGAAATCACTCTCCTTGAGCGAAGAAGCGTTCACGCCGACTCCGCCCCTCGCCTGGTGCTTAAAAGCGGTAATCGGCGTCCGTTTAATAAACCCGTTGTGGGAGATGGTTACAACCACATCCTCTTCAATAATAAAATCCTTGATATCGAGCTCTTCGGATTTTTCGATTATTTCCGTTCTGCGATTATCCCGGTATTTTTTTAATATTTCTTTAAGCTCCCGTACAATTTCGTTCAAAATATTCTGCTTGGTCATCAGTATCTCTCTGAGCTTCGCGATAAGCTTCTTCAGCTCTTCGTACTCTTTGGTAATCTTTTCCCGCTCGAGGCCGGTGAGGCGGGCTAACCGCATATCCAGAATCGCCTCTGCCTGAATTTTCGTGAAGTTGAACCTGTCTATAAGCGCATCTGCCGCGATTTTCGGCGTTTCCGACGCGCGTATTATCTTTATGATTTCATCAATGTTATCAAGTGCGAGGAGAAACCCTTCAAGTATATGCGCCCTTTTTTCCGCTTTATCAAGATCGAACCTTGTTCTTCTTTTTACAACCTCTTCTCTGTGCTGGATATATTTTTCTATAATTTCTTTTAGGTTCATGACACCCGGTTTGAGGGTATCGAGCGCAAGAAGGTTTATTCCGTACGTTACTTCCAGCGAGGTAATTTTAAAAAGCTGGTTCATTATGACATGGGGGTCCATACCCCTCTTCAATTCGATTACGATACGCGTGCCGTCTCTGTCCGATTCGTCCCGGAGATCGGTTATGCCGTCAACTTTTCTCGATTTTACATGTGACGCAATATCCTGTATCAGTCTGGTTTTATTGACCTGATAGGGAATTTCATTGACGATCAGCGCTTCCTTCCCGCCTTTTATACTTTCTATGCTTACCTTCGCCCGGACATATATCTGACCGTTGCCCGTTTTGTAGGCTTTTTCGATCCCCTCTCTTCCAATAATCAGACCACCTGTCGGAAAATCCGGCCCCGGTATTATTTTGATCAATTCATCGATACTGATATTCGGTTTTTCAATAACAGCAACAGTTGCCTGTATCGCTTCACCCAGGTTATGCGGAGGTATGTTTGTAGCCATACCGACTGCTATTCCGCTCGATCCATTGACAAGCAGATTTGGAAAGGCGGCGGGCAGCACGGAAGGCTCCTCGAGTGAGTCGTCGAAGTTCGGCGCAAAATCTATTGTGTTTTTTTCGATGTCGGCAAGAAGCAGCTCTGCCATCGGAAGCAGGCGCACCTCGGTATACCGCATGGCTGCAGGATTATCTCCGTCAATGGACCCGAAATTACCCTGCCCGTCTACGAGCGGCCTTCTCATTGAAAAGGTCTGTGCCATACGGACGAGGGCATTGTATACGGATTGATCACCGTGGGGATGGTATTTTCCAAGTACATCGCCAACAACACGGGCGCTCTTTTTGAAGGCCCTGTCATGCGTGAGACCCAGCTCATTCATATCGTAAAGAATGCGGCGATGCACAGGCTTGAGACCGTCTCGCACATCAGGAAGCGCCCTGCTGACAATGACACTCATTGCATAGGTCAAATATGAATTTTTCATTTCATCTTCGATGAACTTTTCAACAACCTTCTCCTCTATTTCCACGCCTTATCCCTCTCTTTTCGTTTTTGATCGTGAAACATCTGCGTGAAGAGCACACAACGTACTCTATACATCGATATTCTGTACGAGCCGCGCGTTTTGTTCTATGAATTGTCTTCTCGGAATGACCGCATCGCCCATAAGAGTGGAGAATATCTCTTCAGCTTCAACTGCATCTTCGGAAGTGATTTGAATGAGTGTCCGCTTTTCCGGATTCATCGTCGTTTCCCAGAGCTGTGTGGGAGTCATCTCTCCAAGACCCTTGTACCGCTGAACAATCACTCCCTGCTGTCCTATCTCCTTCAACATTTTATTTTTTTCCTCATCACTGAAGGCATAGTACACATTATTCTTCTTTGTCACCTTGTACAGAGGCGAACAGGCGATATATACATGCCCCTTCTCCACGAGATCCCGCATATACCGGAAGAAAAATGTAAGAAGCAGGGTCCTTATGTGCGATCCATCGACATCGGCGTCTGCCATTATAATAACTTTTCCGTATCTGAGTTTTTCGATATCGAAACCGTCACCGATCCCCGCCCCGAGTGTGGTGATGATCGGCTGCAGCTTGTCGTTTGACAGCACCTTGTCGAGTCTTGTTTTCTCCACATTGAGCATCTTGCCCCAGAGGGGAAGAATGGCCTGAAAAGCTCGATCTCTTCCCTGTTTTGCGCTTCCGCCGGCGCTGTCCCCCTCAACAATGTAGAGCTCGCAACGTTCAGGGTCCTTGATCGAACAGTCTGCAAGTTTACCGGGAAGCGAGTCGTTTTCAAGGGCGTTTTTTCGTCTCGTCAGCTCCCGCGCCTTCCGAGCTGCGTCCCTCGCTTTTGCCGACTGAACGCACTTATCGATAATTCGTTTCGCAATATTCGGGTTTTGTTCAAAGTAGTCGTAGACGTGTTCGTACACCATTGATTCAACGATGCCTTTTACTTCGCTGTTCCCGAGCTTGGCTTTGGTCTGGCCTTCGAACTGGGGTTCGCGAAGCTTTACACTAATAACTGCAGTCAGCCCTTCTCTAACATCATCGCCCACGAGTGCCAGCTTCGTCTTTATTGCATTGTTCCTCTTGATTATATCGTTGATCGTTCTGGTAAGCCCTGATTTGAATCCGATAAGATGCGTACCACCCTCAACTGTGTTAATATTATTTACGAATGCGAAAATGTTTTCATTGTATCCTTCATTGTACTGTAGTGCGATTTCGGTTTCTATATCATCGCGCGCCTCTTCGAAATAGATGGGCGTCTTGTGAAGTGCGGTCTTTGCCCTGTTTATGTATTCAACAAATGATATTATCCCGCCGTCGAATTGAAAGGTATGATCTTTTTCATCGTCCTTGTTGCGCATGTCTTTTATGATTATTTTGATTCCTTTGTTTAAAAAAGCAAGCTCACGCAAACGTTTGGACAGAGTATCAAAGTTAAAATTAATATTCTTGAATATTTGCCTGTCCGGCTTGAAGATCACCTTTGTTCCCTGCTGAGTGCACTCCCCTCCCTTGATAACCTCACTTTCAGGAACCCCCCGCCTGTAGCTCTGCGTATACATCTTCCCATTTCTGCATACACGCACCTCGAGCCATTCTGAAAGGGCGTTGACAACAGATACACCCACTCCGTGCAGGCCGCCGGATATTTTGTATGACTTGTTGTCAAACTTGCCGCCGGCATTGAGCTTGGTCATAACAACTTCTAATGCCGAGATGTTTTCTCCGGGATGTATATCAGTCGGTATTCCCCGCCCGTTATCGATGATTTCGATGCTGTTCCCCCGATAGATGTTTATCGAAATAGCATCACAGTACCCTACAAGAGCTTCGTCGATCGAATTATCGATCACCTCGTACACAAGATGATGAAGCCCGACAGAGCCGGTTGAGCCAACGTACATACTCGGCCGTTTTCTAACATGTTCAATACCATCCAGCACCTGAATATTTTCCGCTGTGTAGCTCTCCATATACTATCCCCTCAAATTACGTTAACTCGTTATTTATCAATAATTTAATATAACAAATAGTGGCATTTTTTCAAAGGAAAATCACTAATTCCACCGGTCCTCAGAGTTTTTTAGCCTGTTTAAAACAAGCACCAGAAACCAATTAAAAGACCACTGCTAAAATAGCACAAACTATTCATTTTTTTTCAGTATGTCTCGCTGTTGTTTTGAGAAAGCGACGGAAAACCTCCCTCAGATCCCCCTCTTTTATATACAGAACAGAGGTATCAATTTTTTTCAGCACATTCATGGAAAGGCGTCCTTCAGACCTCGTCTTCTCCCTGCCCTCCTTTTTTTCGTAAATCGTATTACCCGCTTTAAAAACAATCTTTTTGATGACAGTAACACCAGCCGCAGAATTTAACTTTCTTATGTACTCCTTCTCTCTAAGAGAAAGCTCGTTTGCAAGCACACTCGATTCGGTATTTACGTACAGAGTTCGGTTTTTAACATACACCGCCTTTGTGTGGGCCCTTACATACACTTCCGCTATATCACTCCAACTGTTCAAAGCTTCACGAATCTTTACCTCATATTTGAGTCGTTCATTTCGAGACAGCATACCCTCGAGAATATCCCGCACCCGTATCGGTTTAGTATCACGCTTCATCGTATTGTACCATCTTCAAAGATATGAAACACCCGATCACAGGAAAAAATTTCGGGGAGCTGTTTTCGTTCAATAGCGGTGACAATTATCTGGTTTTCTTTGCCGAAAAGCGAGAGTACGCTCTCTCTGTTTACCGTATCGAGCTCCGGAAGGATATCGTCGACGAGAAGAATAGGTTGGATATTTTTTACATCGGTGTAATATGCCGCCTGTGCCATTTTGAGCATAATTGACGCGAGTCTGGCTTCTCCGGTAGAGCCGAAGTACCGCACTTCATGATGACTGTCACAGAAAATAAAATCGTCGCGGTGTGGGCCGATGATTGACTGGCGCCCGTTGATTTCGGTCTTCATATTTGAAGAAAGTGCGTTTAAAAAAGAGGACTCTATATCATCGACCACCCCCTGCCCTGCTGAATTATTTGCACAATTTGTACTGTACCTGATTTCGGGAGGCTCGGCAAAATGAATGATAACAGGCACAGCCTCCCGTATTCGTTCATTTATGTATTGTATCAGAGCAATTCGCCTCTGTATGATATAGCTGCCGTTTTTTACAAGCTGTTCATTCCAGACCTCAACAAGGTCAGGTTCAACCCGCGCATTCCCCTTCAGGTAGCTGTTTTTCTGCCGGATAAGCTGGACATAGAGTTTGAGTTGTCCGAAGTATAATGAGTCGGTAGTTGAAAGAATAAGGTCGAGAAAACTCCGCCTAATAACGGGTGGGCCAGTGATAAGAGAAATATCCTCAAACGAAAAAAGCACACAGTATACATATCCGATGATGTTTGATAGTTTTTGCTCCGGTGTACCGTTAACCGAGAATGACTTCTTATTTCCCTTGTATTGTAGCCCGAGTGAGTATTTACCGTCTTTGGTCTCAAGAGTACCCCGGACAAGGTAACCGTCGCAGCCCCATCTGGTAATCTTCCCATCCGATACATGCCGAAATGATTTTGAAGTGGATAGAAGATATACCGCTTCGATCAGATTTGTTTTTCCCCGTCCGTTTTTTCCATATATAAGATTTGTGTCCTGAGAAAACGCAACACGAGATTCCCGGTAATTTCGGAAATCCTTTAAATACAGAGATTCAAGATACAAAAAGCTGGAGTCCTTTTATGTTTTTCGAGATAGTATCGAATGACTTAAGAAGTGGTGTATATCCCCTTGGGGAAAGTCCCCCGGGGAACGTCCTTGACAGGATGTATCCTTGACAGGATGTATCCCGGGGGATCGAATATCGTAAAGCAACTTCGTGAGAAGTTAATTAGAAGTAGCATATGTCCGCTTGGGACCGAGTATTAAAACGTAACGTGCGCGAAGTTACTTAAAAGCTTTTCAGAGGTACCCATTTATCGACAGTACAACTGCGTACAATCGAAACGGTTCGTCAAAAAAGTCCGACAGTATAAATGTTATTCGAACGCTTTGCGTTTTTATAATGCCGCCGGTCACAAACAGTATTACGGATTCAGTTTCATGGGCATTATAAGGTTAATATACCCCTTTTCGTCCTCTCCGTATACCGTAATTACCCTTTCGGAATTTTCAAAATTTATTTTGATTCTATCTGAGTTTATCTCTTTTAAACAGTCGAGGAGGTACACATAGTTGAGAGCTATCTCAACCGCATCATCACTGTCATACTCAACAGGAATTTCTTCGATTGCACCGCCGAGAGAAGGATTCTGTGAAGAAAGCACGAGAGCGTTTTTGGCGAGGCTCAATTTGATCTGATTAAAGCTCTCATCCACAAGTACCGACACTCTTTTTATTGCGTTGAGGAGGGCTGTTTTGTCTGCAGTAAAAAACGTGTCGCGATCACCCGGGATTATTTTTTTATATTCAGGATATTTTCCCTCGATTAAATTCGAGGTCAGCCTGATGTTGTCATACATGAAAAATATCTGATTCGAACTGAAGCCCATTGAAAGAGTGTTCTTTTCGAAACTGTACTTGAGAAGCTCCGCAAACACAATTCTCGGAACGATGACACCGTCATGCGGTATTTGGAAGTGATCTATCGCAAGGTCAAGGGCTGAATTGTCCCTTTTCACAAGAGCGAGTCTCTTCCCGTCCGTCGCAACCATATTGATGTTTCCATCGCTTTTTTCCATAAAAACACCGGTCAGTGAATATTTGTTTTCGTCACTTGATATCGAAAAAATCACCTTTCGTATCATTGTTTTAAACTCATCGGCATTTATAGCAACATACTCGTTGTCGGGCTCTGTTTTAATTTCCGGAAATTCGCTTTTTGCGACTCCCGCTATCGTGAACTGCGCATTTATTTCATCGCTTGTACTTCTCACCGTAAGTCTGTAGTGCTCGTCGGTCGTAAGCAGAACATCCTCCACGGGAAGTTCCCGCACAATGCTGAGCAGTTTTCTCCCGTTTACGGCAATTGCGCCGTTTTCCGAAACTTCTGCTGCATCAGTAATTTTAATTCCTGTTTCCAGGTTTGAAGATAGGAGCGAAAGGGTACCGGTGTCTGCGTCAATAAGAACATTTGAAAGTACCGGAATTGTCGATTTTGAACTTGCAATTGTGTCGGTGTATGAGAGATATTTTACCAATTTGTTTTTATGTATCGTTGTTTTCATAATCTATTCCTCTTCTGTTATTATATATAATAAACTAAAAATAGTAGTAGTAGTAATACCGTTGATATTGTGAGTAAGAAGAGTAATTTATTTTCTTCCTTACGGTTACCTGTGTAACAATGTGTGAATAGTTTGCTGTACTATTAACAGGGGGTATGTACGAACAAGTAACCGTCCCTGGTTATAAAGAAAAAGAGCACAACTTGTGCACACACATTTTCTGTGTAAAAATCATTTATGCACAGGAAAGGCACAGAAATCTGTGGATGTTTATTTTTCTTTGTGCCCACATTCAATGGGTTTCGTTTATTTCCTTTAAAATCCTGTTCACCTTCAGTTTGAATACATCGTCGTTGTTATACTTGTCCGTTATTTTTGAAATCGCGTATATCACCGTTGAATGGTCCTTACCGCCGAACTCATTCCCGATTTCCGTTGTGGAGTATTCAGTCAGTTTTCTTGTAATGTACATTGCGAGCTGGCGAGGAAGAGCTATATTTTTTGCCCTTTTTTTGCTTTTCATATCGGAAAAACTGATGTTGTATGCATTCGCTACCTTTTTCTGGATAAGGTCGATCGAAATGTCCTCGGCATTTTTTATCGATACCATATCTTTCAGGGCATTCTTCGCAAGATCCAGTGTGATCTCTTCGTTTACTAGATCGTGGTATGCAAATAATTTATACAAAGCTGATTCCAATTCCCTGATGTTCCACGTAAAATTTTCAGCTATAAATCTTACAACCGGTTCCGGCACCTCATACTCTTCCTCAGCAATCTTCTGTCTGAGAATCGACTCTCTCATTTCGAAGTTCGGTGGCTGTATATCGGCGGTCAGTCCCCACTCAAACCTGCTTCTCAACCGGTCTTCGAGTTTTTTTAATTCTTTCGGTGGTTTGTCGCTTGTGAATACCATCTGTTTTTTATCTGCATAGAGGGTGTTGAAAGTGTGAAAAAGTTCCTCCATGGTCCCCTCTTTTCCCTGGATGGAATGCACATCATCGATGAGCAGAAGGTCGGCTTTTCTGTACCGCATTCTGAAACTGTTCATCGTTCCTTTCTGGATGGATGTTATATAGTCATTTACAAAATTTTCTCCGGAGATGTGCATAATCTTCATTTCCGGGAAGTCGTCTATAAGTGTATGGCCGATGGCATGGAGAAGATGGGTTTTTCCCAGACCCACACCGCCGTAGATGAAAAAAGGATTCCAGTATTTACCGGGATTTTTCGATATTTTTTTTGCAGCAGCAGCGGCGAGATCGTTGCTGCCTCCCACAACGAATTTATCGAACACATATTTCGGATTAAAAAAATTATGACGCGGGTCAGCGGCTATTTTTTTTTCTGAAGACACCTGCTTCTTTTTTCTGCCCTGCTGCTTGACCTGAATGTGCATTTGAAGATGTTTGCCGCCAAGTTCCGTTATTTTTTCCTGCAGGATTTTTCGGTATCGTTCAGTAATAATGTCCTTCGTCAGTTTTGACGGCACGGCAAGAATTATACCTTTTGAATCACTATCGATGTACTGGAGCTGGTTTATCCATGTGTTGTACTCCTGGTATGTCAGTTCGAGGGAAACGAGCTTGAGAGTTTCGGTCCAAAGTTTCTTATACATTGAATATCCGTTTACGGTTGCAGCAGATACATCTCTGATTGAGTTATCAACAGGTTTTTAACAGGGAATGAGACTGTGTAAAGCAAGATATTATAAAAAAATATACAGCTTATTCACAAAAAAACCTGAAAAATGGCAAAAAATACGAACGGGAGCTGTAATTCCTAAAATATATTGAATTAAAAAGTATGTGCAAAAATCTTTGAATTATAATGTCTGTCAAAGTCTCATAACTCTATAAAAAACAATAAATTACAGTGCTCAGGAAAAATTCTGTTTAGTTGTCCACAGGTTGTTCACAAGTTTTGTTTCGGTTTTATATCATGCGGTAAATGGTGATTGATATTGTACCTGATAATAAAATTATTATCAATTAAAAAAACCTCTTCAGGTAAAAAAATTTTAAAGTAACTTAATCGAAGTTACTTAGAAGCAATGATGACCCATGTTGCCAGGTTCTGATAGAATATCTTTTTCCTTGACTCGCGTAGAAAGTATATTTATATATAGTTTGAATTACAGTTCGCTGTAAACAACATTGATTACCAGCGTTGTTGAGATGAGGAATAGTATTTTATGAAAAGAACGTACCAACCCAGCAGAATAAAAAGAAACAGGAAGTTCGGCTATAGAAACAGGATGGGTACTAAAAGCGGTATGAAAATTCTTAAGCGAAGAAGAAGGAAGGGCAGAAAAAGACTGACCGTCGCTGATGAGGCCTGATTGGTACAGCCTCCGGTGAGCGGCGAGCTATCTCCTCCATCGGGAGCACTATTCGGACTCGAATTGTTGGAATAAATACTGCGAACAAATCCACTCCGGGGGAAGAGATTAATTAATTCGTTTCAAAAGAGAAAGAATAATTTCAGTCGAAAGGAGAAGCTACGAAAGACGGAGGATTTACAGAGACTTTTTAAAGGTGGATCACGGTTTCATTCACAGCGGTACACACTTATTGCAGCTCAAAACGGGCTCGATTATTCACGATTTGCAGTATCGGTTAAGAAGGGTGTTGGAAATGCTGTAGAGAGAAGTTACGAAAAGAGGGTGTGCCGGGAATTTTATCGAAATGAAAAGCGGGGGTTACAGAGTGGCTATGACCTGCTTGTTATTGTGAGGGATAAAACACGTAATTTTCATGAAAGTAATACAATGCTCAAAAACCTTTACAAGCGACTGGTGTATAATTCAGAACAGAAACAGGAGATGACCGATAGCACATAATGAAAAGAGACACGTCCTTGTTAGGGCACTGAATACAGTGCTCGTAAGTATATTGCGGTTTTACCAGAGAGCAATATCTCCTCACATTCCACCTACCTGCAGGTACACCCCGACCTGTTCACAGTATGCGGTTGAAGCATTGCAGAAATTCGGTCCTCTGAAGGGAACCTACCGTGCTGTAATGCGTGTTCTTCGCTGTACCCCTTTTCATAAGGGCGGGTATGACCCCGTTCGATGAGAAACCGTTGTGAGTTTTTTATGAAGACCGACCAAATCTGCGAGGCTCGGAGGCTGTTCCCGATGCGGCATTGAAAGCTGAGGGCTTAATTTATATGCCGTTACTCAATTCAGATTTTTTTCCGCGGGTTTTACTGCCTTGTCATTAACCGCTCTGATTCGACAAAGCGACCTCTTTCTATACTGTATGCTGCTTTTATTTAAAGAAATTGTATCAGGAATTCAGTATTTGGATTTCGTATTTGGATTTCAATGAAATGAATATTACTAAACCCATATTTAGGATAATATGATGGATAAGAACACAATCGTTGCCGTTGTCGTCATTTTTCTTCTGGTGCTCGTTTTTCAGTTTTTGTTTCTGCGGCCCAAAATCGCACAGCAAAACGAACAGCGCGCACAGGAACTGCAGGGCCAGATGGCGGAACAGGAGAAAGAAAAGCCCCAGGAAAAAGAAAAGTCTGAAGAGACGAAGCTTGCCACCAGCTTGCCAACTCCCGGAAAAGAAGCCGAAGTGAAGGTGGTTTCGGTGGAGACCAGGCACTACAGCATAAAAATTTCCACAGCAGGTGCACGGATCGTAAGTTTTCGGCTGAAGGATTATATGGATAAAAGCGGCATGCCGGTGGACCTTGTTGCCTATGAAGATGAGGATGAAATCCTTCCCTTTGAGGTACACTTTGACAGGCTGAAGAATCTACCGTTCGGAGACAAAACTCCCTTCTATGTGCAGAAATTGTCCGATCTGGCCTGGGTTTTTTACCAGGACTTTAAGGATAAAAACGGTGTTCCATTCAGATTTTCAAAGAGTTTCATCTTTCAAGACGATGCCTTTGCCTTTGATATACAGTTGAAAATAGAGGCGCTGAACCCCGGGGACGAGCTGTACCTGAACCAGGATAACATCTCATACACGATGGCATGGGGCCCTGTTCTCGGGCCGACCAGTGTCATCAGAAACAGGTACAACATAACAACAGAGGGGTATCATGAAGCCGGGAAGTTTCACAAGATGTTCAGAGGTGCGGCAGGCTGTTCTCTCAGAAGGGGAGAATCGCGCTACAGCGAGATATCCCGCGCTATTGATTGGATAGGAGTTGAAAACAGGTATTTTCTAATCGGTATTGTTCCCGATCAGCAGAACTACGTATTCTCTTTCGACCAGAGAACACAGGGTAAGTACTTTCTCGGCATATCCCGCGCATACTTCAAAGGTCATGAGCTCGAAGATTCTTTCAAGGTTTATGTCGGCCCGAAGGATCGAAAATTGTTGAGGGCGTACGGCCATGACTTCGAATCGGTTATGAGTGCACGGGTTCTCAAGCCGATCGTTATTTTTCTCGAATGGATGATACGCAGCTTTTATAAATTCACAAAGAGCTACGGTCTTTCGATTGTGCTGATGACGATTGTCATAAAGATTATACTCTATCCGCTTACCTTTAAAAGCTTTCAATCGATGAGGAAAATGAGCGCCCTCCAACCGAAGATCAATGAAATTAAGGCACAGTACAAGAATAATTCGCAGCAGATGAACCGGGAAGTACAGGCGCTGTACAAAAGGGAGAAGGTAAATCCAATGGGCGGCTGTCTGCCCATGCTCCTGCAGATGCCGATTTTCTACGGCCTGTACACAGCATTGTCCAGTATGATAGAGCTGAGAAATCAGCCGTTCCTATGGATAAAGAATCTTTCTCTTCCGGACACCGTGGCGACTATTAAAATGTCAGTGCCTCTTTTAGGGTATAAAATCGGTGGGCAGGGCTTTACAGACATCAATGTGCTTCCCTTTGTCATGACTGCAACCACACTTATTCAATCGAAACTAACATCCGGGAATCAGTCGAATCAGCAGGCAAAGATGATGACCTATCTGTTTCCACTCATGTTTTTCTTCATCTTCTGGAATATGCCGTCGGGGCTTGTACTGTACTGGACGATACAGAATATTTTGACCATAGGACAGCAGTATCTGATCGATTACCGGTTGAAACATAAGACAGTGCAGGAACCGGTACCGGAAAAGAAGGGAAAGCAAGGCAGGCTTCGAGCATCTGCTCGAAGGCTCCAGGCCCCGGCCAAGAGACTGAACCCTCCGGCAAAAAAGGGAAAATCCTCACCGAAGAGGAGGAAAAGATGAGGGGCCGGAGATACATTGCTTACTCAAAGAATGTATCAACCGGTTATGATTTTTAGATGGAGGTATTCAAATGGTAATACATGAATATGAAGGTAGAACGGAAAAGGATGCAATTAAAAAGGCCTCGGAAGATTTGGGGGTTGACAGTGATAAGCTGAAAATCGAGGTTATCAGCGAAAAATCTAAATTTTTCAGTTTCGGCAACTTAATCAAGATTCGGGTATACCTCAACGAAGAGGAAAATAACCTATCATTTCGGGCAGAGGAGTTTATCAAGGGACTTTTTCAGATTATCGGAACAGAAGTAACTACGCGCTCTATCGAGGAGGATAACAGGATTTACATAGAGATAATAACGGATAGTGCAGGTCTTATTATCGGTAAACGGGGGAAAACACTTGAAGCGCTGCAGATGCTTGTTAATATCGTGACAAACAAGAAACAGGAAAAGTGGAAAAAAATCGTCCTCGACATTGAAAATTATCGTGATAAGCGGGAAAATACCCTTCGAGAACTCGCACTCAAGGTGGCAAAGAAGGTTAAAAAAACGGGGAAGTTCCAGTACCTTGAGCCGATGAATCCATTTGAGAGACGTGTGATTCATATGACGCTGCAGGATGATCCTCACATTGACACGAAAAGTGAGGGCAGCGGTAATTTGAAAAAGGTCAAAGTGTTTTTGAGAAGGAGAAAGGGCAATTAGTCGAGTGCAGTATGTTGTTTATTGGGGTTTACGGATAAGCGGTTGAATAACCGTGCGTGTTTGTTGGGGTGCCTCTGTCGTTCGGCCGACCCGTCATGCAGGTGGTAGCTCGACATGCCTTATTCAGCTGACCGCATGTCGGCTTATCTCCCTTCGTATGTAAATAGTGTCAGGCTTGAATGCCGCCCATGCAAACCAGCAATGGTTGCAATGTCCTTTCCCCACTCTTTTCGTTTATAACGCCCTTTTCCGAAAGAACGCTGTACGGGAATGGAT
>Ga0307426_1001604_pt1 | contig 14737 bp, 10 predicted proteins | sample SalMarWE160340MG_FD_202165 | JGI IMG/M metagenome (GOLD analysis project Ga0307426, IMG submission 202165) | Salt marsh sediment microbial communities from the Plum Island Ecosystem LTER, Massachusetts, United States - WE1603-40 | ecosystem: Environmental > Aquatic > Marine > Intertidal zone >... | reverse complement strand
ATTAAAGTTAAAATGATTACAGGAGATCATCCTAAAACTGCTCAAACTATTGCGGCTCAGAGTAGAATATATAAAAAAGGAGATTTGGTAGTAGAAGGAGCGGAAATTAAAAATCTTTCGGATGAGAATTTTGAAAAAGTCAGTGTTTTTGCTAGAGTAGCTCCAACAGACAAAGAAATTATTGTTAATAGATATCAAGGACAAGATGGTAAAAATAAACACGTTGTAGCTATGACTGGTGACGGAATTAATGATACTCTTGCCTTAAAGTTAGCGGATGCTGGAATCGCGATGGGAATAACTGGAACTGATGTAGCAAAAGAGGTTGCAGATCTCGTCATTTCGGATGATAACTTTATTTCTATTGAGAAAGGAGTTAGAATTGGACGAGGGTTATTTGCAAAAATTCGAAATATCATATTTTTTTTCATTTGTTTGAACATCGTGGAAGCAGCTGTTTTTTTCACATATGAATTCATTCCCACATTTCAATTATTTTCATCAGAATGGCAACATATTTATATCTATGTAATTGTCCATTCCCTTCCTTCCATAGCACTAGTAATTGACTCACATCCTAAAGATGTAATGCTTGAACCCCCGAGAGATGAACAACAATTATTAAATCGTAACATGTGGATCATGTTAGTTACTCAAGCCTTTTTAATTGGATTAGGTTTAGTTCTAATACTCCAACTTACTATAGGGGGCTTATTTCCACTAAATGAATGGAATCTTAATCCAACCTTAAGTTATATTCCAACGGGATCGACTCCCCAAGAAATTCTAAACCAAAAGGCAAGAACGATGTTAATCACTACAATTTATATCGTAGAAACAACCTTTATATGGACTTTTAGAAGACCAAATAAGTCGTTATTGAAAAGCATAAAAGGAGAATTCAATATAGCGTTATTTCTAATATGTACTTTTACACTCGGAATCCAAATATTACATATCAATTTCTCACATACAGTGAATACTTATATAAATGATATTTGGGGCTTAAATTTTCAAATTAATTTCTTATTCCTTAGTGGATTCGATTGGTTAGCATGTATCTTATTTGCATTACCGGGAATAATCGGAATTGAAATTTTCAAATATATCGCAAGAACTAAAAATATGATATTTTAATTTTTTCTTTTAAATCCTATTTCTATATGATATCTTAATAAAAAGTATTAAAAAACTCTTTTTTATCTTTGAAAAAGAAATAAATTAAAAATAATTACTGTTATAGACTATTTATTATTATTAATTACGTTACAAAATAATTATTAAGTTTAAAGTAATGTGTCACGGGAGAATTTCAAATGAATGAAACCTATTACACTCAAGACTTAGATCAGATTTATGAAAAATTTAAAACAAATTCTACAGATGGATTACCTCGAGAAGAAGCTCAAAATAGAATCCTAAAATATGGATATAATGAATTCCCTAAAGCATCAAAGGGATTTATTAAAATCTATTTGGCACCTTTGTTTAATTGGTTAATCGTCATCTATTTAGTAGGCGCACTTATTTTATATTTAGCAGCAGTTTTTGGAAATGAAGGAAATCTAAACTTTGTTTTATTAACACTTGGGATAGTTGCATTAAATTGCATTGTAGCAATTATTCAACAGTATAGAGCCACAAAAAAGCTCAATGCTTTGCGTGAGATGACTGCCCCAACAACTACTGTCATTCGAGGAGGGCGAAAATTAGAAATACCAACAAAAGAAGTTGTTAAGGGAGATCTTTTGGTTTTAAAACAAGGTGATAGAATTCCTGCAGATGGGCGAATTATCCAATCATCAAATTTAGAAGTAAATGAATCAAGTTTAACGGGTGAATCGGAACCTGTTAAAAAACTTAATGCTGGAAGAGCCTTAACCAAACCAGATCTTTCGATTGGAGAACGAAATAACATGGTGTTTTATGGAACCTACATAACGACTGGAAACGGTACTGCAATAACTGTAAAAACCGGAAGAGATACTGAGATTGGGAAAATATCTCAAGGATTAGAAGACGCAGGAACTTCGGAAATTCCAATTCGAGAAAAAATGAACAATTTTGGTAAATGGCTTGGTCTAATCGTTATCGGTTTTTGGCTGGTAATTTTATTTATCAGATGGATAGCAAGTGGATTCACCAATATTGAAATTGTTGGAAGCTTAAATGCTGCTCTTGATTTATTACCAATAAATATTCCCTTATTAGTTACCATAATTTTACTTACTGGTGTTGTTTCAATGGCGCATCAAGGCGTGATAATAAGAAATCTTGCTTCAGTTGATAGTTTAGGCCGTGTGAGTGTTGTCTGTAGTGATAAAACTGGCACATTAACCAAGAATCAGATGTCAATTCAACACGTATGGACTAATGGAGTGGAATATAAAGTTAGTGGCAGTGGTTATGATCCTGAAGGAAGTATAATCCTTGTTGAAGATCCTAAAAATCCAGAATATGTTCGACATATTGAAGATCATCAACAATTAAAGCTACTATTAATATCAGGATTTCTAAATAATAATTCAGCTCTTGTCAAAAATGAACTCGAAATCTCGGGTAAATTAATTAATAATTGGAGCGTGATTGGAAGCCCAACAGAAGGAGCCTTGATGGTTTTGTATCAAAAAGGGATGGGAGATCACATGCTTGATGATTTTGAATACAGGCGTGAGTATCCTTTTGATTCAAAAGTAAAAAGAATGACCAAAATATATAAAAAGGAAGGGAAATATTACTCTTTCACGAAAGGAGCAAATGAAATCTTATTACCTCTTTGTAGCAAGGTACTATATAAAAATACTGAACTAAATTTTACTGATGAAATTAGGGAGAAAATCAATGCAATCTCGCAATCTTATGAAAATCAAGGGTATCGAATCTTATCTTTATGTTATAAAAAACTTGATGCTATTCCTCCAGATGAAGAATATCAATCTGGGAGAAAAATTTGTGAATCGGATATGATATATATTGGTTTCGTGACTATTTTAGATCCACCGAGAGATGGAGTGAAAGATAGTGTCAAAGAATGTCATGATGCTGGCGTAAACGTGGTAATGATTACTGGTGACTCACCAATAACAGCGAGTGCTATTGCCAAAAAAATTTCAATAATTACTGATGAGGCTAATGATTTAGTTATTGAAGGGAAGGATATAAAAAATATCAACTCTTTCTATGATTTCGGCCGGATTAAGGTATTTGCTAGAGTCTCTCCAGAACATAAGCAAGATATTGTAGAGCGATATCAAGATGCTGATAAAGTGGTAGCCATGACTGGGGATGGTGTTAATGATGCTCTTGCACTCAACATGGCTGATGCAGGTATTGCGATGGGCATTCAAGGTACTGATGTTGCAAAAGAAGCATCTGATATGGTGATTAGCGATGATTCTTTTAATTCCATAGTTACGGGAATCGAGGAAGGAAGAGGAATATTTTCACGTGTTCGCGCTGTTGTATTCTTTTATATATGCATTAATGTATTCGAAGGAATCGTACAGTTTATTCTTGCAATAATTTTAGGACTGCCTTACTTTTTAAATGAACCTTTCACAATGCAATGGATTTTTCTTTCCATAACAGTTCACTTGTTTCCGGGGTTAATCTTAACCTTTGATACTACATCGAAAGATGTCATGAAACAGAAACCAAGAGATGAGGAGGAAATCCTAAGTAAAAATACAATCTTATTATTATTCATATTTGGAATACTCTTTGCATTAAGCATGATTGTAGTTTATTTTATCACAATTACTGGATTATACCCCGTTTTTCCTGAAAATTCGAATTTTGGAGTGTTTAATGATGCATATCTCTATTCACCAGTTACAGAACCACTATATTCCCCTGGTATAAACCTTTCTGTTGCTAAAACGTTAACAATGCTCATGACAACTATATTTTTCTGTGAGTCCTTTCTAATATATCAGATTCGGAGACCAAACAAGTCATTAATTAAAAGTATAAAAGAAGATAGCACTAAAACGATGTACCTTCTAATTGGTCTGCTATTTGGGTTATTCTTGCTTTTAATGTATTTACCAGGGGTTCAAGTAAAATTAGCAGAATGGGGTATTAATTTCTTTTTCATGTATCTTACAGCTTTAGATTGGTTAATCTGCTTCTTAATATCGTTAATCTGTATAGCCTCTTTTGAGATAGTAAAATATTTTTCTCGTAGATCTGGAATATTTTTCTAATCTCACTTTTAGTTTATTTCATCCAAACTTATTTTTATTCGTTAATTTTTTAAAATTTGTTGAAATCTTATTATTTATGATAAAAGGAAAGCGAATTAAATTTGCACCTCTTACAAGGGATCACATTGATATTTTTTTAAAATGGTTTAACGATCCTGAAATTACGCAATACTTAATAATGTATAAACCATTAACCAGAGATTTCGAAGAAGAATGGTTTGACGCGCTTAAAAATAAAGAGGATAGCGTCTATTTCTCAATTCTTTTATTAGATCAGGAAGATCCTGAAAAAATCATAGGAAATTGTGCCATTCAGAATATTAACTCCAAAAATCGAACTTGTTCTTGTGGTATTACTATTGGAGAGAAAGAATATCAAAACAAAGGATATGGAACAGAAGCAATGGAATTGTTGATAGAATATGGGTTTAACACATTAAACATGAATAGGATCGAATTAATTCTTTACGAATTTAATATCCGCGCTTATAAATCATATCAAAAAGTTGGTTTTATAGAAGAAGGAAAAAAACGGCAAGCAAGGTATCATAATGGTAAATATTACGATGAAATTATAATGGCTATCCTAAGAGAAGACTGGGAAAAAAAAATAAGAGAGTAAAGTCATCTTTCGACTTATTTCTAAAACAATTGAATTTTTAAAATAGTTAATATTCAATTCACTAGTAATTTTTAATAAAAAAGAAGGTATATATACATGAGTAAATCAATTGTATCCATTGTAAAATATGAAAAAGAAAAGGATTCTGTTCGGAAAGCTGTCGAACTAGCAAATGGGTTCGAAAAGCTAGATCCTAACGCAAAAGTTTTTATAAAGCCTAATTTAGTATATTGGAATCGGCATTGCGATTTTCCTAAATGGGGCATGCTCACGACTTCAAGCGTAATGGAAGAAATTTTAATATTATTGAAAGAACATGGTGTTAGTGACATAACAATTGGGGAAGGAGTAATAACGGAAGATCCTAAAGATAGAGAAACATCTAAAGATGCTTTCGAAAAGCTTGGATATAATATCTTCAAGGAACGATATGGAGTCAGAGTATACGATATTTTTGATCGCCCTTTCGAAAAAGTGGAATTAGCAGAGGGAGTAACGGCAAAAATGAATGCAGATATGCTACATTCAGATTTTTTGATCGATGTTCCTGTTCTCAAAACTCACGCACAGTGTGTTGTTAGTTTAGGATTGAAAAATTTGAAAGGTTTAATATCCATTCCATCGCGAAAAAAGTTTCATGGTGACGATCCTAAATATACACTTCATTATAATGTATCAAAGTTAGCAAATAAAGCACCACCTAGTCTTACTATTATTGATGGGATCTATACTCTTGAACGAGGACCAACTTTTGATGGTAAAGCCAAGAGAAGTAACATTTTAGTTGCATCAACTGACCTTCTTTCAGCAGATTTAGTTGGTTCGAGTTTATTAGGCATTGATCCTATAACCGTTCCTCATTTAGTTCAAGCAACGAAAGACAGAAATCGCCCAATTGATTTATCAGATATTGAAGTAAAAGGAGAAACAATAGAAGATCTTGCTGTTCCTCACGAATGGGAATTCATCTATAAAAATAATAATACCTTACCTCTCTCTTATGCTAAAGCTGGCATTGGGGGAATAAGTTATCGTAGATACGATGAAACAATGTGTACATATTGTAGTTTTTTTAATGGCGTTATTTTAATGGCAATTAAAGAAGCTTGGAAAGGTAAGGATTTTGATAATATTGAAATTCTTACTGGTAAAATAATGGAACCGACTCCTGGAATGAACAAAACAATTTTACTTGGTCAATGTCAATACAATAGAAATAAAGACCATCCAGATATAAATGAACTCATAGCGATTAAAGGATGCCCCCCTGAAGTCGAAAACATCCAAGAAGCACTGAAGAAAGCAGGGATTCACGCTCCATCTTATATCTTTAAAAATATAAAAATGGCTCCACTACTATTTTTAGGTAAATATAAGGGAAAGCCTGAATTTCAAGAAGAATTTTATCAAGTAAGTTAATATTTTTACAAATAACAGGGAATATCGATCAAACCGAATGGGATAAAATTGGTAATGGAACGATTTATCTTAAGTTCTTTGCGAATGATACTTATGGATTAGAAAATTTTGCAGAAGTTTTTATATACAAAGATATACAAGAACCAATTATTACAATTAATTCACCTCAACAAAATGATGGTTTTTCTTCTAAAGCACCTGATTATGATATAAATTTTATCGATTCCTGATTTTCTATATTTTTTTTAGTCTTTTTAAGCAGAAATAAATTATGGAATAATGATTTCAAATTAGCTGTTGCTTCAAATAACGCCATTTGGCAAAGCGTTTGGGTAGACAAAAAGCCCGCTTTTTTATTTAAAGCCTTGGCAGAATGAATTCACATTTATAGGTAGTACCTCGTGATTATATCCTCCCTCTAACAAGGCATATCTTCGCCCTTTGCACAGCTTTTCAGAATATTCTTTCATTAATTTTCCAATCGTATTATAATCTTCCGGAGTCAGTAATCCACCCCAATCATCTATACCTTGATCAAAACCAGCACTTGCAGCAATGATATCAATATTATCTAGTTTTTCCATGTACTTTTCGACTTCAATTAGGTATTCTTTATTTGTTCTGGCATCAGGATTTTGGATTTCTACTCTAAATCCATCATCTCGATATTTTAATATATTTAAATTACCATCACCGGTATGTAGATCAAAATCAAGCACGAAAGCTGATTTAATTTTGCCTTCCGAGAATAATTTTAATAGACTAATACTTATGTTGTTAAAATAACAAAATCCCCAACATGAATTTGAAGATGCGTGATGACCAGGTGGTCTGATTACTGCAAATGAGGGTTCTCCTTCAAAAGCTTTTTTAGCTGCTAATATTGCCCCTCCTGCCGCTAACGATGATAACTCAAAAAGAGAATAATCTCGTTTAATGGAATCATAATGTCTTCTTGAATGAGCTCTTAATATATCTTCTTTAGTAGCAGGTTCAGGAGTGATGAATTCAAATTCATTATTTTTTGAGAGGATCTCGACGATGCCATCCAATCTTCCTGGTGAAGCAGCAGGATCATTGGCATAACTTGAATTATAATATTTATTATGAAAAACAATTTTCATTAGAAATACCTCTCAATTAGTAAATAATCTCTTACTCAAGACATCAATCATATCTTTAGTCATCTTTGAAAGATCAAATTCCGGATTCCAACCCCATTCTGTCCGAGCGAAGGAGTCATCAATTGACATTGGCCAAGAATCTGCGATAGCTTGTCTAAAATCTGGTTTGTAATCGATCTTAAACTCTGGAACGTGTTTCTTTATTTCCATTGCCAATTCTCCAGCGGAAAAACTCATTCCAGTTACATTATAAACGTGTCTTTTTAATTTTGAAGGATTTGCTTCTAATAAATCAACCATGCATTTAGAGCAATCAGGCATGTACATCATTGGAAGACGGGTATTTTCCTTGAGAAAACAAGTATATTTCTTATGTTTTATTGCTTCATAAAAGATTTCAACCGAGTAATCAGTAGTTCCTCCTCCTGGAAGGGTTTCACTACTAATAATTCCCGGTAATCGCATTGAACGAGTATCAAGACCATATTTTTGATAATAATATTCAATGAGGAGTTCTCCAGACACTTTAGATATTCCATACATCGTTGACGGTTGCAAAATAGTTTCATTTGGAGTATTTTCTCTAGGAGTTGAGGGACCAAAAGCAGCGATAGAACTCGGCCAAATTATTCTATCAATGCTATAAGATCTCCCTACTTCTAAAACATTTAAAAGACCATTAATATTGATATTCCAAGCTGCTTGGGGCATTTTTTCGCCGGTTGCAGATAAAAGTGATGCCATGTGAAAAATAGTATCAATGTCTCGCTCATAAATGACTTTAGACAGCGAACTTTTCTCGAGAGCATCTAAATAAATTACCGGTCCTCCTTTAGTTATAATTTCTGGCAAGGGAGTCTTTCTACCAGTTGCAATTACGTTTTCAGAACCGTAAATCTCTCTTAATGCAGGAACAAGTTCTGAGCCAATTTGACCAGCGGCTCCAATTATTAAAATTCTTCTCATTTAGATCATTTTTTATAGTAAAAGTTAGTGTAAAATCATAATTTTATCAGTTAAAAAAGGTTTATTACTTGCATTCCCACCATTTTCCCTAATGAATTTGATAAGAAAAACTAAAATACTTTTCAAAATACCTTAAGATTATATCGAATTAGCAATAATATTTTAAATTTCAAGGTGAATAATATGAAAAAAGATCCGGTAGCATTTCTAAAAGAAGAAATGACCGAATTAAGGCACAACAATTTAGAATGGATAATAAGACATCTCGAAACAGGTTCCAAACCACATTCAGTTGTAGATGGAAGGGATGTATTGATGCTCAACACCAATAACTATCTAGGGTTAGCAACCCATCCAAAGATTGTTCAAGCAAGCATCAATGCTACTAAAAAATACGGTGCAGGAGCCGGAGCTGTTCCTGTCATTGCGGGAACATTTGACTTGACAAGAGAATTTCAAGAAAAATTCGCTAAATTTAAAGAAGTGGAATCTTCTTTATTATGTCAAACTGGTTTTGCGGTTAATTCAGGATTAATTCCAATGCTAGTGGGAAAACAAGATATAGTAGTATCTGATGAATTAAATCATGGATCAATCATCGATGGTGTAAGATTATCCGGTGCGAAACGAGTTATTTACAAGCATAATGATGTGGGAGATTTAGAAAGGCAATTGAAAGAAGCAGAAAAAGAAGGAGCAAGAAGAATCTGCATTATTACTGATGGCGTATTCAGCATGGATGGTGATATAGCTCCACTACCAGGAATTGCTAAAGTTGCTGAAGAATTCGGAGCAATGATATTCGTGGATGACTGTCATGGGGAGGGTGTACTAGGAGAAGGTCGTGGTATTGTTGCTCATTTCAATTTACAAGGGAAAGTTCACGTTGAAGGAGGATCAATGTCAAAAGGTTTCGGAGTCTTTGGTGGAACAGTTGCAGGCTCCAAAGATCTTACCGAGTTTTGCGCAAATAAGAGTCGGACATACTTATTAAGTACAGCTCATCCACCAGGGGTTGTAGCAGCGAATATTGCTGCCATCGAAGTTGTTGAAAGTGAACCACAACACGTAAAAAACGTCTGGGATAACACGAATTATTTCAAGAAGGAAGTTCAGAGTTTGGGATATAATACTGGAAACTCTCAAACACCAATCATTCCATTAATTATTGGAGATCCAGGAAAAGCACAAGAACTAGCACGCATTTTGTTTGAAGAGGAAAATATTTATGGCACACCAATAGTATTCCCAATGGTCGCTCGAGAACTTTCAAGAATTCGAGTTCAAATGAATGCATTGCTCACAAAAGATGATTTAAACTTGGCTTTAGGAGCCATTGAAAAAGTAGGAAAGAAATTACACATTATCTAAACTTTTTTCTCTCATTTTTTAAACTTTTTTATCAAAAATTCGATAAAAAATTATTACTGATGATGTATTCAGTATGGATGGTGATATGGATATATGGCCTTTTTATTATAAAATTAAAAAAAATAGAATTATGTAGTAATTCAGGATTCTTTTTGGACGAAACTTAAGATAAAGATTCCTATTGCCATTACAATACCTACAGAGAGCATTGCCCAACCATACGCTGCTTTACCGATTACGTCGTAAGTTAACATGACAGTGCCCCAAATAAATGGACCTAATGCTGACGAGAGTTTTCCCGTCAATTTAGAGAAGCCCAAAAACTCTCCGAACTTTTCTTTAGGTGCAAGTTCTACTACCATGATTCGTTGTGCTGTCCAAGTTCCGCCTAGAGCTGGGCCCGCTACTACTCCCATTAAAATACTAAATATGAAAGGGATATTTGCACCAACATCGATTTGCGTTGTTGTAAAAACTAATATAATTCCAATCGTTAATGCTACACCCCATAACACGCCTACAAGGTAAAAAGTTTTCTTTGCCCCGTGTTTTCCACCAAACTTTCCAACAAAGTAAGTAAAGGCAACTGCTGAAAATGTGGCAATTATTATAAAAAGTATAGCCCAAGTAGTTGTTCCTCCTCCAATTTTTAATCCATCAGTAACAATGGGAGTCATATATAGAACTATAACATTAGCAATGTCAGCAACAAAGAAATAACCTATAATAAAGATAAACATGGATTTATGTTTTCTGATGTCTTTAAATGTACTACGCACCTGCTTAAAAGTATTACCGATTAATGTACCTAAAGGAGGTCTTTTACCTTTTTTCTGCTTCTCACGAACGTAAAGGAATGGTATTGCACAAACTAAAAATAGAATCATTGGGATAACAAATGTGAGCCAATTACCACTATATCCATATGTTACATCCGGATCTCCTGGTAATTTCGGTGGATTTGATACCATATCACCCAATAAGCTTATTAAAGGCAACATGATAAAGAGAGAGAGAATCGTACCAAGATAACCCCAAGCAACACCAAATCCAGCAACCTTCTCGTAATCCTCCCTTTTAGCGATAAATGGAAGCATTGCATCATAAAACATTAAACTAAATTGATAGGCAACATTTGCTATGATGTAAAACAAGAAGACTGTTGTAAGATCATGAAAAAATCCAAGTAAACTCGAGAAAAGAAGGATTATCCCTGTTAAACTTATAACAAATGGTTTACGCTTTCCTATATTATCACTTAGTGCTCCTAAAAAAGGTATACAGATAGCTATTCCTATCTGCATAGTAAAAGCCATAAACCCAAAAAGAAAGCTTACTTCACCATAAGACATTCCATTTTCTAGTTGACCAATAACCAGCACGTAACGATTAATGATTAGACTGACAATTATCATCGAATAAATCGTATTAGCCAGGTCGTACATGGCCCAAAAAAATACATTGCGCTTAGACGTTGTAGTTTCAAATTCTACTTCTTCGTTATTTGTATCTAATTTTTCTAACGACATTTTAATCATTTTTACATAGAAAATTTTAATTAATGGATTTTATTATCCATTTTCTTATAAATCTTGTGTCAAATGAATTAGAATTCTTCAAAACCTTCAAAATTAAAAAAAAGAAATTAAGACTCAGATTTTTTAAAGAGGTTTAGCTAATATTGCTTTAATTCTCAGTTTATCGAATATGCTCGTGGGCATGGGTTTTATCAAACACACCGTATCAGCACCGCGTCCTGTTCCAGCAATGCAAATTACATCATTAAGTATGTCTGATATCAAACCAGCATCTGCAGCCATGGATGCAATTTCCATGCATACTTTTACTCCTTGGCTAAAGTTTTCCCTGAGGAATTTAGCCATTATCTCCACGGGCATCCATTGTTTTAGTGAAATTCGAAAGCTTCGAGATACTGCAGCTAAGGCATGAGTGGTTGTGAATATCTTTAATCCTTTAGCAGTTAGTTCTTCTCTAAGATCCTCTGGAAATTCTTGTTTTTTATCTAATCCAGCGAAGTAACAAGAATGCGTAATAATGATCGTATTGTATTTACTTGGAGGAAAAACTTTAAGAGCTTTTTCTGCGGTCATTCCAGTCGTACTTGCTATAATAATGTCTTTTATAGAAAATTTATCGACATATTTTTTAGCTATCTCTAATGCTTTATCTGTATTATGTGGACCCCCTTTTTCAAAATAAGTTACATCTAAATTCAAATCAGTCACGTTAAGTAACCACCTAAAATCATGATTTGTTCAAATTTAATTTATTTTTCATTAGTAATAAAATACTTGTTAAAAAACAGTAAGACCCCGGTTTTTATTTATTTTAACAAATCGACATATCGATTTGCAAAACCTCTGATTTGATCCCAATCTCGGTAATCATAGAGTTTTCCATCAGGATCCTCGATTCCTTCTTCCTCCTTCATAATGCCAATTACAATTTTTCTCATCATTCCTGATACCATAGATCCTTCCCTTAAATCATATGCTCCTCCAAAAGCATCGATTAATGCAAATTGAATTCCAATTTTCTCCAATTTAGCATTTATATACTTATCTATGGCTTTATTAATATCATTTTTCGCTTCTCCACAGCAAACAAAGAAACCTAATGTGGCTTGCTTTTTCTTTAGTTCAGATTTTCTCTTTTGAACAAAACTTTTTATTGACTTCGTCCACATACCCATTTTAATTCCTGTACCTATTATTATACCATCATAATGCTCCAAAGGTGGAATATTTTTAGGATTAACTTCTTTCAAGTTAAAACTTTCAGCGATCATTCCATTATCTATGATAACTTTTTGAATTTCATCTGAAATTTCTTTTGTAGTACCATATCTCGTCCCGTATAAGATTAAAACTTTACTCATCAAATAACCTCTCAATAATTTAGGTTTTAAAGTATGAGATCGATAATAATTTTAAATATTTAAATAAAATTAAGCCCATTAATCCTCTTATTAAAGCGAGATAAAAATCATAAGCCTAATTCATATTTTTGGAGCAATGGATCATAATTAATAACCGATCAACTTTTTTTATTAAGCTTACATGGTTATTCAATTGATTTGTTAGTGTATAATTAGATTGAACTATTGAAATCGTATGATTTTAAAAAGATCAAAATCTATTACCTTTATCAATATATTTATTGAATTTAAAAAAAAAGGATATCAAAAATGAGTGAAGAAAAATTACCCTTTAAAAAAAAAATATTTTTTGCTCTTTCAGCAATCCCAGACCAGATGGTATATCAATTTTTCAATCTCTTCGTATTTACTTATTACTTCGCTGTTGTAAATTTAGGCACAATTCCGGTAATGATTGGATTCATTGTTTGGAGCTTATGGAATAGCATTAATGATCCATTGCTTGGGGGTCTCTCTGAAAGAACAAGACATAGGGGGAAATTAGGTAAACGAAAATTCTATTTGGTAATAACAATCATTCCATTATCGTTAATGATGATCTTTTTATTTACCGTTCCTTTTGTGGAGAGTGAAAAACTTCTACAATACATTTATTTCCTTTTCATAATAATGTTATTTGAATTTTTCTACACCTTATGGGACGTGAATGTAAATGCATTATTCCCGGAAATGTTTCCAACGGAGCATCAACGAGCGCAAACAAATGTTTTTGTTAAGGCTTTAACTGTCATTGGTATCATCTTTGCAAGCCTTCCTTCTCTTCTATTTTCTCCATTAGTACCAACTGAAACAACAACTCCTGCTGAACTTGTTTTAATTAAAAATAACTATATTCTAGGCGGAATAATGGTTGCCGTGATAACTATCATTACGGCAGTACCTTTCATATTAAAGGGAATTCATGAAAAAGAAGAAGGACGAGAAATATTTGAAAAAAGGCCTTCATTTTCCGAGTCTCTTAAAATAACCATTAAAAATAAGACATTTCTTAAATTTACATTCAGTAATATGCTTGTTTGGTATGTTTTTAACACGTTAATAATGATTCTACCATTGTATGCATCCTATATCCTTGGTGTAGATCAAGGGTTCATAATTACTGTATCTTTAGCTTCAGCATTAATTGTTGCTGCTTTATTACTCCCATTGCATATGAGACTTGGAAAAAAACTGGGTATGCGAAATGCTTTTATGCTTACTTTAGGAATATGGATCATCTTATTGTTTTTCTTTGTCCTATTGAGACCCGGTGACATAATCCCAGGGATTATAGTAACTGCTATTCAAGGAATATCATTATCAGGTGCTCTTTTTTATGTTGATATATTACATGGTGATGTGATTGATGAAGATGCTATAAAATTTGGTGTAAAACGATCTGCAAGCTTTTATGGTGTTAACGCGTTCATACATAGATTTTCTACCATATTTGCTATCTTGACTATCGGAATTGTTTTCCAAGGAACATCATGGGCTAATAATTATGTACCTAATATACCTCCTAACCAAGTGGAAATTGCAATTAAAACAATAATGTTCGTTTTTCCTGCAATCGGATGTTTTATAGCAATTTTAATTTTATCCCGATACCCATTACACGGCGAGAAACTTCAAAGAATGCGTGAGGAATTAAAAGAACATCCATATCTACAATAAATTAACTCTTTTTTCCTTTATCTTTTTTCTACTTTAGTTTTAAAAAAAATTTCTAAATTTGAACTAAACCTTAATTTTCTTCTTTCCGACAATAGCACTTGTTGTTTCAATTCTTTGCTTTAAATTCCATGACTTATATTGCGAAAAACTCGAGAATATGAGAAAATTATTAAAAAAGACCCTAATCTATCATTGAATTAATTATAATATTTTTCTTTTTTTTATTTTCATATTTTAACCATTCACAATTTCAAAAAAACATACATTTACCATTCAAATTCTTCTTAATATTATCTTTCTGCTAAAATTCATCTGATTATTAAATTATAAATTATCTACTAAGAACTCTTTTTTTCTTTTCTTCAAGATTATTAAATTTTAATAATTCATAGAAAAAATTTTTATATAACATCTC
>Ga0307426_1001600_pt1 | contig 14745 bp, 14 predicted proteins | sample SalMarWE160340MG_FD_202165 | JGI IMG/M metagenome (GOLD analysis project Ga0307426, IMG submission 202165) | Salt marsh sediment microbial communities from the Plum Island Ecosystem LTER, Massachusetts, United States - WE1603-40 | ecosystem: Environmental > Aquatic > Marine > Intertidal zone >... | reverse complement strand
GAAGGCCCGGCATGCCGGCCGGACGCCGGAGCTTGGACCCGATTCAAAGAGCCAGGTGACGCTCGTCTACGAAGACGGCAAGCCGGTCCGTGCCGACGCAGTCGTCGTCTCGACTCAGCACGACGAGGATGTGACCTCGGAGCGCGTCGAAGAAATCGTGCGCAGCTTCGTTGACGAGGTGATGCCCAAGGGCTGGGTCAACGGCGGCACCAAGCTCTACGTCAATCCCACCGGGCGTTTCGTCATCGGTGGACCTGACGGCGACACCGGCCTCACCGGGCGCAAGATTATCGTCGATACTTATGGCGGCGCGGCGCCGCATGGCGGCGGCGCCTTCTCAGGTAAAGACCCGACCAAGGTGGACCGCTCGGCCGCCTATGCCGCGCGTTATCTCGCCAAGAACGTGGTGGCGGCTGGCCTTGCCGATAAATGCACGTTGCAGGTCTCCTATGCCATTGGCGTGTCGCAGCCTCTGTCGATCTATGCCGATCTGCATGGGACCGGCAGCATCGCCGAAGCGGATCTGGAGAAAGCGCTACGGGAGGTGATGGACTTGAGCCCGCGCGGCATCCGCGAGCATCTAGGCTTGAGCCGCCCGATCTACGAGCGTACCGCAGCTTACGGCCATTTCGGCCGGCAGCCGGACAATGACGGCGGCTTCTCGTGGGAGCGCACGGACCTCGTCGAGCCGATCCGCGGCGCGCTCAGCTAAGACGGTCGCCGCCTAAGTTCGCAAGCAACGCATTTTGAGCACGGCGCTACGGCGCCCTGCTCAGCGCCTTTGGGTAGCCTGGGTCGCCCTTGCACCGCATGACCCATTTCAGGCACCCATGCTCCCCCCATTTGTCACACATCATGAGGCAGCTCTTGTCGATGACGGACTTTCGGGCCAGCTGCACGAGGGACGACGACGTGTACGGGCGCGACATGGCGAGAGTGATTTCCGCATTGGTTGGGCTCTGGCTGCAAAGGAACGCAGCGAGGCCTAAGCAAAAGGCCAAAGTCGAACGGTACGGCACGGCTTTTCCTCCTCTGTGAAAGCGGCGATCATGCCTGAACGGCGCAGTGGAACGAGAATTCCGCCGGTTCCATAGGAGCTTAGCGCAATGCGGGAGGTTCGTGGAGAGGCTGCCCGGGCCACACAGAAGCCCCTCCGGTCCTATGGCCGACGCAAAGGCAAGCCCTTGAGCCCGCGCAAAGCGCGGCTCATGGAAGAGCTCTTGCCGCGGCTTCGACCCGATCTCAACCAGCCCGCGCCGAGCGATTTGACCGCGCTGTTCCCGGTGCCTGTGCGGGAGGTCTGGCTCGAGATCGGCTTCGGCTCGGGCGAGCATCTCCTGTGGCAGGCAGAGCGGAACCCCGATATCGGCTTCATTGGCTGCGAGCCTTTCATCAACGGTGTCGCGGCCCTGCTCGGCGGAATCGAGGATCGCGGGCTCGAAACCATCCGCGTCCATGACGGCGATGCGCGAGAGGTGCTCGCCTGGCTCCCTAAGGGCTCGATTGCCCGCGCCTTCATCCTGTTTCCTGATCCCTGGCCGAAGAAGCGTCAGCTAAAGCGAAGGCTCCTCACGCCAGAGACGGTGCAGACGCTGGCCCGTGTCCTGGCGTCAGGGGGCGAGCTGAGGTTTGCGAGTGACGACATCGCCTATGCGGGCCAGGCGCTCCGCGCCGTCAAACAAGGCGGCGCCTTCAGATGGCTCGCGGCCAACGCCGCCGACTGGCGGGCGCGGCCGGCGGACTGGCCAGAGACCCGTTACGAGCGGAAGGCCTTGAGCGAGGGCCGCAAGCCTGTCTATCTCCGCTGGCAGCGTCTCTAGCGGTCTTCGAAGGAGCCTCTCATGCGCGCATTTGTCCTGGCGATGACGATCCTCAGCCTGGCCGTCCCGGCGGCTGCCGAAACCGATATTGCCGCGACCTGCTACACCAAGTGCGAGAAGAGCACGGACTCCAATCCCACTTACAAGGCCTGCCTCGCCCGGGCGGCGGACGCCGCGGACGCCAAGCTCAACGAGAGCTACAAGACCCTCCAGGCGGCGGTACGCGACGGCGCCAAGGCCATGGGGCAGAAACCGGATGAACAGCTTCGCGCGCTGACCACTGCCCAGAAGGCGTGGATCGCCTATCGCGACGCCAACTGCACCTTCGAGGACGAACTCGCCTTCGGGGGCACCTCGATCGGCGGCAACTACTCGGCCTGCCTGTGCGCGCTCAGCTACCAGCGTGTCGGCGACTTTAGGCGCATCAGGGAGCGCATGCTGTTCAACGACGACTAGGGCTTGGGCGGTTGTCCAGAGGGGCCCCAATCCCTAGGCGAAGGGCGCTTGAAACCTCGGAAAAAGCACGTATATTACCTCCCGAAACTCATGATTGGTTTGATCAGGAGTGGGCCGCGGCCCGCTCCTTTTTGTTAGGTTCGTTGCCCACTCGTTTTTCGAGGGGGCGTGGCCCCGCCATTGATGTCTAGCCCTGCTGCAGCTGAAGACCGCCGCTTTACCCGCGAGACGGGGCAGGAGCGGGCCGTCGCCGATCTTGCCGAGCCGGTGCTCGAAGAACTCGGCTTCCGATTGGTGCGGGTGAAGATTTCTGGCCGCGACGGCGGCACGGTGCAGGTCATGGCCGAACGGCCGACAGGCGAGATGACGGTGGAGGATTGCGCGATCATCAGCCGGAGACTGTCTCCGGTGCTCGATGCTTACGACCCGATGCCGGGAAAATACAACCTCGAGGTCTCCTCGCCCGGCATTGACCGGCCCTTGGTTCGCCCCAGCGATTTCGCGTTATGGGTGGGTCACCAAGCCAAGGTAGAGCTGAGGGAGCCGGTCGACGGACGTAAGCGCTTCAGAGGCGCGATCGAGGACGTGGTCGACGACGAGGTCCATTTGAAACTTGAGCTCGAAGGCAAGGCCGAGCCGATCATCATCGGCCTTCCCTTCTCGCTCATCAGCGAGGCGAAGCTCGTCCCCGATCTGAAGGGCTTCAGGGCAGATCTTTCGGGCACGAAGCCCGTGAATTGAGTTTTCACGCGGCGCGCGCGAGCGCTCCCGCAACGGATGTAACTTAGTTGGAGGCTTAGAGAATGGCTCAGGCAGGCGTCAGCGCCAACAGGCTGGAGCTCTTGCAGATCGCCGACGCGGTCGCGCGCGAGAAGGCGATCGACCGCCAAGTGGTCATCACCGCCATGGAGGACGCGATCCAAAAGGCGGCGAAGTCCCGTTACGGCAGCGAGAACGAGATCAAAGCCGAGGTCGATCCCAAGACCGGCGAGATCTCTTTGGCGCGGCTCCTCGAAGTGGTCGAGGACGTGACCATGGAGGCAACGCAAATCTCGCTCGCCGAGGCGCGGCGCAAGAACCCGGCAGCGCAAGTCGGCGACTTCATCGCCGAGCCGCTCCCCCCGCTCGATTTCGGCCGGGTCGCGGCCCAGAACGCCAAGCAAGTCATCGTGCAGAAGGTACGCGAGGCGGAGCGTGAGCGCCAATACGACGAGTACAAGGATCGCGTCGGCGAGATCGTCAACGGCATCGTCAAGCGCGTCGAGTACGGCAACGTGATCGTCGATCTCGGCCGGGCCGAGGCCATCGTGCGCCGCGACGAGACACTGCCGCGCGAGAACTTCCGCTACGGCGACCGCGTCCGCGCCTATGTCTACGACGTGCGCCGTGAGCAGCGGGGGCCGCAGATCTTCCTGTCGCGCACCCATCCTGAATTTATGGCGAAGCTGTTCGCGCAGGAAGTGCCCGAGGTTTACGAGGGCATCGTCACCATAAAGTCGGTGGCGCGCGATCCGGGCAGCCGCGCCAAGATCGCCGTGGTGTCGCGCGATGCGTCCATCGATCCGGTCGGCGCCTGCGTCGGCATGCGCGGCAGCCGCGTGCAGGCGGTGGTGAACGAGCTCCAGGGCGAGAAGATCGACATCATCCAGTGGTCGCCCGACGCTGCCACGTTCATCGTGAATGCGCTGGCCCCGGCCGAGGTTGTCAAGGTGGTGCTCGACGAGGACGCCGAGCGCATCGAGGTGGTCGTTCCCGATCAGCAGCTGTCGCTCGCCATCGGCCGTAAAGGCCAGAACGTGCGCCTCGCCTCCCAGCTCACCGGCTGGGACATCGACATCATGACCGAAGCGTCGGAGTCGGAACGGCGCCAGGCGGAGTTCGCCGAGCGTTCGGCCACGTTCATGGAAGCGCTCGACGTCGACGAGGTGATCGCGCAGCTGCTCGCTTCCGAAGGCTTCTCCTCGGTGGAGGAAGTGGCTTTCGTCGAGCCGACCGAAATCGCCTCGATCGAAGGCTTCGATGAGGACACCGCCAACGAGATTCAGACCCGCGCCCGTGAGCATCTAGAGAAGCTCGAGGCAGAGCTCGACGCCAAGCGGAAAGAGCTCGGCGTCGCCGATGAGCTCATGGAGGTCCCGGGTCTCAACACGGCAATGCTCGTCGCGCTCGGCGAGAACGGCGTGAAGACCGTCGAGGACCTGGCCGATTGCGCCACCGACGATCTCGCCGGCTGGAGCGAGCGCAAGGAGAAAGAGACCATCCGCCATGAGGGCTTTCTCGACGGCTATGGCCTGACCAGGCCTCAAATTGAGGACCTGATCCTCGCCGCGCGGGTCAAGGCCGGCTGGATCACCGAGGCCGATCTCGTGGCGGCAGAGACTGAGGACGAGGCTGAAGCCGAGGCCGAGGCCGAGACGGAAGCAGGCGAAGCGCCTGCGGCAGATGACGCATCCGCGTCATGAGGCGACTAGGAGACAGACCTGTTGCGGCTAGAGGCGGCGGAGCAGAACGAGGCGCAAGCGGCGCCGGTGGCGGATACGGTCCGCCGCTGCGCCGTGACGCGCGCCCATCGGCCTAAGGACGATCTCATCCGCTTCGTGCTCGGGCCTGACGGCAGCGTCGTCCCGGACCTCAAAGAGAAACTTCCCGGCCGCGGCGTTTGGCTCACGGCGGCCCATGACACTGTCTCCGAGGCGGTCAAACGCAAGGCTTTCGGCCGTGCGCTCAAGGCCGAGGCCAGGCCTGCTGGAAATCTGGCGGACCAAGTGGACAAGCTCCTGGCCGACGCGGCCTTGGGCGCTTTGGCCATGGCAAATAAGGCCGGCGAGGTCGTGTTCGGCCATGCAAAGGTCGAAGAAGCCTTGGGAAAAGGGCGCGTGCTCGCCCTGATCCATGCTTCGGATGCCGCCGAAGATGGTTGCCGGAAGCTTGATGGCAAAGCCCGCGGCGCGACCGCGGGGCGCGGAATTCCGGCAGTTCGCGCCTTCAGCGCGGATGAATTGAGTTTGGCATCGGGCAGGCCAAATGTGATACATGCTGCCCTAATCCAGGGCGGAGCGGCTCGAAAGTTCCTCGCGGCAGCCGCGCGTGTAGAGCGCTACCGCGAGGGTGTGTCCGCATTTGCGGGCCAGAACGGATCGGATACGGACAAGAATGAGTGAGACGAACGAGACTGAAGGCAAGACTCGCGGGCGCAAGATGACGCTCAACGTGCGCCGAACCGTGGAGTCCGGCCATGTGCGCCAGAGCTTCAGCCATGGGCGCAGCAAGTCCGTTGTGGTCGAGAAGAAGAAGCGCCGCACGATTGGCGCAGGCCCCGCGCAGCCCGCCGAGGAGGCGAAGGCCGAGCCGAAGGCTCCGCCAGCCGCCAAGGCCGCGCCGAAGCCGGCGCCCGAGGACACGCGGCAGCGCCGCCCCGGCGTCGTGCTCAAGCAGCTCTCCGAGGAGGAAAAGGACGCCCGCGCCAAGGCGCTCGCCGGTGCCAAGGTCCGCGACGCCGAGGAGCGCGAGCGGGCCAAGGAGAACGCCGTGCAGGAGGCGCTCCTCGCCGAGCAGCAGGCGAAGGAGGCCAAAGAGGCCGAAGAGCTCAAGCGCAAGGAAGAACAAGAGAAGCCACCCGAGGAGAAGGTTCCGCCCAAGGCCGAGGAACCCCCGCGCAGCAAGCATCTCAAGCAGGAAGCCGAGGAAGCGCCGTCGCGCACGCCCGATGCCCGCCATAAGAAGAGCCCCGTGGCGCCCCGGCGCGGCGAGGATCGGCGCGTCCGCGGCCGTCTGACCATCACCAATGCGCTCGACGAGGAGCAGCGCCAGCGGAGCCTTGCCTCGCTGAAGCGCCACCGCGAGCGGCAGAAGAAGCAGGTGATGCCGCAGTCGACGCAGAAGATCCAACGCGAGGTGGTGATCCCCGAGGTCATCACCATCCAGGAACTCGCCAACCGCATGGCCGAGCGCGGCGTCGACGTCATCAAGTCCCTGATGAAGGACGGCGAGATGCACAAGATCACCGACGTGATCGACTCCGATACCGCGCAGCTCATCGCCGAGGAATTCGGCCATACGGTACGGCGCGTGTCGGAAGCCGACGTCGAGGAAGGCTTTATCGGCGCCCAGGACGAATCGGAGGATCTTCAGCCTCGCGCGCCCATCGTCACCATTATGGGCCATGTCGACCACGGCAAGACGTCGTTGCTCGATGCCATTCGTGCCGCGAATGTCGTCTCACAGGAAGCAGGCGGCATCACCCAGCATATCGGCGCTTATCAGGTCGAGATCCCGACAGGCCAGAAGGTCACCTTCATCGATACGCCCGGTCATGAGGCGTTCACCGCCATGCGGGCGCGCGGCGCCAAGGTCACGGACATCGTCATCCTCGTGGTGGCGGCCGACGACGGCGTGAAGCCGCAGACCATCGAAGCGATCAATCACGCTAAGGCCGCAGGCGTGCCGATGATCGTCGCCATCAACAAGATCGACGTGCAAGGGGCTGACCCGAAGCGCGTGCGCACCGATCTGCTCAGCCACGAGATCGTGGTGGAGAGCTTGGGCGGCGACACGCTTGAGATCGAGGTTTCGGCGCTTAAGAAGATCAACCTCAACAAGCTGCTCGAAGCCATCGTGCTTCAGGCCGAGGTGTTGGAGCTCACTGCCAATCCCAACCGCGACGCCGAAGGCGTCATCGTCGAGGCCAAGCTCGAGCGCGGCCGGGGCCCGGTTGGCACCGCGCTGATCCAGCGCGGCACGCTCAAGCTCGGCGATATCATCGTGGCGGGCTCGGCCTGGGGCCGGGTGCGCGCGCTGATCAACGATCTCGGCGAGCAGGTCAAAGAGGCCGGGCCGTCGGTGCCGGTCGAGGTGCTTGGTTTCGACTCCGCACCTGAGGCGGGCGACCAGTTCGCCGTGGTCGAGAACGAGGCGCGCGCCCGCGAGATCACCGATTATCGCGACCGCGAGCGCCGCAAGCGGCTGGCGGTCGCCGGCCAGCGCGGCAGCCTGGAGCAGATGATGAGCCAGCTGAAAGATGCTGGCGTCAAGGAATTCACGCTCGTGATCAAGGGCGACGTGCAGGGCTCGGTTGAGGCCATTTGCGCGGCGCTCGCCAAGCTGGGCACCGACGAGGTCAGGGCCCGCATCGTGCATGCGGGCGTCGGCGGTATCACCGAGTCGGACGTATCGCTGGCATCGACGTCAGGCGCGGTGCTGCTCGCCTTCAATGTGCGCGCCAACGCGCAAGCTCGCGAGGCGGCCGAGCGGGACGGCGTCGAGATTCGCCAATACGCGGTGATCTACGACCTGGTCGACGACATCAAGCAGGCCATGTCGGGCCTGCTCGCGCCGACCGTGCGCGAGACCTTCCTCGGCAATGCCGAGATCCTGGAGGTGTTCAACATCTCCAAGGTCGGCAAGGTGGCCGGCTGCCGCGTCACCGAAGGCAAGGTGGAGCGCGGCGCTCATGTCCGGCTGATCCGCGACAATATCGTGGTGCACGAAGGCAAGCTCTCTACCCTCAAGCGCTTCAAAGACGAGGTGAAAGAGGTGGTCGCCGGCCAGGAATGCGGCATGGCCTTCGAGGGCTATCAGGACATGCGCCAGGGCGACGTCATCGAGTGCTTCGAGGTCGAGCACGTCCAGCGCACGCTCTAGGTAGCTACGGCCGATTGGCCTCGCGGGTCGCGTTCAATGGCTTTTACCCTCACCAGCACCTATGGCTGTGACGCTTTCGGCGCGCCGGTCCTTTTCGCGCTAAAAGGAGAGCGAGCATGACGCGGGCGAAATCCCAAGCCTCCAGGGCGCCAAGCCAGCGCCAGCTGAAAGTGGGCGAGCTGATCCGGCATGCGTTGGCCGAGATATTCGCGCGCGGCGAGGTCATGGACGAGGTGGTCAGCAAGCATTCGCTCACCGTGCCGGAAGTCCGCATGACGCCCGATCTCAAGCTCGCCACGGCCTATGTGATGCCGCTCGGCGGCGGCGAGGCGGCGGAGGTGGTCGCCCATCTGGAGAAGCACAAGCGCTTCCTGCGCGGCGAGGTGTCCAAACGCGTGGATCTCAAATTCATGCCGGAGCTCAGGTTCAAGGTGGACGTCTCGTTCGAAGCGTCCTCGCGCATCGACCAGCTGCTCGCCTCGCCCGAGGTCGCCCGCGACCTCGACGACTAGCGGGCACGAAGGGGCGAGGCACATGGCGCGGCAGCGCAAAGGCCAAGCGATCAACGGTTGGCTGATCTTCGACAAGCCGCAAGGCATGACCTCGACTAAGGCGGTGGGGCGGCTGAAACGCCTCTATGACGCGGCCAAGGCAGGCCATGCCGGTACGCTCGACCCGCTCGCCACGGGCATCTTGCCGATCGCCTTCGGCGAGGCGACCAAGACCGTGCCCTTCGTGATGGACGGAACCAAGGCCTACCGTTTCACGGTGCGCTTCGGCGCCGAGACCGCCACGGATGACGCCGAGGGCAAAGTCACCGAGACGTCCTCCCGGCGGCCGACGCGCGGAGAAATCGAAGTGGCCCTCCCCCAGTTCACCGGCGTGATCAGTCAAGTGCCGCCGCGCTACTCGGCCCTCAAGGTCGAGGGCGCACGGGCCTACGATCTCGCCCGGGACGAGGAAGACTTCGACCTCGCGCCGCGCGCCGTCGTCATCGACCGGCTCGACCTCGTCGCGCACCCCGATCAGGACCATTGCGTGCTCGAGGCCGAATGCGGCAAGGGCACGTATGTGCGGGCGATCGCCCGGGATCTCGGCCGTGCGCTTCAGTGCCTCGGCCATGTGGAGGCCTTGCGGCGGACGCAGGTCGGTGCCTTCCACGAGGACAACGCGACCACGCTGGACGGGGTCGAAGCGGCGGCGGCGGAAGGCCCCGACGCCCTGCTAGCGCTGCTGCAGCCCGTGGAAATCGCCCTCCACGATCTGCCCGCTCTCAATTTGAGCAGTTCCGATGCCGCCAGGCTCCGCCAGGGCCAGGCGGTGCTGCTGCGCGGCCGGGACGCGCCAATCCTGAGTGGGCCTGTCTATGCGATCTCAAAGGGGGCGCTGGTGGCGCTCGGCGAGGTCGCCCAAGGCGAATTCAGGCCGCGGCGCATCTTTAACCTAACCGGCTAAAGCCAGAAAATTGGAGGTCAGAGACCCATAAATTCCCCTGGCCTCGGTCCACATAATCCCTATATTGCAGCGGTTGCGCAGGGCCTGCCTTCAAAGCGGCCTGTTTTTCGCGCATCCCTAAACCGACCGTGCTGGACGACATCCCGGCCCGGCCCTGTCAAAGCCCTCTAACAGCAAGGATTATCCGATGTCGATCAGCGCTGAGCGCAAGCAAGAGCTTATCCAGGAATATGCGACCAAATCAGGCGATACGGGATCTCCAGAGGTCCAGGTCGCGATCCTGACCGAGCGGATCACCAATCTTACCGAGCATTTCAAGACCCACGGCAAAGACAATCATTCGCGTCGCGGGCTACTCAAAATGGTCAGCCAGCGACGCCGGCTGCTCGACTACGTCAAGGCGGCGGACCAGGACAGGTATCAGAAGCTCATCAACCGGCTTGGCATTCGCCGGTGACGCCTCGCCGGGCGAGCCGTTTATTGGTTTGAGCTTCCGCGCATTTGAACGGGTCTGTCCTTGTGCCACCGGGCGTCAGGGACGGCCTTATCCTTCCCCACTCATTGGGACATGCACATGTTTGATAAACACACCGTAGAAATCGAATGGGCCCGACGCCCACTGAAACTCGAGACCGGGCGCGTCGCCCGGCAGGCCGACGGCGCCGTGCTCGCCACCTATGGCGAGACGTCCGTTCTCGCCACTGTCGTCTCCGCCAAGTCGGAAAGGCCAGGGATCGACTTCTTCCCCCTGACCGTGAACTACCAGGAAAAGACCTTCGCCGCGGGCAAGATCCCCGGCGGCTATTTCAAGCGCGAGGGACGCCCGACCGAGAAGGAGACCCTCACCTCGCGGCTGATCGATAGGCCGATCCGTCCGCTATTCGCCAAGGGCTTCAAGAACGATACGCAAGTCATCGCCACCGTGCTGTCGCACGACATGGAGAACGATCCCGACATCGTGGCCATGGTGGCCGCGTCCGCCGCTCTGACGCTCTCCGGCGTGCCGTTCCTCGGGCCGATCGGCGCCGCGCGCGTCGGTTATATCGACGGCAAGTACGTGCTGAACCCGATGGTCGACGAGATGCCCGAGACGCAACTGGACCTCGTCGTGGCCGGCACCGCCGACGCCGTGCTGATGGTGGAATCGGAAGCCAAGGAGCTGCCCGAGGACATCATGCTCGGTGCCGTGATGTACGGGCACCAGCATTTCCAGCCGGTGCTCGAGGCCATCGTCAAGCTCGCCGAGCGCGCCGCCAAGGAGCCTTGGGAGCTCAAGGCCGTGGACAACGCGGAGATGCTCGCGAAGGTGCGTGAGCTTGCCCAGGGTGGCCTGCGCGAAGCGTACGCCATCGCCAGCAAGCAAGAGCGCCGCGACGGCATCGCCCAGGTGAAGGAGACGGTGGTCACCAGCCTCGTTCCCGAAGACGACGACGGCGCCGTAGCCGCCAAGGTGGCGAGCGCCTTCAAGGAGGCCGAAAAGGACATCGTCCGCTCGGACATCCTCGACACGTCGAAGCGCATCGACGGCCGCGACCTCACCACGGTCCGGCCGATTTTTTGCGAGGTCGGCATCCTGCCGCGGACTCACGGCAGCGCGCTGTTCACCCGCGGCGAGACGCAGGCGCTCGTCGTCACCACACTCGGCACGGGCGAGGACGAGCAGTATGTCGACGCCCTCCAAGGCACCTACAAAGAGACGTTCCTGCTGCACTACAACTTTCCGCCCTACTCGGTCGGCGAGGCTGGCCGCATGGGCTCTCCGGGGCGCCGCGAGATCGGTCACGGCAAGCTTGCCTGGCGGGCCATCCACCCCGTTCTACCGGACCGCGAGAACTTCCCCTACACTCTCCGCGTCGTGTCGGAGATCACCGAGTCGAACGGCTCCTCGTCCATGGCCACGGTGTGCGGCTCCTCGCTCGCCATGATGGATGCGGGCGTGCCACTGAAGCGCTCGGTCGCCGGCATCGCCATGGGCCTCATCAAGGAGGGCGACAAGTTCGCCGTCCTGTCCGACATTCTCGGCGACGAGGACCATCTCGGCGACATGGACTTCAAAGTGGCCGGCACCTCTGAGGGCGTCACCTCCCTCCAGATGGACATCAAGATCACCGGCATTACCGAGGAGATCATGAAGGTCGCGCTCGATCAGGCGCGTCACGGCCGCATGCATATTCTCGGCGAGATGGACAAGGCGCTCAACGTAGCGCGGCCGGAGCTTGGCGAGTACGCGCCGCGCATCGAGACAATCCACATTCCGACCGACAAGATCCGCGAGGTGATCGGCTCTGGCGGCTCGGTGATCCGCGAGATCGTGGCCGAGTCCGGCGCCAAGATCGACATCTCCGACGACGGCACGGTCAAGATCGCCTCTGCCAACGCCGAGTCGATCCGCTCCGCCATCGCCCGCATCAAGTCGATCGCGGCGGAGCCAGAAGTCGGCGAGATCTACCAGGGCAAGGTGGTGAAGGTCATGGAGTTCGGTGCGTTCGTGAACTTCTTCGGCCCCCGCGATGGCCTGGTGCACATCTCACAGCTGGCCGACGGACGCCCGAAGGCCGTCACCGACGTCGTCAAGGAAGGCGATCAGGTCTGGGTCAAGCTGCTCGGCTTCGACGAGCGCGGCAAGGTCCGGCTGTCGATGAAGGTCGTCGACCAGAAGACCGGCAAGGAGATCGAGCAGGCCGAAGCGAGCTAAGTCGCGAGGCTCCCGCCGATCGGGGACATCGGAAGGGGCGCTTCGGCGCCCCTTTTTATTTCTTCACGCAGCGCCAGCCGATGACGAAGTACTTGTTGTTCACCTTCTGCCAGGCGTCCGCGTCATCGCCGCCTTTCCTGATGCAGGACACGACATCGGTGGCTTCGGTGCCCGGCACGTCGAATTCCTGGCACTTCTCAGGCGTGGCCAAGAGACAAACCATTACAATCAGATGGGCCATGCCCTTCCTCCTTTTCGCGGCCTTGGTCGTTCGCGCCTCGGCATGCGCGGGACCGCACTTATCTCATTGCTGAACGGGGTAAGATCGTGGCCCCGGTCCTGTCAAGACGGATGGTGCCTTAGGCTTACCCGTGCCTACTGCGCGGCTTCGCGGGGTGCCGCCTTCTGCATGGCGTTCTCGAGCTCCTCGGCATGCTCGATGGCCTTGAGCGACTCCAGATTGGGCATGAACGTGGTGGAGTAGCCGCAATCCACGAAATGCACCTCGCCGGTGACAGCCCCTGACAGGTCGGACAGGAGATAGAGTGCCGCGCCGCCGACCTCATTGAGGGTGGGCGAGCGGCGCATCGGCGCGTGTTTTTGCTGATAGTGTAACAGGGTGCGCGCGTCCGAGATACCGGCGCCGGCAAGCGTCCGCATCGGCCCAGCGGACAGCGCATTCACCCGGATGCCTTGCGGCCCGAGATCGGTAGCGAGATAGCGCACGCTCGCTTCAAGCGCTGCCTTGGCCACACCCATGACGTTGTAGCAAGGCACGACCCGGGTCGAGCCGCCATAGGTCAGGGTCAGCATCGAGCCGCCTTCGTTCATCATGCCGGAGGCGAGCCTGCAGATCTCCGTGAACGAGAAGCAGGAGATCACCATGGTGTGCTCGAAGTTCTTGCGCGTAGTGTCGCAATAGCGGCCCTTGAGCTCGTTGCGATCGGAGAAGGCCAGCGCGTGTACGATGAAATCGAGCGAGCCCCATTCCTTGCGGATTACCTCGAACACGCGCTCGACGCTCGCCAGATCCTCGACGTCAGCCTCTTCGATGATCTTGGCGCCGATGGATTGGGCCAAGGGAACGGCGCGGCGGCCGAAGGCGCCTCCCTGATAACTGAAAGCGAGCTCGGCACCCTGGCCGTGCAGCACGCGGGCGATGCCCCAGGCGATGGAGCGATCGTTGGCGACGCCCATCACCAGCCCCCGCTTTCCCGCCATCAGCGGGCCCGGCTCAGCAATGTCTTTCGTTGTTGCCATGTTACTTACTCTGCTTAGGGTTAACTTCCGCCGGCTCGCTGTCCGTCATCCATCCAAACGGCGGAATACAAGTGTGGCGTTGGTGCCGCCAAAACCAAAGCTGTTCGACATCACGGCGTTAATGGCGACATTATCCTCGCGCTTGCGCACGATCGGCATGTCGGCCACCTCAGGATCCAAGTTCTCGATATTGGCGGACTCGCAGATGAAGCCGTTGTTCATCATGAGGAGCGAGTAGATCGCCTCGTGCGCGCCGGTGGCGCCAAGCGAATGGCCGGTCAAGGACTTGGTTGCGCTGATGGGTGGACACTTGTCGCCGAACACCTCCCGGATCGCCTCGATCTCGCGCACGTCTCCGAGCGGCGTAGAGGTGGCGTGAGGGTTGATGTAGTCGATCTCGGTGCCATTGAGATTCTGCATGGCCATGCGCATGCAACGCACGGCGCCCTCGCCCGACGGCAGCACCATGTCGAAGCCGTCCGAGGTGGCGCCGTAGCCAACCAGCTCGCCATAGATCTTCGCGCCGCGCGCCTTGGCGTGCTCGAGCTCTTCGAGCACCACGACGCCGGCGCCGCCCGCGATGACAAAGCCGTCGCGGGCGGTGTCATAGGCCCGGCTCGCCTTCTCGGGCTGGTCGTTGAAGTCGGACGACATGGCATTCATCGCATCGAACAGAACCGACAGCGTCCAGTCGAGCTCCTCGCCGCCGCCGGCGAACACTATGTCCTGCTTGCCGAGCTGGATCAGTTCGGCGCCATTGCCAATGCAGTGCGCCGAGGTCGAGCAGGCGGACGAGATCGAGTAGCTCACGCCTTTGATGTGATAGGGCGTCGACAGGGTTGCCGAATTGGTGGAACACATGGATTTCGGCACCTCGAAGGGACCGACCTTCTTCGGACCCTTCTCGCGGGTGGTGTCGGCGGCTTGCACGATGGCGCGGGTCGACGGGCCGCCTGAGCCCATGATGAGCCCGGTGCGCTCGTTGGAGACGTCCTTCTCCTCGAGTCCTGCGTCGCGGATCGCCTGCTCCATGGCGATGTAGTTCCAGCCGGCACCCGCGCCCATGAAGCGGCGGACCTTGCGGTCGATCATCTCCTCCCAATCGAGCTTGGGGGCACCATGCACCTGGCAGCGAAAGCCGAGCTCGGCATAGGTGTCGGCCTTGACGAGACCGGATTTGGCCTCGCGCAGGGACGCGAGCACCTCCTGGGCACTGTTGCCGATGGGGGACACGATGCCCATGCCGGTCACGACCACGCGTCTCATTCGCGTTAACGTCCTTGAAGTCTGCGCCGCAAGCGATCAAGCACCGGCGGGTGCGGCTTCGCCCGCCTGGAACAGACCGACCCTCAGGTCCTTGGCCGTGTAGATGGTCTCGCCGTCCGCCTTCAGCCAACCATCACCCGTTCCGAGGGTGAA
>Ga0307426_1001599_pt1 | contig 14749 bp, 14 predicted proteins | sample SalMarWE160340MG_FD_202165 | JGI IMG/M metagenome (GOLD analysis project Ga0307426, IMG submission 202165) | Salt marsh sediment microbial communities from the Plum Island Ecosystem LTER, Massachusetts, United States - WE1603-40 | ecosystem: Environmental > Aquatic > Marine > Intertidal zone >... | reverse complement strand
TCGATCATCGCCTCGCTCAGATGGCCGGCATAGCCGGTGGATGAGCTGAGCTCGATGTTGCGGTCGAGCTTCAGGGTCTCGCCTTTGTTGTTGTAGATACCAGTGACCGCCGTCATTTGCAGCGTGCCCTTGTCCTGCATCTCGATCTTGGCGTGGATATTGTGCAATTCGACGATGTCCGGCTTGGTCAGGTCCTGCGCCGCAGCGTCCGCGGATAACTCATAGGCACGCGAGTCGCGGGTGAAGCCGGACAGATGCGGCTTCTCCATGGTGATCTTGGTGCCGGACACGACCAGATCGCCGATATTGATCGGCAGCTTGGCGAGCATGCGCAGCGGGTTGAAATAAGTGGCGAGGAACATGGCGACGGCCACAAGCGCCACCACGGTCGGAACGGCGATGCGCAGCACGCGCACCAGCCGGCTGTGCCGGCGGGCGGCGCGAAAGGCACGCTCGCTGTCGCCACGGCCCATAGTCCAATAGGCGTGCGCGGTCTGCGGATCGGTTCGGGCGGAGATCAAACGGTTCATGCCAGCCAGGATGGGGCTTCGGAAAACACGCTATGCCCCGCAACGCAACATGCCGGGCGAATATGGCCCATACGCGGCAGATCAATACCTGGATTAATCAATACCACCCGGAACACAATGACTTAAAGGGAATGCGAAAAGATATCCTCGGCTGCCCAGCCGGCCAGATCGAGCCGCACCCGGTCGGGCAGGAAACGGAAGCAAGCGGCCGCCAGTTCGCCGCGGCCTTCGCGCACCAGCATGGCGTCCAGCCGTTCCTTCAAGGCATGCAGGTGCAGCACGTCGGTGGCCGCATAGGAAACCTGAGCGTCGCTCAACGCGTCGGCGCCCCAGTCCGACAATTGCTGCTGTTTCGACACGTCGATGCCGAGCACTTCGCGCGTCAGGTCTTTCAGACCGTGCTTGTCGGTATAGGTGCGGGCGAGCCGCGAAGCGATCTTGGTGCAATAGACCGGCTGAGCCATGACGCCGAAGCTCTTGGCCAGGACGCCGAGATCGAACCGGGCATAGTGGAAGATCTTGACGATCGACTTGTCGGCCAGCAGCCGCTCGATATTGGGCGCCTTTTTCTGCCCGGCGGCGATCTGCACCACGTCGGCACTGCCGTCGCCGGGCGAGAGCTGCACCACGCAGAGCCGGTCGCGGTTGGGGTCGAGTCCCATGGTCTCGGTGTCGATCGCCACCGCCCCCTTGTAGGCGGAGAGGTCTGGCAGGTCGCCGCGGTGCAGGCGGATGGTCATTCAGGCGTTCCAGCTCATGTGCGCGTGATCTTGTCCGAAAACCGGCTCCCACTTTTCGGGATCATGCGGCGGGATGGTGGTGCCCAGGAGAGGACTCGAACCTCCACGGCTTTCACCGCTAGTACCTGAAACTAGTGCGTCTACCAATTCCGCCACCTGGGCTCGTTTCGACTAGGTATTGAGCCGCTTTCGGCTTGTCAATTGAAGGCCAAATTCAGCCTCGGCGCCCCTGTACAGCCCCCGGCCGATCCTGTTATTGCCCGCTAGCAAGGCCGCTCCCGCGCCCCACGAGCCGCAATGACCGCCCGCAGCAACAGCGATACCCTCATCACCATCTATGGCGGCTCCGGCTTCCTCGGCCGCCACGTGGTGCGGGCGCTCGCCAAACGCGACTACCGCATCCGGGTGGCGGTGCGCCGGCCCGAGCTTGCGGGCCACCTGCAGCCGCTCGGCAAGGTCGGCCAGATCCATGCCGTACAAGCCAATATCCGCAACGGCGCCTCGGTAGAGGCGGCGGCGCGCGACGCCCATGTGCTGATCAACCTGGTCGCCATCCTGTTCGAGCGCGGCCGCCAGCGCTTCGACACGGTCCACACCGTCGGCGCCGAGCAGGTGGCGCTCGCTGCCAACGCGCATGGCGCGCGCCTGGTGCATGTCTCCGCCATCGGCGCCGACGAGAACTCGCCCTCGCGTTACGCCCGCTCGAAGGCCGCCGCCGAGCGGCTGGTGCTGTCGGCGCAGCCGACCGCCAACATCATGCGGCCGTCGATCTTGTTCGGACCAGAGGACGACTTCTTCAACCGCTTCGCGGCGATGGCGCGGCTGTCGCCGGCGCTGCCGCTGATCGGCGGCGGCAAGACCCGCTTCCAGCCGGTGTTCGTCGGCGACGTCGCCGCCGCCATCGCAATCGCTGTTGCCGGCAATGCGCGCGCCGGCACGACCTACGAACTGGGCGGGCCGGAGGTGCGCAGCTTCAAAGAGCTCATGCAATATGTGCTGGCGACCATCGAGCGCAAACGGCTGCTGGTGCCGTTGCCGTTCTTCGTCGCCAAACTGCAGGCGATGTTCTTCCAATTCATGCCGACGCCGCTGCTCACGCCGGACCAGGTCGAGCTGCTGCGCGTGGACAATGTGGTGTCGGAAGCCGCGATTGCCGAAGGGCGCACGCTGCAAGGTCTCGGCATCGAGCCGGAGCTGATCGAGGCGATCGTGCCGAGCTATCTTTGGCGTTTCCGCAAGGCCGGCCAGTTCCGCAGCCGAGTCGCGTGATGCTTCGTCACATAAAATAAATTGCGTAGATGCCGAGGGCGCCGACCACGATGCGCCACCAGGCGAACAGCGCGAAGGTGTGGCGCTGCACGTAGCGCAGGAACGTCTTCACCACGATCCAGCCGAAGATGAACGAGAACACGAAGCCGACCGCGACCGCGGTCAAGTCGCCGTGTGCAAGATCGGCGCGGTTCTTGAACGCCTCATAGGCGAAGGCGCCGACCATGGTCGGCATCGCCAGCCAGAACGAGAACTCGGCCGCCGAGCGGCGGTCGGCACCGAACATCATGGCGCCGACGATAGTGGCGCCGGCGCGCGACACGCCGGGGACCATGGACAGGCACTGGATCATGCCGATACCGAAATACATCGGCAACGGAAAGCCGGTCGATTCGTGATAGCGCGGCTTCAGGTTGAGACGGTCGACGCCGAGCAGGATGAAGCCGCCGACGATGAGCGATATGCAGACAATGCGCACGTCGAACAGCGTCTCCTTGATGACGTGATAGGCCAGCGCCCCGATCACCGCCGCCGGCAGGAAGGCGATGAGCACGCCGATGATGAAGCGCGTCGCCGCCCAGTCGGTGAACATGTTTTTCGCCAGCGCCCACAGCCGGCCGAAATAGATGGTGAGCAGCGCCAGGATGGCGCCGAGTTGAATGAGAATAGCGAACGACTTGCCGAAGGCGTCGTCGCCCCAGCCCAGCAACTGCTCCATCAGCAACAGGTGGCCAGTCGAGGACACCGGCAGATATTCGGTCAGGCCCTCGACGATCCCGAGCACCGCCGCCTTGATCAGGTCGATATGGGCCATGGTCATGCCGACGATGGCGGTCTTGATAGCGATGATGTCCATGAGATGGGGTCCGGGCGGGGGCGTCGCCTCCGCGCTTGTGGCGCAACGCTGCCGCCCGAGCAATGAAAAAGGCGCGGCGGTCAACAGGTTGCTAGACGTTTGTGGCTTTCTATAGTGCGACCTCGATTCCCGCCCAGGCGGCTAACGCCGCTGCAATCGACCGGCCCATAATGCTCAGTTTGCTGCATCATCCGCTCTGCCCGCATTCGCGCTATGTGCGCCTGATCCTGGGCGAATACGGCATTGCGGCGAAGCTGGTCGAGGAGCGCTTCTGGGAACGGCGCGAGGAATTCTTGGCTCTCAATCCGGCCGGCGAACTTCCCGTGCTGGTGGCGGACGGCCAACCGGCGGTCCCAAGCGCCGCCATCATCGCCGAATATATTGAGGAGACGCGGGCGCCGTCGGAAGCAGACGGTCGATTGCTGCCGGCCGCGGCCGAGGAGCGGGTCGAGGTACGGCGGCTGGCGCACTGGTACAACGACAAGTTCCATGCCGAAGTCAGCAGCCCGCTGGTAAATGAACGCGTATTCAAGCGCTATATGACGGCGGAACAGGGCGGCGGGCCGCCCGATACCGATGCGTTGCGCGCGGCGCGCCACAATATCCGCTATCATATGGCCTATCTCGGCTGGCTGGTGCGCACGCGCGATTGGCTCGCTGGCGAGCGGCTTTCTCTCGCCGATCTGGCTGCCGCCGCGCATTTGTCGGTCGCCGATTATCTGGGCGAAGTGCCGTGGAACGAAAACGAAGCCGCCAAACACTGGTACGCGCGGGTGAAGTCGCGGCCCGCATTCCGTCCGCTGCTGGCCGACACGCTGGCCGGCCTGCCGCCGGCCAAGAGCTACGCCGACCTCGACTTCTAGAGCCCAGGCAGATCAAGGCCGCGCTCATCGCGCAGGCGCATGCGCTCGGCTTCGACGCCGTCGGCGTCACCCGGCCAGATACGATGCCGGAAGCAAAGCTAAGGCTCGAGCGCTTTCTCGCCGACGGCTGGCATGGCGACATGGCCTGGATGGAGACCACCGCCGCGCGGCGCGGCGCGCCGCAGGCGCTGTGGCCGGACGTGCGCAGCGTGATCATACTGGGCATGAATTACGGGCCCGACACCGATCCGCTTGCGGTCCTGAAAGAGCGCACGCGCGGCGCCATCTCGGTCTATGCGCAAGGCGACGACTATCACGAACTGATCAAGCCGCGGCTGAAGCAACTGGCGCGCTGGCTCACCGACAACGCCGGCGGCGACGTGAAAGTTTTCGTCGATACCGCGGCGGTGATGGAAAAGCCGCTGGCCGCTGCTGCCTCCCTCGGCTGGCAAGGCAAGCACACCAATTTGGTGTCGCGCCAATTTGGGTCTTGGCTGTTTCTCGGCGCGATCTTCAGCACGCTCGATCTGCCGGCTGACAGCGCGGAAACCGACGCCTGCGGTAGCTGCCGCGCCTGTCTCGACGTCTGCCCGACCGCGGCATTTCCCGTGCCCTACCGTCTCGATGCGCGGCGCTGCATTTCCTATCTGACCATCGAGCACAAGGGCCCGATCCCGCGCGAATTGCGCCCAATGATGAGCAACCGCATTTACGGTTGCGACGATTGTCTTGCCGTCTGCCCGTGGAACAAGTTCGCGGTGCAGGGGCGCGAGATGAAACTGGCCGCGCGCGAGGCGTTGTGCGCGCCGGCGCTCGCCGAGTTGGCTCGGCTCGACGATGCGCAATTCCGTAAGCTGTTCGCCAAGACCGCGATCAAGCGCACCGGGCGGGATCGTTTCGTCAGGAATGTGCTGATCGCGATCGGCAATTCGGGCGATACCGCACTCGCGCCTGAAGCCGGGCGCCTGCTCGACGACGTTTCGCCTCTGGTGCGCGGCGCCGCGGTGTGGGCGCTGTCGCGGCTGGTGCCGCGCGACCAGCTCAGTGCCATGGCCAAGCAGCACAACGAGCCCGATGCGACCGTGCAAGACGAATGGCGCGCGGCTCTCTCTTAGTGTCATCACCCGCGAAAGCTGGTGATCCAGTAACCCCTGTCTACATTTAATCCGCCAGCTCAGTGAGTACTGGGTTCCCCGCCTTCGCGGGGAACGACGGCCGGGGCGTCAAAACTCCCGCACCGCCGCGATCAGCCGCTCGATGTCCTCCGGGCGCGACAACCGGTGATCGCCGTCCTTGACCAGCGTCAGCACCACGTCGTCGCGCGCAAAGCGCGAGACCAGTTCGACCGCGTGCCGCCACGGCACGTCGGGGTCGTTGACACCCTGCAAAATGTGCACCGGGCTGCCGGTCTCGATCAGGCCGCCGAGCAACAAATGATTGCGCCCGTCCTCGATCAGCCCCTTGGTGATCGGATAGGGCGCCTCGCCATATTCGGACGGCCGCATCCAGAGGCCCTTCTCCTCGATCTCGCGCTTGATGGCGTCCGAAAACTGCTGCCACATCAGCGCCTCGGTGAAGTCCACCGCCGGCGCGATCAGCACCATGCCGGCGATCGGCGCCGCGTCTTTGGCTTCTGCCAGGCGCCGCGCCAGCAGCAGCGCCAGCCAGCCGCCCATGGACGAGCCGATCACCACTTGCGGGCCCTTGGCGAAGCGGCGGTACACCGCCACGCTCTCCTCCAGCCAACGGCTGATGGTGCCGTCCATGAAGGCGCCGCCCGATTCGCCGTGGCCGGAATAATCGAACCGCAAACACGCGCGGCCCTCGCCGGCGGCCCATCGGTCGAGCGCCTCGGCCTTGGTGCCCTTCATGTCGGACTTGAAGCCGCCGAGCCAGAACAGGCCGGGGCTCTTGCCCTCGCGCGCGCGCACGGCGATGGTCCGCTTTGGCGGCGGCGATTCTATCGTCAGGGAGGTCAGGCGGGCTTCGCTCATGCGCGATCGGCTCAGATTCAGAATGCACCGTCCCACCCGTTTTCGCCGCAAGCGGCCTGCGAGTGCAAGGGGGAAGCGATGAGCGCCGCGCGTCCGCGCTCGCTCGCCGGCGCCACCATCTTGCAGGTTGTGCCGAGCCTGCGCGACGGCCCGAGCGGCAATACCGCGGTCGACATCGCGCTCACTTTGCTGCAGGCCGGCGCCCGCGCCATCGTTGCCGGCGATGAAGGAACGCTGGTCGGCGAATTGCGCACTTTCGGCGGGGAGTTCGTGCGGATGCCGAACGACACGCTCAATCCGTTGCGCATTCTGCGCAACACCCGCGCGCTCACCAAACTGATCGCCAGCGAGCGCGTCGACATCGTGCACGCGCAGAGTGCGGGCGCGGCTTGGAGCGCACTCGCCGCCACGCACAAGCAACCGGTATATCTGGTGACGTCGTTTCCCGACCGGCTGCCGTGGCACTCCTATGTCGGCAATATGCTGCGCTCATCGCTCGCGCGCGGCGACCGCGTGATCGCGCCTTCGGCTTACGTCTCGCGCGCGATGATCGAGCGCTACAAGCTTAAGCCCGACCGCATCACCGTGATCCCGCGCGCGGTCGACACCGCCAGCTTCGGCCCGGCGGCGGTGAGCGCCGACCGCATCGCCGCATTGCGCCGCGTCTGGGGCGTATTGCCAGACATGAGGGTGGCGCTGGTGCCGGGCCGCGTGGCGCCCTGGAACGGGCAGATGAGCATGATCGACGCCGCGCGGCTGATCGTCGGCGGCGGCGACCGCAATATCGTCTTCGTGTTCGCCGGCGAGGATCTCAGCCACCCGCGCTATGCACGTAGCGTCCGCCGCCAGGCGCGCCTGCACGGCATCGACACGCTCTGCCGCTTCGTCGGCCATTGCGCCGACATCCCGGCGGCGCTGGCCGCCGCCGACGTGGTGGTGGTACCCTCGCTCGAGCCGCCGCTGTCGGGAAGGGCTGCGGCCGAGGCGCAGGCCATGGGCCGGCCGCTCGTTGCCACCACGGTCGGGGTGCTGCCGGAGAATCTGCTGTGCCCGCCGCGCATGCGCGATGAATTGCGCACCGGCTGGCTGGTGCGGCCGGGCAATGTCGGCGAGCTCGCGCGTGCGGTCGGTGCCGCGCTTGCGCTCGACGTCACCGCCTATGAGGCGCTGGGCGCGCGCGCGCGGCAATTCGCCGAATTCATGTTTTCCCCCCAAAGCGTTGCCGAAGCCATTCGCGGGGTCTATACGTCGCTGCTCGCCCGCGACACGTGATGGCCATCACACTTTCCGGGCGCATTTCAGCATAACATATGTAAAACATGGGATTGGTGAGACACTAACGTCAATGTCGAGCTTGCCTGCCTCCGATTTTCCGGCCGCCGAACAGCGCCCCGCGGCTAATGCGCGTGCCGTCCCCGCCGGGCGCGCAGAGCCGGCCGCGACAGAGACGCGCGATCCGATCACCGTGCTGATCGTGGTCCCCAGCCTCGACGTCGGCGCCGCTGATGCCGGCGCGGTCGAGCTCACGCGCATGCTCACCGAATCAGGCAACCGGGCCATCGTCGCTTCGCGCGCCGGCCGTATGGTCGCCGACATCACCGCGGCCGGCGGCAAATTCGTGGCGCTCGACCTCGCCAGCAACAATCCGATGGTAATGTTGCGCAATACCGCCGTGCTGATCCGGCTCGCACGCGAGCGTAAGTGCGACGCCATTCATGCGCTCGGCCGCGCCGCCGCCTGGAGCGCGTTCATGGCCGCGCGGCTCTCCGGCATTCCCTTCGTCACCAGCTGGTACAAGGGCTTCCGTGAGCAGAATATCTTCAAGCACCTGTACAACGGCATCATGGCGCGTGGCGACCGCGTGGTGGCGCTGAGCGAACAGATCGCGCAGCTGATCCACGACCGCTACGGCACGCCATGGGAGCGCATCGCGGTAGTGCCGACCAGCATCGCCTTCGAACGCTTCGACCCGGTAAGCGTTTCGCACGCGCGGGTCGAGACAATGCGCCGCGCCTGGGGCGTCAAGCCCGACACCAAGGTCATCCTGATCACCGGCCGCATTCTAAGGCGCAAAGGTCATCACGTGGTGGTGCGGGCGGTAAAGCGGCTGAAAGACATGGGGCTGAAGGATTTTCTCTGCGTCTTCGTCGGCGAGGACCGCGGCCGAACGCGCTACACCGGCGAGCTCTGGGATCTGGTGCTGGCAACCGGCACCATGGACGTCATCCGCATGGCGGCACCGGTCGCCGACATGCCGGCAGCTTACGCCGTGGCCTCGGTGGTGGTGTCGGCGGCGGTGCAGCCGGAAGGCTTGCAACGCGCTATCCTGGAGGCACAGGCGATGGCGCGGCCGGTGCTGGTGTCCGAACTCGCCGCCGGGCCCGAAGTGGTGCTGACGGCGCCGGCGGTGCCCGAGAACCACATCACCGGCCTGCGTTTCCAGTCCGGCGATGACGCGGCGCTGACCGCGGCGCTGCTGCGGGTGTTCTCCATGCCGGAACCCACCCGCGCGACCATCGGTGCGCGCGGCCGCGACTGGGTGCTCGGCCATTTCAACACGGCCGTGGTTGCCGAACAGACGCTGCAGCTTTACCGCGAGATCGCCGGTCGGCCTGGCGAGGCCCCGGGTTTGGACGCGCGCGTCCGACAAAATTAGAGGAATTTGAACGATTTGGCCGCGGTTTCACGCATTTCTGCCGTTAATCCGGCACGAACCGCGTTGACTTATTCGCCGTTTCTACCAATCTTTCGTTAGCCGAGGTGTGCCAACACCTTCAGGCCACGTTGCAACAGCATGAGGAGAGCAAAGCCATTCGTCGTCCGATGAAGTCCGCGCTGCCCGCCGCCAAGGACGGCCCGCGCATCAACGAGGAGATCCGCGCCCAAGAGGTTCAGCTGATCGATAATACCGGCGACAACAAAGGGGTCGTCGATTTCCAGACCGCCATGAGCATGGCGGAAGCGGCTGGGCTCGATCTGGTGGAGATTTCTCCCAATTCGACCCCGCCGGTCTGCAAAATCCTGGACTTCGGAAAATACAAATTCCAGGCCCAGAAGAAGGCGGCCGAAGCCCGCAAAAAGCAGAAAGTCGTCGAGATCAAGGAGATCAAGCTCCGGCCGATGATCGACGACCACGATTACGACGTGAAGATGCGCTCGATGAAGCGTTTCTTCGAGGAAGGCGACAAGGTCAAGATCACCTTGCGCTTCCGCGGCCGCGAAATGGCGCACCAAGAACTCGGCTACAAATTGCTCAACCGCGTGAAGCAAGACACCGCGCCGATCGCCAAGATCGAATCGGAGCCGCGGTTCGAAGGCCGCCAGATGGTGATGCTGCTGGCGCCGCGCTAGCTACCGGTTACATCGGACGCGCTGCCCGCGTGACGCGGGCGGCGCGTTTTCGTTTTCGGCGGTGCGACGGTCGCCGTTAAGACGACGCGACTTGTGCCAATTGCGGCTGCTCCGCGCGGGCGCGCCGCAGCGCTGCCGGCCCGAAGCTGCCGAGCACATTGGCGCCCACCGGCCAGAGCTTGTTGGCGCCGCTGACCACGCTCACCAGCTTCTGGATCGGGCAGCGCTCGATCTCCTCGGCCGGGCGGGAGATGAAGAGATTGGCGTGGTAGAGGCCTTCGGTCTCGTGACCGTCGGCGTCGAGCCCGCGCTTTTCCACCGCCCGGATCGCCGCTTCCATTTCCTCGCGGTTGGCGAAGCGGCGCTGCACGAAGGTGGCGCCCTCGTAGGGCTCGGTCACCAGCCCGTAAGCATCGAGCGTCTTCTCGATCTCGTCGAACGGGAACATGCGCAGCACGAAGGAGGCGACCCACGGCGTGCGGCCGCGGCGGCTGGCCTTCATCACGCGCGCGAAGGTCTTGGCGGTCACGTAGCCGACGCAGCCGGTCGACACGATGATGTCGACGTCGGCGAGATCGGCGGCCTCGTCCGGCGTCAGGTCGCGGTTCTCCAGATCGATGGCGAGGCCGCGGTCGAGCAGGCCGCACTTTTCACCGTAGCGGATGGCGTTCTCGGAAATGTCGAGACCGATCACCCGCACGCCCTCGTGCCGCGGCCAAGCGCGGTAGAAGTGGCGATCGAGCTCGAGCAGCTCCTCGCTGCTCAGGGTCTGCAGAGACGGCGCGGTGTAGCGCTGGCGCAGCGCCTCGTAGTCGAGCGCGTATTTCATCAGCGCGCCGTTGATGGCGTAGGAGCAGCCGAGGTCGAGCACGGTGACCGGTTCGTCCTGCAGTTCCTGGCGCGCGCGGATCAACTGGCCGAAGATCGGTTGCGCAAGATGAGGGATAATATAATCAAGTTGTCCTAAGTATTTAAAATAATTTCTAGGGTCGCGGGAATTGTATAGATCGGAGAAGTCCATCTTTGCTTGGTTGAGCTTGCTAAAGCTGACCGGCTTATTCATGGGGATTACCTCGCCTCCCTGCATAAAATGGGCGCTCCAGGTCCGAGTTGCTGGCGTATAAATTCTATATAACCAAAAAAAGCCACGATCGCAACCCGAAAGACTAGTCAGGTTCCGTGGAAAATCGTCCGAAAGCGTCCGAATAGGCGCCGTTTGTGGCCGTTCGCCGCTGTTGAGCGGTCGTCGACGAGTTGCGCGCCGTCAGTTGTCAACAGCAAGCACGTCTGCCATAACGCCGCCCTCTCGCCGCCCGGCTAACAAGGGCTGCCGTGGCGGCGACACCAGCTCAATCCCGAGCACCCGCTCCAGACATTCTAGTCTTGCGAGCACTTTCCGGCCGCGCGGGCTCGCCCGCGTTCAGCCGATGAGGAGAGCCAAATGCCCAAGATGAAGACCAAATCGGGCGCCAAAAAGCGATTCAAGATCACCGGCACCGGCAAAGTGAAATACCAGCAGTCCGGCAAGCGCCACGGCATGATCAAGCGGACCACCAAGACCATCCGCGAGCATCGCGGCACCGCCGTGCTGTTCAAGACCGACGGCGACACCATCAAGAAATACTGGATGCCGAACGGCTGACCAGGTTTCGCGCCGTCCCAAAAGGGCGGTTGTCCCCGCTTAATCGTTTGCCAGACCTGCAAGGAGATTTGTCATGGCCCGCGTCAAGCGTGGCGTCACCGCGCACGCCAAGCACAAGAAGGTCCTGAAAGCCGCCAAGGGCTATTACGGCCGCCGCAAGAACACCATCCGCGTCGCCAAGCAGGCGGTCGAGAAGGCCAACCAGTACGCCTTCCGCGACCGCAAACGGCGCAAGCGCAGCTTCCGCGCGCTCTGGATCCAGCGCCTGAACGCCGCGGTGCGGCCCTTCGGCCTCAATTACAGCCGCTTCATCGCCGGGCTCTCCAAGGCCGGCATCATGGTCGACCGCAAGGTGCTTTCCGACCTCGCCATCAGCGAGCCGGCGGCGTTCCAAGCGATCGTGGAAAAAGCCAAGGCCGCGCTGCCGGCGACGTCTTGAGCCCGGCTCGGTTGCATGGCGGCGCGCGCCGGCAGGTTGCCGGCGGCGCCCGCTCAACAACGCAATCGGAACACCCAAATCGCGGCAATGCCGGCCGCATCGTTGAACGGCTTGCGCTCGCAGGCAAGCTGGCCAATGCGGCGAAACTTCGCGCTCTCATCGGAAGGGGCGCCGCGCAGGAAGCGTCCGGAGCCGCGCCGCGAAACGACGACGACGTCATGTGCCGCAATCGCCGGGATTTTCTCTTTTAGAACGAATGAGACGCCAGAGACGCGGTAGATCTTCGGATCGGCGAAGATCGTATATGAATCTTCCATGATCGACGCGCCCGGAGCGACGTGTCGGCTGACCCAGGCCCTCGCATCCCGCCTCGGATCGACGGCATGGCTCACTATCATTTCGGTGGTGGTTCGGGCCAAGCCCGGCGCAACAACCGCAGCTACCAGGGCGACCAGCAGCGCATCCCGCAATAGCGATTGCGGCTTCCGTCGGAACAGCAGCATGCGGATGGATTCGAAACCCATTCCAATCAGTACGATCAGCGCCGGCACAAGCGGCATCAGGTTTCGTTCAAATCTGACGACCTGTATCGAAAGCAGCGCAAAATACGCCGCGGCGAAGACAGCGATCGGAATCAGCCTCAGCCTTGCCGGATAAAAGACCGACGCAGCGATCAGCAGCACGGGCGCGCCAAATATGGCCCAGAGCCAGGCGAGATTGACCGTGAGGGCGTGGCCTTCAAAGCCCGGATGTCCGGTTCGGTAAATGTGCATTTGCGTGAGGACGCCGGCGGTGGAGCCCGGGAAATCCAACACCAGGAAGGGCGAGGTCAGAAGAAATGCCGCGATGCTGGCAAGGCCGGCCAACACCAGGCGGCCGAGGTGGGAAGCGCTCAGCCCGCGATTGACAAAATGGCCGGCGGCGATGGCGACACCGACCAATCCACCATTGTACTTCAACGAGGCGGCAACTCCCGTCATGACGCCGCCGAGGACGTAGCCCGGCAGCGCCGCGCCGTTTGCGACGCGGACGGCGGCGATGAGCGCCAAAGTCACGGCCAGTGCCACCGGGGTGTTGGGAGTCATCATGCGCGCTTGCGCGACCAGCAGCGGGTTGAACGCCGCCAGCGCACCGGTCAGCAGGGTCGCCCAGCAGCTGCGGGTTATTTCCCGCGTCAGCAGCATGGTGCAGACGACGAGGGCAGTGCCGAGGCAGGCTGTGGTCACGCGGCCGGCGAGGAAGGCGGCGGGCTGCGGCGTGAAGCCATTGCCCATCGACTGCATGGCGAAGGTCGACAGCTGGCCACTGATCGCTTGGACGGCAAGCTGGCCAGGCACGTGCAAGTAATAAAATAGCGACGGGTACAAAAATGTCGCAGGATCGGCCGTGCCACTGCGCACCATCTGCTGCACGACGGCGAGATTGTTGGGCTCGTCCGGGTGATAGATGAACGGCATGTTGAGGGACAGGCCGGTGAACCGCATGGCGGCCGCGACCAAGACGATGGCCAGGCAGCCGATCCAGAACCACGCCGCGCTTGACGGTCCCTGGAGTCCGGAAATGCGATCTCGGTTCATCTAAGCGGCGCCTGGATGGACCCTGCCGACAAAAGTCATGGCAGGCCCGACCGGCGCCGCCGTCGAAAGGATGGCCTAAAAGCCCCAAACTATGCAATCAAACAGGCGCCCTGCCACCGGCGGATCGGCTTAGGCATGCGCGCCGGCGGGGCTTGACCTGATCGAGGCGGGACGGCCAAAACCAGCCGCGATTTTCGAGGACGTAAATGACCGACATTGCCACCCTGGAAGCCGAGATCACCGAGGCCGTCGCCTCCGCCAAGGACGAGGCGGCGCTCGAAGTGTTGCGCGTTTCCGCGCTGGGCAAGAGCGGCTCGGTCTCAGGCCTGCTGAAGACACTCGGCGCCATGACGCCCGACGAGCGCAAGGTGCAAGGCCCCGCCATCAACGGACTGAAAGACCGCGTCACAGCGGCGATTGCCGCGCGTAAAGACGAGCTTACCGCCGCCGCGCTCGATGCCCGGCTCAACACCGAAACCGTCGATGTCACGCTGCCGGTGCGCGAGCCGCCGGCCGAGACCGGCCGCGTGCATCCGATCAGCCAGGTCACCGACGAGCTCACCGCCATCTTCGCCGACATGGGCTTTGCGGTGGCGGAAGGTCCCGATATCGAGACCGACGACTACAACTTCACCAAGCTGAACTTCCCGGAAGGCCATCCGGCGCGGGATATGCACGATACTTTCTATTTCCCGCCCAAGGCCGACGGCTCGCGGCTGTTGCTGCGCACCCACACCTCACCGGTGCAGGTGCGCACCATGCTGGCGCAGAAACCGCCGATCCGCGTCATCTGTCCTGGCCGCACCTATCGCAGCGATAGCGACCAGACCCACACGCCCATGTTCCACCAGGTCGAGGGCCTGGTGATCGACAAGGGCTCGCATTTCGGCCACCTGAAATGGATCCTGGAGGAATTCTGCAAAGCCTTCTTCGAGGTCGATCACGTGAAGATGCGCTTCCGCCCCTCGTTCTTCCCCTTCACCGAGCCGTCGCTGGAAGTCGACATCCAGTGCAAACGCGACAAGGGCGAGATCAGATTCGGCGAGGGCGAAGATTGGATGGAGATTCTTGGCTGCGGCATGGTGCATCCGAACGTGCTGAAGAATTGCGGGCTCAACCCGGATGAGTATCAGGGTTTCGCCTGGGGCGTGGGCATCGACCGCATCGCCATGCTGAAATACGGCATGCACGATCTGCGCGCCTTTTTCGAGGCCGACGTGCGCTGGCTGTCGCACTACGGCTTCCGCCCGCTCGACTTCCCGACGCTGGCCGGGGGATTGAGCCCGTGACTCTTACGGGGAGCAACGCCATGGGTTGGTGGTTCGATCGTCCTTTGCACAAAGCGCTGACCTTCGGTTGGACCGATTCGGCGATAAACGAATACTTCGAACACATTCGCAGTGAACAGGAAAGAATCCCGGAATCCATCATGACGTCGATGCAGAACATTGACGGCAAAGTCACTGCCCTGCTCACGCACGTTTCCAT
>Ga0307426_1001598_pt1 | contig 14753 bp, 11 predicted proteins | sample SalMarWE160340MG_FD_202165 | JGI IMG/M metagenome (GOLD analysis project Ga0307426, IMG submission 202165) | Salt marsh sediment microbial communities from the Plum Island Ecosystem LTER, Massachusetts, United States - WE1603-40 | ecosystem: Environmental > Aquatic > Marine > Intertidal zone >... | reverse complement strand
CAGGAATACCAGCGCCGGCGATGCGTCTGGCTGCCTGGACAATTTCATCACGTCCACCATAATCGAAGGCGAGGCAAAGTGTAAGCCCGGTATTATTTTTGGTGAGTTCAACTGCTGCCTGCATCTTTTCCCTTAGTTTCTGAGATAACCTATCCAGTCTGCCCAGGTGTACCAGTCGGATATTTTCTTGATGAAAAGCCTGAGTTTCCTGGTCAATCTTCTTTGCCAAGAGACTGAGTAAGCCTGCAACCTCTATCCTAGGCCGATTCCAGTTCTCGGTGGAGAACATATAAAGGGTCAGGTATCTTACTCCGTAGTCGGCAAAAATCTTTACCACCGGGCGAATATTCTTACCGCCAGCATTGTGTCCGGCAAGCCTGGGTAAGCCACGTTTCTTTGCCCATCTGCCATTGCCATCCATGACAATGGTTACGTGCTGGGGAAGATAATTTGTTTGAATCATGAACTGACTTCACGAGAAAAGAGATGTTTGATTTTTAGTAAGGGATAGGCGGAGCTATGTCTCAGGCCAGCCAAAATTAACCTGCTGTGCCAATCGAAGGAGAATTTGCCTGAGTTGAGCAAAGCCTCAGCCATGCCATCAGAATCAAACATGTTGAATATTCCCTCGATTTGTCGGTCGCTTAGTTTGGCATAAGCCCATCTAGCCCAGTAGCCACGGGAGAGTTCCTTGCCCATTTTTGCCTTCCACCGCTTTTGATAGCGCAAAAGCTGGCCAGCGGTTAAATTATCACTGCTGAGAGCCCCATCAAGCACCTCGGCAGCTATCCGGGCACCAAGATGCCCGAAGTATATTCCTCCGCCGGTAGTTGGCTTTACCTGCCCAGCAGCATCCCCAATAACCAATACCCTGTCTCTGTAGCTGCGAGCTAAAGTTCCTACGGGGATAGCCTTTTGCTCGATTTCCGCCTCCCGACTTGTTATTCTACCCTGGCCAATAAGATTGTTGAGGAATTTTTGCAGATGTAGCTTGGCTTGAGATGTTGCTAAAAGACCAACATATGCTTTATTTATTGAAGTGGGCACAAGCCAGGCAAACGCTCCCGGTGCTATTTTCTGACCAAAGTATACCTCGAATCCATCCACGTTTTTCGCTTCAACTTCGGCCTGAGCACCGACGAGGAAACTCTTGATTTTGCCCAGACCTAGCTTCCGGGACAGCTTGGGTCTGAATCCGTTAGCCAGGACCATAGCTTTAGCACTGAATATCTCCCTGGCTCCGGAGCACAGAGTTTCAGCCTGTATGCTATCCTTCCCGGGTATAATGTCAATGACCGGAGAAGAGAAGAAATATTTTGCCCCCTGGGATTGGGCTTTGGAGGCTATTGCTTTATCAAGTAAAAGCCGATTGACAACGTAAGCCTGAACATTTTCAGTTTGTACTCTTAAGCATCTTCCTGAAGGGGAGAAAAACTTGGCTGAGTTTACCTCGGTTAATATTATATCTGAGCCGGGGTCCAAGGACTGGAAACATTCGGTACTGATTATTCCTGTGCAACAGACATTGAGTCCCGACGCACTTTTTTCTTCAAAAACAGCAACATCGTGACCTAATGAAGCTAGTTCATAAGCTATGTAGCTTCCGGCTGGCCCTGCTCCTATTATGATGACATCGTAAAACTGTCTTGACAATTCCCTGCCACCTTTTTAGATTCTTAGCAGACAATGCCATATTATATAACAAATTGTCTAGCTATACCTATTTGCCGATTTGACACGTATCTTACTGTGTACCGGGGTACAAAACATTAATGACAGCAGTGGCTAAAACGTTTTAGCTGTGGGTTGAAACGGGAAGCATATTTCGTCCTGCAGGGATTATTGCGGACACTGTGGAGCTACTCTACGCCAGCTAGCATAAGTTGACTTAATTGACTTCGTCATTCGGTCTTTTTCTTGGTCTTTCTCTTCTCACCACCCTGACGTTTGGCTTGAGGAGTGGAGGACAAACCGTACTCGTTCAGCCATTCCTTTACATTGGCCGCTTGCTCTAACTCTTTTCTCTTCACTTCTTCTATATCCACTTCAGGATTGAGATACTTTAGCATCTCATATCTTATCGTCCCGAGCAGACTGAAAAGGGTACTCCTGTCCTCATATGATAGTGACAACAGGATTTTCCGGACAACCTGCAAGCTTGCCACAGTTGCCGGTTTAAGGGCGTTCTCCGCCTTGCTGGTGTTAATCACGCGTACTACCCTGCGGTCAGCAGTGCTTCTTATCCTTCTGACCAGACCAGCCTTGACCATGCGGTCGACTATCATACTGATGCTGTTCGTGCTACGTTCCAACCACTGGGCTATGTCAGTTACATTTGTAGGACCAGCGAGGTAATTTATAGCCCCAAGCACTGCGAACTGCTCCGTAGTAAGCCCATATTCCTCAACTATTTGGTCCTCACACTTCTTAAGCAGGGTATAGGTTTGGTACACTTGGCGCCACAATTTCACAATCGCAATTTCAGATTCAAGATTTGTCTTCATATTTAACCTCTTCTTACTATTTCATGGGAACTTTGCTCGTTTGGATAAGCCGCTACTATAACGGATTTTATTATTTACAACAAATCAACATGACTCAATAATAGCTTTCTCCAATCCATGCAGTCCTGCATTGCCGATCTCGTTACCTACATTGAGAATAATTGGGATGGACTGTGTTGAACAATCTTCTCAAACTATGGACGTTGTGCCACAATAAGAACGATTTGGATGCGTTCTGGTCAAGGCAAGCAAGGCAGGGGTGAATTTTCCCCAACAAATTGACACGACCGTGCCGAATGGGTGCTTGTCACTTCGGAGTTCTTCACTCCGTTGGGGCGAACTAGACGGGTGGTGGCGGGAGTTTGAGCTGCTCCCGCCACCTATATTGAAAAGAAAGGAGGTAAGTGATGAAAAACTGGTGAATTGCTCCCCTGTATTCCATATACAGGCTGTACCAACGTCTTACTGAGCGATAGCCCCGTTCGCATTTTTATAAATCGTACTAGATATACTGGTACAAGAATAACACTTTTTCAAAGGGTTGTCAAGGGGTTAAACCGTCTAAAATCTAACCGAGGTAGGAGTTGTTAAATCACAAAAATTTGACCCAAAAACTATTATGATTTGGGCTGGTTAAAACTTTAGAAGGAAGTAAAGCCAGGCTATGAAAAAATGGATATGCATGCGAGGTGATATAATTGAAGATAGGTCTCGATTACTTCGCTTACAGGGGTTTTTGCTCTTGAAAAAAAGCCACGATGTAATCGTTGTTGGTGCTGGTCCGGCCGGGGCAACACTGGCTTACGAGCTAGGCAAGAGGGGGATCGGGGTATTAGTTTTAGAAAAAGAGAAACTGCCCCGCTATAAGTGTTGTGCTGGCGGAGTCACCAGCAAGGCGGCAAAACTTCTGGATTTCGATATCTCCGAGGTAACAGAAGACGTAATCTATGAGCTTAGCTTTACTTTTAAGCTGGGCAGACCTTATCTGGGACAACATAGCCAGCCACTGATATATACCGTAATGCGTGATGTATTTGACTATTTTTTGGTGAAGAGGGCACAGCAACTGGGAGCTGTGCTTATGGATGGGCAGAAGGTAACGCAAATACAGGTGAGCGCTGATTGGGTTGAGGTTTCCACTGCTGACAACATTTTTCGCTCCCGGCTTGTGGTCGGGGCTGATGGGGCTTATAGTGTAGTGGCAAGAGGGCTGGGCATGGGAAGGAGCATCGAATATCTTGTAGGAATAGAGTCAGAAATTGTTGTGCCCGAGGAAGAGCTGGCAAAATGGAAATCGCGGGTCCATGTAGACCTGGGGTGCATTCCTGGAGGTTATGCCTGGGTGTTCCCCAAGCGTAACCATCTCTCTATTGGAGCTGGATGTCTTGCCTCCAAGGCAAGATATTTGAACCGCCGCCATCAAAAGTTTCTAAACTCACTTAGTATGGGTAATTACACTATCGCCAGGTCAAGTAGCCACTTGATACCAACATGTACAAAAGGGAGGCTTGTTTGGCAAGATAAAGCCTTGCTTCTGGGGGATGCGGCTGGGCTTGCTGACCCGTTAACGGGTGAGGGAATTTATAACGCCATCCAGAGTGCCCAGCTTGCCGCACCAGTGATTGAGAACTCTTTACTTGGGGGCGAGGTCGGGTTGCAGGATTACCAACAGATTGTAGAGAGGAAGATAATGTCCGAACTGAGAATAGCGCGTACGCTGTCAAGAAATTTTGTCCGCTTCCCTCGTTTGGCGTTTGGAATGTTCAACCAGAGTGATGGGGTGTGGAGGACTATATCCAACTTGACGCTTGGCGAGATAGACTATGCTGCTGTCAAGGGAAAGACAGGCGGATTTAAAGGCATATTAAATCGTCTGTTGCGATTTTAGAACAGCAACCTTAGCGGCCGGAGCATACGTAAGAGTAAAATTTGTTATAATTTAAAGTGGGAGAGTGCGGTGTCTACGATACTGGATAAAATAAACGACCCCGGCGATGTTAAGGGGCTAAGCCAGGATGAACTAGGTGAACTTTGTTCCGAGCTCAGGGAGCTATTGGTAAGCAGGGTTAGTGAAAGCGGAGGACATCTAGCATCCAATCTGGGAGTGGTGGAGCTCGCTGTTGCCTTGCACCGGGTATTTGATAGCCCGAAAGACAAGATAATCTGGGATGTGGGACACCAAAGTTACGTTCATAAGCTATTAACGGGAAGAAGGGAGCAATTCCCCTCCCTTCGCCAATACCAGGGACTCTCAGGATTTCCTGATAGAGATGAAAGTCTTCATGATGCTTTCACTACAGGGCATGGCGGCACCTCCATTTCAGCGGCTCTGGGCATGGCTCTGACCCGCGACCTTGCTCGCGGTAATCACCATGTGGTAGCTGTCATCGGCGATGGGTGCCTTACCTGTGGCATGACTTACGAAGCGCTGAATCACGCCGGGCATTTGGGCACAAGCCTTATCGTGGTGCTCAATGACAACGGCATGTCCATTTCGCCCACTGTAGGAGCGATAGCCAAGCGGCTAAATGTAGTACGAACAACCCGTGGCTATATACAGGCTAAGAAACAGACGAACCGTTTGCTGTCTTTCTTGCCCGGAGGCAAGAGGCTGCAGGGGGCATTGCGCCGTCTTAGGGAAGGGGTAAAAGCGGTGGTCATGCCCACCATGATGTGGGAACAGCTTGGCTTCACTTACCTGGGTCCGATAGATGGGCATAACACTACTGAATTGGAAACGGCTCTGGCTCAAGCCAGGAATTACTACAAACCGGTTATTGTCCATGTCTTGACTACGAAGGGTAAAGGTTACAAACCAGCCGAGGATAATCCCACTCGCTTTCACGGTCTATCCCCTAAAAATGAGAGCGTGAGCACGATACCCACTTATAGTCAGATATTTGCTCGAACTGTTGGTGGACTGCTGAGGGACAATCCCAGGGTGGTAGTGATAAGCGCTGCCATGGTCGAAGGCAATAGCCTATCCTCTCTGGTCAAGGAGTTTCCTCAACGCATCTACGATGTAGGGATTTCTGAGCAGCATGCGGTTACCTTAGCCGCCGGTCTAGCTGCCCAGGGCTTTATACCTGTTGTAGCTATATATTCCACTTTCTTGCAGCGTGCCTTTGACCAAGTATTGCACGATGTTTGTCTCCCTGATCTGCCTGTCATCTTTGCCCTCGATCGCAGCGGCATTGTCGGAGAGGATGGCAAAACACATCAAGGGATATTTGATTTATCCTATCTTAGGTTGATGCCCAATATGATTGTTTGCGCACCTAAGGACGGGAATGAACTTCAAGACCTGCTCTATACTGCCCTCAATACAGAGCATCCTATGGCAATTCGCTATCCTCGAGGTCGGGGAACAGGCGTTCCACTGGCTACCGAGCTTCATCAACTTCCTATAGGCAAAGCTGAGATAATAAAGCAAGGTGAAGATATAGTAATAATAGGCATCGGCTCTACTGTCCTACCTTCTCTGGAAGCAGCGGAACATTTAGCTCTGGGGGGCATTGATGCTATGGTAATTAATGCCCGATTCGCTAAGCCCCTGGATACAGAGCTTATTTTGGATGTAGCAAACCACACCAAAAAGATGGTCATAGTAGAGGAGAACGTTCTTAGCGGCGGCTTTGGTGCTGCGGTGCTGGAGCTGCTGGAAAAGGCTGAAGCCTCAGATGTCAAAGTGAAGCGGTTAGGCATTCCTGACGAATTCGTAACCCATGGAAAGCAAGATTTTCTTCGCTCTCTCTACCATCTGGATGCTCTGGGAATAGCCAAGGAATGCGCTGATTTCCTGGCTCACGTCCAAGCAAAGGCGGAGGGAGAGTTCCACACCACTATCCTTTAATAGTAGCTTCTAGATTAGACTAACCCTGCGAATATCTTGGCCCAATTATACTTAACTGCATAAATCTTTAAAATCCTAAGCACTAAATCCTAAACAAATTCAAATGACCAAATTCAAAATCCAAAACCGTTTTGAACATTTGAGGTTTGAATTTTGAGCCTGTTTAAGGTTTAGGATTTCGGATTTTCACCTCAGGCGGTGAGTCCTTATTCTCTTGAGCTATCCGCTTGAGCTCATAGAGCTTGGTGATTGCTTCCAGAGGAGACATGGAATCAACATCAAGCCGGGTGATTTCATCAGCTAATCGAGAATCTTTCAGGAAAAGAGGAATCTGGAGCGATGCTTTACGGCGAGGGACTTTGCCTTTTTTAGCAGCGTGGCTTTCCAGTTCAGCTAAGACTTCCTGAGCTCGGACGATTACCGATTTGGGCAGGCCGGCTAGCTGAGCCACGTGGATGCCATAGCTTCTGTCGGTGCCCCCGGGGACAATCTTGTGTAGAAAGATAACTTTGTCTCCTTCCTCCGCCACCGCCACGTTGAAGTTTTTCACTCTGGGCAGGATACCAGCCAGGTCCACCAACTCATGATAATGTGTAGCAAAGAGGGTCTTCGTCCCAAGCTCAGGGTGGTTATGAATAAACTCGACTACCGCCCAGGCAATGGAAAGCCCGTCATATGTGGAGGTGCCCCGCCCAATTTCATCCAGGATAATAAAGGAGCGAGGGGTAGCATTATTCAGGATATTGGCCGCCTCAGTCATCTCCACCATAAAAGTAGATTGGCCGGCGGCTAAGTCCTCCTGAGCGCCAATGCGGGTGAAGATGCGGTCAACAATTCCAACATTCGCTGAATCGGCAGGGACAAAGCTTCCTATCTGAGCTAAAAGGATGATTAGGGCTACCTGCCTGAGATAGGTGGACTTTCCTGACATGTTGGGACCTGTAAGTATAATAAGCTGCTTGTCCCTATTGCATAAATAAACGTCGTTAGGAACAAAATTATCGCTGCCTATGCTCTGTTCCACAATAGGGTGGCGCCCTCCCTTAATGTCAATGACATCCTCGTTGGTCAGCATTGGGTGGACATAACTATGACGCGCTGCTACCTCAGCAAGGTTGGAAAGGGCATCGATTTGGGCGATGGCTCTGGCGGTGGTCAAAATTTGCCCGCCCACAGCGCTTATCTGCTGACAAAGTTGCCGGAAGATGGCAGCCTCCAGGTCAGCGATCTTTTCCTGAGCATTGAGAATCAGCGATTCATACTCCTTAAGTTCGGGGGTGAAGAACCTTTCCGCCTCCGCTAAAGTCTGCTTGCGAATATAGTCTGAGGGAACCAAGCTGAGATTAGCACGGGATACCTCGATATAATAGCCAAATACCCGGTTGTAGCCTACTTTTAAGGATTTAATTCCCGTGCGCTGTTTTTCCCTTTGCTCCAGGCCAGCCAGATATTGCTTGGCCTGCCGGGAATTGCGGCGAATTTCATCCAGCTCAGGGGAGAAGCCTTCCTTTATCACACCACCCTGCTCCAAATCCCCCGGCTCATCGGCAATAGCCCTGGCGATTAAGTCCACGATGTCGGGGCAGGGCTTAAGTTCGGCGCTTAGCCAATTTATGGCGTCCCCGTCTGCCATCGCCGCTTTCAAGTCCGGCACCTTCTCCAAGCTAGAGCGAAGCGCTATCAACTCTCGGGGCATGACTCTGCCACTACTCACTCGATTAACCAGCCTCTCCAGGTCAGCAATATCCGATAAGAGAGAAATGACCTTTTGGCGAGCCAGACTATCTTGATGAAACCAGGCAACCGCCTCTTGCCGCCGATTCAATATGGCGAGGTCCAGAAGGGGATGCCCCAGCCAATTCTTGAGCAGCCTGCCACCCATGGCTGTCTTGCTCAGGTCAATGACGGAGAGGAGGGAGTTGCCGGTTTCTCCCCACCTGCCACCCTGAAAGAGCTCCAAGTTGCGGATGGTCTGGCCATCGAGGGTCATAAAGGAATCTGTAGAGTAGGTAGCAAGTTTGCTTAGCTGGGGCAGAGTTTCCTTCTGCGTTTCCTTGACATAATGTATTAATGCGCCTGCGGTCATTACGGCTAAAGGCAAGCGGGCACAGCCATAGCCTTCCAGACTAGCCACTTTGAAATGTTCCAGCAAAGTTTCCTGGGCAATCTCCAGGTCAAACCAGTAGTCATCGAGTCGGCTTATAGTGAACGGCAGTTGAGGATAATCGTCGGCACCTTCGGGAATAAGAACTTCGCTGGGCTGAAGTCGCTCCAATTCAGGCATGACTCTTTCAGAGGGAAGCTGAGTGGTGGCAAACTCGCTCGTGCTTATATCAACATAGGCGATTCCCGCTTCCTCGCCTTCGATGACCAGGCTGGCCAGGTAGTTATTGCTCTTACTCTCAAGAAGATTGGGCTCGACCACCGTCCCGGGAGTCACCACCCGAATGACGTCCCTTTCCACCAGTCCCTTACCCGGCGGGCTAAGTTGCTCACAAATAGCCACTTTATGACCGCGGTTGATGAGCTTAGCCAGATAGTTATCCAGAGCGTGATGAGGTATCCCCGCCATGGGCACCCTCTGCCCCTTGCCCATCTCCCGGGAGGTCAGGACAACGTCCAGCTCTCGCGAAGCGACTTTGGCATCTTCATCGAAGGTCTCATAGAAGTCGCCTAAGCGAAAGAAAACTATAGCCTCGGGATACTTCTGCTTAACCCTGAGATACTGCTTTCTAAGAGGCGTTACAGTCATTTATGTTATTTTACTATAAAGACCTCATTGAAACGAATTAACTTGCTTGCTATGATACTTTGCTAGATAATTTACTATGAAAGAACAAATTGGCATCCACGTTGAGGAAGAATTCCGGGGGGTGGTGAACCAAGGCTGGGTGAGGAGGATAGCCCAAACTGTCCTTAAGGCTGAAGGGGTGGCTCCTCCTTACGAGATGAGTCTGGTTTTCACCGATTCTGAGACGGTGAAACAACTTAACCGGGACTACCGGGGGGTGGATGAACCCACGGATGTGCTTGCTTTCTGTATGCTTTCACAGAAGGAAGCTGATTCTTCCTTTGCACTCCCTCCTGATGGGGTAACTCGCCTGGGAGAGGTAATCGTCTCCTATCCCCAAGCAGCAGAACAAGCCAGAGAACAAGGGCATTCAACCGAAAGAGAACTGGCATTGCTGGTTATCCACGGGATACTTCACCTTTTGGGCTACGACCATGAAGAACCCGAGGAAGAAAGCAAGATGAGGGAAAGGGAAAGAGATCTCCTGAAGAGATGCTTGCCCGGGTAGTGATATAATATAAATGCAGGATGGGGTTGAGGATGCCAAACCGCTCTACTTATTCAGTGACTGGTATTCCAGCGTCATTTAGTGTGAGGCACAAGCGGGACTTTTGAGCCGAGGTCTTTGAAGTGCAAAACAGCGCAGAGGAGGTAAAAGATGGCTAAATTCCTAATGTTGACGACCCTCACTGATGAGGGAAGAAAGACTATCACGGAGAATCCCGGAAGGATCAAAGAGGTCAACAAAGAAGTAGAAGCAATGGGGGCGAAGGTTCTAGCCCAGTATGCTGTGCTGGGTCCGTACGATTTCATAAACATTATAGAAGCTCCCAGTAATGAAGTAATATCCAAGGTGGCGGTAAGTCTGGGGGCAAGAGGTACGCTTCAAACCATGACCATGGCCGCTATGGATGTTGACGCTTTCATTGGCAGTCTCAAAAAGTAGAGGTAACCCTCGGCTACCCGCTTGTGCCAGCAACTTTTAAGGCTGATTGGAATTTCGCATTGAAGCACTAGTGACAGAGATGCGAGACTGCAAAACCATAAAACTGCAAAACTGCTTAGGTCTCTGGATTTGGGGTTTAGAGATAGTTGAGAACTATGGTTTGTGTGCTGCCGGGCAGAGACGATGAAGTAATCGAGAGCTTTGGCCTTGCTTCTAGCTCCCGAATTCTCATTTTATCCAGGAATTTGTCCACGGGACTGAGATCGCCAGTGAACGTCTCTGTCTTATAGTGCATGGGGATGACAATAGGAGGCTCTAATTGCCTTACTATTTCCACAGCCGTGTCAACAGTTATAGTAGATACCTCTCCGACGGGCAAAAATAGTATATCAATATCTCCTATTTCTTCTATCAGATGTGGGGCTAGAGGATGCCCCAAATCACCTAGATGACATAAAGTTATACCATCCATCTCGATAATATAAATGGTATTCTTGCCCCGTAAATCCCCCTTCCTATTATCGTGGAAAGTGGCGACGCCTGTAATAAAAGTCCCCCCTATTTCATACTCTCCGGGGCTTTTTATTAGTTTAGGCTCATTGGCGACGCCTTCGATGTAGTTATGACCAGGGTGGAAATGGCTCAATGTCACTATGTCTGCCTCAGGTTCACCCAGGCGGTAGCCCAAGTCAGGATGACATGGGTCTGTGATGATGGTTTTTTCTTTCCCTTTAATCAGAAAGCAGGAATGCCCTAGCCAGGTAATCTCCATCAGCGTCTAAATGATAACCCTTTTCTTTAGCTCTGTCGATAGCAACAGCAAAATCCAAAAGCTCAAATTTTAGGATTTAGATAGTAGCATTTAGTGCTTATCAAGAAGTGTATCGCCTTTGCACTCGTGATCAGCTTTTTCCACAGGGCTTATTAGAAGCGTCATTCCCTCCATGCCCGCCACGGCAATTTCCTCGCCGGCATCTATAGTTGAACTAGACGAAGCTTGCCACAGTTCACCGTTAACCCGAACATAACCTTTAGGGGAAATGGGAGTTGTTGTTCGACCTCGACTACCAATGTCCGGTGAAATCATCGGCTTCTTAACTAGCGCCTTCTTGCTAAGCCGGTAATTTATAGAATTATATACCCCGAGAGCAATCATCATAATGATGAGACCCCAGATGGGGATATTTATCGCAACCCTTGGCAGCAGCCAGAGCACGACTGCCACCAGGGCTGCCTCTTCAAGTAAGGTTGTTGTAATGGTGAGTACTGTATATCTCCTGTATTTCATTTTGGTATTGAGATAAAGAGTTAGGTCGGAATTAGATTAACCTTCAAATTTAATAGCTTCACTCAGGCCATCAGCGCGCGAGCGGGTGGGATTGTTGACAAATAAAGCTTTAACTCCCTCCATTTTCTTTAGTTCTGGTCGTCCTTTGAGCCGGGCATTAATGATATGCAAAGTAATAAAAATAGTCAAACAATGGGGCAATTGACAGGAACCAGTATAATCGTTAACATTTGAGAAATAAAGGTTAACGAAATGAAGAGCCAGATACTAAAAGCTCTGCGAGAGTGTAGTGATTATCTTTCTGGCGAGACACTTTCTGAGCAGCTTGGCATCTCCAGAGTTTCTGTCTGGAAGCATATTCGCAGCTTAAAAAAAGATGGCTACGTAATAGAGGCCTCGCCCAGGGGATACAGGCTGGTCTCCTATCCGGATTTACTACTTCCTTACGAATTCCCCGATTTAGAACAAAGAATTCACTACTTTCAAGAGATTGGCTCGACTATGGATGCGGCAAGAGAGTTAGCCAGAAAGGGAGCAGGGGACGGGACAATCGTGATTGCCGAAGCCCAGGCTCATGGTCGAGGAAGGTTAAGCCGGGAATGGCTTTCACCAAAAGGCGGGATCTACTTTACTCTCATTTTACGGCCCAGTATAAGTCCCGCATATGCTCCCAGGATAAACTTGATGGCCTCTGTTGCCGTGGCCACTACAATTAGAAAGCTCTTTGGGTTAAACGCTGAATTAAAATGGCCCAATGATGTCTTGATTGAAGGCAGGAAGGTGTGTGGCATACTGGCTGAAATGGATGCTGAAATGGATGTTGTAAACTTTGTGAACGTCGGGATAGGTATAAATGCCAATACCTCTATTCCTCAGTTTGAAAAAACGGTGACCTCCTTAAAGGATGCGCTAGGAAGGGAAATCTCCAGGAAGGAGTTTTTGAGCGTAGTGTTAGTGGAACTAGCGCGATGGCAAGCTCTATTGATGGAAGGAGCTTTACTCGATGAGTGGAAAAAACTCTCTGGGACATTAAATAAGTATGTAAGGATATTATCGCCAGGTGAGGTAATAGTAGGGCGGGCAATCGACATTGATACTACCGGAGCTTTAATAATAAGAAAGAGGAATGGTTCTTTGAAGAAGGCGCTGGCAGGGGATTGTATTCACTTGAGGGAAGAGGCACCAGATACTGATATGGGAGCAGTCAGCCGTCAGTAGTCAGTATTCAGTATGAAGCTGATAGCTGAAAGCCACATCGTTGTAAGATGCCGCAACTAGCTATCATTGCCGTCTATTTTCTCGCCATAATTGGCATAGGTGTATGGAGTAGGAAAAGGGCAGGAAGCCAAAATGGCTTCTTTGTTGCCCACCGTCAGGGAACTCTGCTCCTTATCACCGGCTCACTTGTAGCCACTGCAGTGGGGGGGTCAGCAGCTGTGGGGATGGCTGGCCTGGGGTTCAAGCAAGGTTTGACAGGCGCCTGGTGGCTTCTTGTTGGCTCCATCGGACTCGTGATTCTGGGGGTTTTCTTTGCCAGGAAAGTAAGAGGTGCCGCGCTTTATACTCTTCCAGAATTGGTAGAAAGGCACTATGACCGCCGTATGAGTCTGGCGGCTTCTATTCTTATTGTTATCGCCTGGGTGGGGGTGGTGGCAGGACAAATCGTCGCTGCCGGGACAGTTTTATCTATCTTGGGAATAGGTTCTGTTGCTTTCTGGATGACTGTCTTTACTATAGTTTTTGTAGCTTATGCTATTCTGGGGGGCCAGTTCTCGATTATCCGTACCGATGTTTTCCAGGCAGCGATTCTTTTCCTTGGGATTTTTATCGCTTTAGCGCTGGTTTTCTCACAAGTGGGAGGACTTGATGGGTTAAAAGCCTCTCTACCCCCGGGTTATTTCTCTTTTCCAGTAAGTTCTGAATTCAGTTGGAAGGCGCTCCTATCCCTTTTAATTCTCGTTGGAGCGACTTACGTGGTGGGACCTGACATGTATTCTCGACTTTTCTGTGCCAAAGGAGAAAAAACAGCCCAACAATCAGCCATTTTGTCGGCGTTTCTTTTTATTCCCTTGGCCTTTGCCATCACCCTTATAGGGATGGGCGCTAAAGTCTTATATCCTGAGATATCTGCCGAAGGAGCCTTTCCTCAGGTGATAGCCAGTGTGCTTTCCCCCGGTTTAAGTGGACTACTCTTGGCTGCCCTTGTCGCAGCGCTTATGTCCTCAGCAGATACCTGCCTGCTTACCCAGGGTGTCATTTTAACCGAGGATATAATTAAGCGAGTGCACCCTGCGTTTGACGAAAGGAAAACCATTTTACTGACTCGCTTAAGTCTAATTGGGTTAGGTCTGGTGGCGTTGGGGCTGGCTTTGGCCTTAAAGGGGGTGATTTCATCTCTTCTTTTCGCTTACACTATATTCACTTGCGGCTTAGTTGTTCCGGTTGTCGCTGGGTTTTACAAAGAGAAGCTGAGGGTGACACCACGAGGTGCCCTGGCTGCTCTCATAGGTGGTGGTGTAGTAGGATTACTGGGAAAGGTCCCGGGTCTTGACATTCCTCTCAAAGGAGACCTTGGCCTCATAGGTTTTGCTGTAAGTGCGGTGCTCCTTTTCGGAGTGAGCTTACTCGATCCAAAGAGGTCGTCCCTTCTAGGCACAAAGTAAATCGAAGCTTGGGCGGGGCTTGTCCCCGCCCAAGCTTCTTACTATTCTGAGTTCTTTTACTTTACCCTAATTCCGCCATATGTCCCCCGTAGCTTCAACAACCCAAACAATGGGGTCAACAAGGAGCTCCCTGACCAGAGCCCTCAAAAGCTCATCCCCAGCTATGAAATCCGCAATCGGCGGACTGGTCCGGTAGTACAGATCAACGAATGCGGAGCCCACCATGCTTTTTAGCAGTACGTTGTCCCGGAACTCTCGCAACACATCGATCTGTTTAGCGGTGGGAGTACCGTAGGCTGCGGTGGCAATAAAACAACCTCCGGAGGGTGGTGGGTATGATGGTGAATTCTCTTCAAAATTGGCGGTGATTTCGTAGTTGTCATGCATGGTGATGGTGGTGATGGCAGCCTCGAAATCGGCAATGGTGCCCACATCACCAGTCCATTCGACAAACCGGTAACCTTCCTCAACCTCGGCCACCAGGTAGACTACCGTTCCTTCATCATAAGTAAAAGTTCCTTCGCCAGGTGTGGTTACCGAGCCTCCTCCCGCGCTGTAGGTGGTGAGGTCGTATTGAGGCGGTATCTCCTCAAAGTTGGCCGTGATGGAATAGTCTCCGTTCATGGTGATGGTGGTCGTGGCGGCATAGGCATCGGCAATGGTGCCCACATCACCGGTCCACTCGACAAACCGGTAGCCCTCCTCAGC